>Ga0214919_10008737_pt1 | contig 13242 bp, 12 predicted proteins | sample LL1503_MetaG_FD_177994 | JGI IMG/M metagenome (GOLD analysis project Ga0214919, IMG submission 177994) | Freshwater microbial communities from Lake Lanier, Atlanta, Georgia, United States - LL-1503 | ecosystem: Environmental > Aquatic > Freshwater > Lake | place: USA: Georgia | collected...
GAACGGTACATGGTCACGGTCATCGCCGATTCGCCCTTCGACCCAGAAAACAACGCCCTTCGCGGGGTGTAGAAACAAGGCCCTCACCCAACCCTCTCCCTCAGGGAGAGGGCTAAGAACGGATAATCCCTCGCCCCCTTGGGGGAGAGGGTGGGGTGAGGGGGACATCCACTGCCCCATCCCCGCGTCATTGCGAGCGTAGCGAAGCGACCCAGTAGACTGACACGAACCTGAATTGATGATCCCCTAGGTTGCTTCGGCCTTTCACGCCTCGCAATGACGCGGCGGAGGGCGGGTTAAAGCTCAAACGCTCAGCATTTCCCGCACAGGCAAAGGTCCAGTGGGCCGGTTTTCGCTTGAGTGAAAGGGTCTGGGTCCCCGCCTTCGCGGGGAAAGCGTAAGAGAGGAACAATAAGGCCCTTACCCAACCCTCTCCCTCAGGGAGAGGGCTAAGAACGGATAAGCCCTCGCCCCCTTGGGGGAGAGGGTTGGGTGAGGGGGACATCCACTGCCCCATCCCCGCGTCATTGCGAGCGTAGCGAAGCAACCCAGTAGACTGACACGAACCTGAATTGATGATCCCCTGGGTTGCTTCGGCCTTTCACGCCTCGCAATGACGCGGTTAAATCTCTCAATTCATCGTGAGTTTGCCCCCTTCGCGGCATCCCAGCCACATGCGGCAATTTTGATTGACGTTGACGCTAACGTCACCGTTGCAATCGAGCCGCCTCGGCCTATTCTGTGATGAAGTTTGAGCGCCAAGACGGCGCCTTCGCTTGGGAGCATGCCATGAACCTCGACTTTTCGCCGGAAGATCGCGCATTTCGCGATGAGGTCCGCACCTTTATCGCCGCATACTATCCTGACTCCTTGCGTGGTAAGCAAGACGAGGGCGAAGAGCTCGCCAAGGAAGATTTCTTGGCTTGGCATCGCGTTCTGGCCGCCAAGGGCTGGGTGAACCCCGCTTGGCCGACCTCTGAGGGTGGCCCAGGCTGGTCCTCGACCCAGCGCTACATCTGGGGCGAAGAGTGCGCCGCTGCCGACACAATTGGCGTCATGCCTTTCGGTATCAACATGGTCGGTCCCGTCATCTACACCTTCGGCACGCCAGAGCAGAAGCAGCGCTTCTTGCCGGACACGCTGAACGGCGACATCTGGTGGTGTCAGGGCTATTCGGAGCCCGGCGCGGGTTCGGACCTGGCCTCGCTGAAGACCAAGGCTGAGCGTTTCACCGATCCAGCCGACGGCAAAGAATACTACTTGGTCAATGGCCAGAAGACCTGGACCACGATGGCGCAATATGCCGACTGGATCTTCTGTCTGGTCCGCACCGACCCGAACGCCAAGATCCAAGAAGGCATCTCCTTCCTGCTGATCAATATGAAGACCCCCGGCATCACGGTGCGCCCGATCATCACCCTGGGCGGCGAGCATGAGGTCAATGAGGTTTGGCTTGAGAACGTCAAGGTGCCGGTCGAGAACCGCATCTATGACGAGAACAAGGGCTGGACCTGCGCCAAGTTCTTGCTAGCCCACGAGCGGTCCGGCATTGCGGGCGTGGCCCGTTCCAAGCGCGGCATCGAGCGTATTCGCCAGATGGCCACGACCGAACTGGGCGATGACGGCCAGACCCTGCTGCAAGACCCCGCCTTCAAGCGTAAGGTCGCAGAGCTGGAAATCGATCTGACGGCGCTGGAATATACCGAACTTCGCACCTTGGCCGCTGAAAGCGCGGGCAAGGGTCCGGGACCCGAATCATCGGTTCTGAAGATCAAGGGTACCGAAGTTCAGCAGCGGGTCACCGAGCTGGCTCTGGAAGCGGCAGGCCACTATGGCGCGCCCTATTTCCGCGGCTTCCCCACCGACGGCGACAATATGCGCCCCATCGGTCCGGACTATGCTCACCGCACAGCGCCCACCTATTTCAACGTTCGCAAGACGTCGATCTACGGCGGTTCGAACGAAATTCAGCGCAACATCATCGCAAAGATGGTTTTGGGCCTCTAAAGACAATTTTTCCCTTCCCCCTAGTGGGGAAGGGATGCTCTTTTAGCGGCTGACGCTGCTGCCACCCCATCCCCAACCCCTCCTATGACGCGAGGGGGCCAAAAAGGAGGACGTCCCTATGGATTTCAATTTCACCGAAGAACAATCCATGCTGCGCGATACCCTCGCCAGCTTCCTGCAAGACAAGTACAGCTTTGACACCCGTCGCGCCTCGGTGAAGTCGGCCAGCGGCTGGCGTGCAGACTATTGGAAGGCCTTTGCTGAAGAGCTCGGCATCCTCGGCGCGCCTTTCTCTGAAGATCTGGGCGGCCTGGGTGGCTCGGCCATTGAAAACATGATCGTCATGGAAGAATGCGGCAAGGCGCTGGTCATCGAGCCCTATCTGGGCACCGTGGTTATCGGCGGCGGCTTCCTGAAATATTCCGGCCATGCCAGCGCCACCGACCTGATCGGCGGCATCATTGGCGGCGACATCATCACGGCCTTTGCCTATGCTGAGCCTCAGGGCCGCTACAATCTGGCCGACCTGAAGACCACGGCCAAGAAGGACGGTTCGGGCTATGTGCTGAATGGCCACAAGGCGGTTGTTCTGGGCGCGCCTTGGGCGACCCATCTGGTGGTCACCGCTCGTACCGGCGGCAGCCAGCGCGAAGCCTCGGGCGTGTCGGTGTTCTTGGTCGATAAGGCCTCGGCCGGTATCGTGACCCGCGACTATCCCACCGTTGACGGCCAGCGCGCCTCGGAAGTCTATTTCGAGAACGTGTCGATCCCTGCCGATGCCCTGATCGGCGCAGAGGGTGCAGGCCTGCCGCTGATCGAAAAGGTTGTCGACGAAGCCATCGCCGCCATCTGCGCCGAGGGCGTCGGTGCCATGCGCCGGATGCACGAGACCACCTTGGACTATGCCCGTCAGCGCAAGCAGTTCGGTGCGGCTATCGCCACCTTCCAAGTTCTGCAACACCGCATGGTCGACATGTTCATCAATGTCGAACAGTCCCTGTCCATGACCTATATGGCCACCCTGAAGCTGGACGAAAGCGCTCATGACCGCGCCAAGGCCGTTTCGGCAGCCAAGGTTCAGATTGGTCGCTCGGCCAAGTTTGTCGGCCAAGCCGCGATCCAGATCCATGGCGGCATGGGCATGACCGATGAGCTAGCCGTTGGCCACTACTTCAAGCGCGCCACCATGATCGAAGGCCAGTTCGGCTCCGTCGACCATCACCTGCGTCGCTACGAGCACCTGTCGATCGACGCGGCGGCTTAAGAAAAAAGGCCCTCACCCAACCCTCTCCCACAGGGAGAGGGCTTTTCCTTATCTAGCCCTCGCCCCCTTGGGGGAGAGGGTTGGGTGAGGGGGCGGCTCGTGCGTTTGTCGCTTAAGATTTTTGACGGAGACATCCCCATGAGCCTGCTAACCTTCGAAAAGCGCGGCCACGTCGCGATCCTGACCCTCAACCGTCCGGACGCCATGAACGCGCTTGGCGCACCGGGCGATGGTGACGAGGTCCAACGGGTCTGTGAGCAGGTCAATGATGACCAAGAGGTCCGCTGTGTGATTCTCACCGGCGCAGGCCGTGCCTTCTCGGCGGGCGGCGACGTCAAGGCGATGAAGACCCGCTCGGGGGCCTTTGCGGGCACCGGCGTTGCGATCCGCGACGGCTATCGCAAGAATATCCACCGCGTCGTCAAATCCATCTATGGCCTCGAAGTGCCCTCGATCGCGGCGGTCAATGGCCCTGCCATCGGGCTCGGCTGCGACGTGGCCTGCATGACCGATATCCGTATTGCGGCAGAAGGGGCCAAGTTCGGCGTTACCTTCCTGAAGCTCGGTCTGATCCCGGGCGATGGCGGGGCTTGGCTCTTGCCACGCACCATTGGCATGAGCCGCGCGAGCGAGCTTCTGTTCACCGGAGATGTGATCAGCGCTCAGCAGGCCTGCGAATGGGGTCTGGTCAGCCGTGTCGTGGCCGCTGATGCCCTGATGGCCACCGCCCTCGAGATGGCCGAAAAGATCGCTCAGCAGCCGCCCCACGCGCTTCGTCTTGCGAAGTCGCTGCTCAAGCATGGCCAGACCGCCTCCTACGACACGATCATGGAGATGAGCGCCTCGGCTCAAGCCATCAGCCACCTGACCGAAGACCATATGGAAGGCGTCGACTCCATTCTCGAAAAGCGTCCTGCCGACTTTAAGGGCCGCTAGGTCAAGAAATTCTGACACTGCCGTCAGGTCATGGTTGCCCTGCTGGTCTATCGGTCTAACATCTGTTTGAAATTAGACACTCAAAACCAATAACCGGAGAAACGAACATGATTGGCGTTGTCGCAACCTTGAAGGTCCAAGTCGAAAAGGCCGCTGAGTTTGAAGCGGTGTTCCTAGACCTCGCTGCTACGGTCAAGGCCAATGAGCCTGGCTGCCTGACCTATCAACTGACCAAGAGCCGTACTGAGGCTGGCGTCTATAAGGTGCTGGAACTCTATGCCGACGAAGACAGCCTGAAGGCCCACGGCAAGACCGACTATTTCAAAGCCGCTGGTGCCAAGATGGGCCCGACCATGGCCGGTGCGCCCGTGGTCGAATATCTCGACGCCGTGGAGTAGGCCATTATGGATCTGGCCTTTGCCCCCGAAGATTTGAAGTTCCGCGATGAGGTTCGGGCCTGGATTGAACAGGCCTATGATCCAGACCTGCGCCGTCAGATGGCCCAGTCCAAGAACGGCTATCTGGACAAGGCTGGCCAGGTCAAATGGCAAAAACTGCTCGGCGAAAAGGGCTGGGCGGCGGTCAATTGGCCCGTCGAATTTGGCGGTCCCGGCTGGACGCCGTCGCAGCACTATATCTTCAATATGGAGATGTCGCTGGCAGGCGTTCCGACCTCCTCACCCATGGGCCTGAAGATGGTTGCCCCGGTGATCATGGCCTTTGGTTCTGATGAGCAGAAGAAAAAGCATCTGCCGCCGATCCTGACCTCTGACATCTGGTGGTGCCAGGGCTATTCGGAACCCGGTTCCGGCTCCGATCTGGCCTCCTTGCAGATGCGCGCAGTCCGGGACGGTGACGACTATGTGCTGAACGGCTCCAAGATCTGGACGACCCACGCCCAGTGGGCTGACTGGATGTTCTGTCTCGTCCGCACCAGCCAAGAGGCCAAGCCGCAGAACGGCATCTCGTTCCTGCTGCTCGAAATGAACTCACCCGGCATCACCATTCGACCCTTGCCGACCCTTGATGGACCGGTAGAAGGCGAACAGGAGATCAATCAGGTCTTCTTCGAAGATGTCCGCGTGCCGATTGCAAACCGGATCGGTGAAGAGGGCATGGGCTGGACCTATGCCAAGTATCTGCTCGAGTTCGAGCGGGGCAACGCCTATGCGCCCGGCCTGATGAACATGCTTCATAAGGTCCGCAAGATTGCCTCGACCGAGGCTTCGGGCCAGGGCACCAGCCTGATCCAAGATGCTGATTTCCGTCGGAAACTGGCCAGCTTGGAAATCAAGGTTGAGACCTTGAACGCTACCGAGCTGCGTATTTTTTCGGCCATGGCTTCGGGCACGCCCGTGGGTCCGGCCTCGTCGATGCTCAAGCTTGAAGGCTCAGAGGCTCAGCAGGCCATCACCGAACTGACCCTAGAGGCGGTGGGCAACTATTCTGCGCCCTTCATCGCTGACACCTGGGCTGAAATGCGCGGCGAGACCAACGAGCCGCGTCCGGGTCCGGACTATGCGGCACCGGCCGCGCCGACCTATCTGAACTACCGCAAGGCCTCGATCTATGCCGGTTCCAATGAGATCCAGCACAATATCATGGCCAAGCTGATCCTCGGCCTCTAGGCCAAGGACTGCATATTAAATCCACTTCCTGCCGGGCAGTCCTTACTAAAGGGCTGCCCGGATTGGTATTTTCCTCAAATTTGCGAGATTTTCCATGGCCGCCGACGCCCTGTTTCGTCCCTTTAGCTACAAGTCGCTGAACCTGCGCAATCGCGTGGTTATGGCCCCCATGACGCGGTCATTCTCGCCGAATGGCATCCCGACCCAAGAGGTTGCGGACTATTATGAGCGCCGCGCGGCGGCTGATGTTGGTCTGATCGTGTCCGAAGGGACGGGCGTGGACCGCGCCGCCTCGCTGAATGATCCTAATGTGCCTAGGTTCTGCGGCGATGAGTCCTTGGCCGGTTGGCAAAAGGTCATCGACGCCGTCCATGCCAAGGACGGGGCTATGGCCCCTCAGCTCTGGCACGTTGGCGCGGTGCGCAACCGCCGCACAGAATGGGTCGCTCCAGGTCCTGTCGACAGCCCGTCCGGCCTGTCGTCGCCTGGCAAGCAGTTTGGTGAGGCCATGAGCGATGCGGATGTGGCCGACGCCATCGCCTCCTTCGCCCGTGCGGCGGCGGACGCCAAGCGTCTTGGCTTTGACTCCATCGAGCTTCACGCGGCCCACGGCTATCTGATCGACCAGTTTTTCTGGGACGGCACCAATGTGCGTGAAGACAGCTTCGGCGGCACGGCTCTGGCCGAGCGCGCCCGTTTCGCGTCGGAAATCATCAAGGCCTGCCGCGCCGCTGTCGGCGAGGACTTTGCCATCATCATCCGCCTGTCGCAGTGGAAGCAGCAGGACTTTGCCGTCAAGATGGCCAATACGCCCAAGGAGATGGAGGCTTGGCTCCAACCGCTGGCCGACGCCGGAGCGGACATTTTCCACTGCTCGCAGCGCCGTTTCTGGGAGCCTGAATTTGAAGGCTCTTACCTGAACTTTGCTGGATGGGCCAAGAAGCTGATCGGTCAACCGACCATCACGGTCGGCTCTGTCGGTCTGACGGGCGAGTTCGTGGCCGGTATGGCGGGCGAGGGCTCAAAGCCTGCCTCGCTTGACGCCCTGTTGACTCGTCTGGAAAATGACGAGTTCGATCTGGTCGGCGTTGGCCGCGCTCTGCTGGTCGATCCCTACTGGGTGGACAAGGTTCGCGATGGCCGCGATGCTGAGCTGTTGGACTATAATACCAGTGCGCTCGGAACCCTGTTCTAGGTCACTGCCGGTTCAAAAATAATGAGGGGTGAGGGCCGGTTTCAGCCCTCACCCCTTTATTTTAAGCGTTGTAGTTCAGCTTTAGGCCCGGACGAGGCCAGCGGCACTTATAGAGCTTGCCCGTGCCCGAAGCCGTGATCCAAGCATCTTGCATATCCGCCCCGCCAAAACAGATATTGGTGACCAGAATGTCTGGGAAGGGATAGTGCTCGGTCGTGCCGTCCTCGTCGAAAGCGGTGATCCCGCCATTGATGATGGTGGCGACACAGACCTTGCCACCCGCCTCGACCGCCAGACTGTCGAGCAGTTGGAAACCGGGCAGATTGTGCACGACCCGCGCAGGCTGGAACGGCGGGGGTTCTGACACCACGCCGGGCGCGGTCAGGTCAAAGGCCCAAAGGCGGCCCAGATTGGTATCGGCCATATAGACGGTCTTCTCATCGGGCGAGAGGCCAACGCCGTTGGGCGACACGAAATGGTCCTTGATGCGCTTGATGCTCGAACCGTCCGGCTGGGCATAGTAGAGCGCGCCAAACTTGCGCCCCTCTGGCGTCGAGCAGCCATGGTCGGTGAACCACATCCCGCCCTGCTTATCGAAGACCAGATCGTTCGGCCCGACCAGCCTCTTGCCGTCGCATTCGCTATAAAGGGTACGAACTTCGCCGGTCTGTAAATCGACCCGCTGGATATATCCGCCCGTATGGCTGGGAGGCGTAGGGCCGGGGATGGTCATGCCATTGACGTCGAGCCATTCAAAGCTGCCGCCATTATTGGTCACATAGATCGCGCCATCCGGACCAATAGCAGCCCCGTTCGGTCCGCCGCCGACATGGGCGACCACGCTCGTCGTACCGTCGGGCATGACGCGGGTAAGGGTGCCGCGCTTGATCTCGGTCAAGATCACGGACCCATCATTCATGGCGATAGGGCCTTCAGGAAATTGTAGGTTCTCGGCGACCAGTTCGATGTTCACAGACGTCTTCCTCTTGCAGCCGCTTCGTCAGGTGAGCGGCGTTCAGGAAACAGATTAGCGAAATGGTTCGCGCCGTCACCCCCTGCTAGAGGTTCGTTTTCGATATGGCGGCTTAAAGACGTTCAAGAACGCGAAAGACGAAGGGGAACTGATCGTCTGGCCCCGCCGGATGGGCCTCGCGCTTGGTTTCGCGCCATTGGCTTTCATCGAACTCTGGGAACAGGGTGTCGCCTTGGGCCTCGGTCTCGACCTCGGTGATGTAGAGCCGCTTGGCCTTGGGCATTAGGCCCGCATAGATCTGGGCGCCGCCGATGACGCAGACCTCTTCGGCCCCATCCTCCTGCGCCTGCTCGCGGGCAATGCCGAGCGCCTCATCCAACCGCTCACAGGGCAGCGCGCCCTTGGGCTCGAACGATCCATCACGCGACAGAACGATGTTCAGCCGACCGGGCAGGGGCTTGAAGGGCAAGGAGTCCCACGTCGCGCGGCCCATGATCACCGGCTTGAACAGGGTCACGGCCTTGAAGTTGACCAGATCGGTCTTCAGCCGCCAAGGAATGCCCCCTTGAGCACCAATGACATTGTTGCGCGCGCGAGCGACGATGAGAGCGATCGGGATCAGAGCCATGACAAGGATTTAGTCGCTTCTAGGCGCGAGGGGAAGCGGCAGTTCAAACCGCGATCGGGGCCTTGATGCCGGGGTGGGCGTCGTAGCCCTCGAGTTTGAAGTCGGCATAGTCGAAGCTGAACAGGTCGGTCTTGGGGGCCATGATCAGGGTCGGGAACGGGCGAGGCTGGCGGGTCAGTTGCAGTTCGCACTGTTCGACATGGTTGGAATAGATGTGGGCGTCGCCGAGCGTATGGACAAACTCCCCCGGCTCCAGCCCCGTCGCCTGCGCCACCATCAAGGTCAGGAGGGCGTAGGAGGCGATGTTGAACGGCACGCCCAGAAACATGTCGGCAGAGCGCTGATAGAGCTGGCAGGACAGCTTGCCGTCGGCCACGAAGAACTGGAACAGGCAGTGACAGGGCGGCAGGGCCATGTCATCGACCTCAGACGGGTTCCAAGCGCTGACAATGTGGCGGCGGCTATTGGGGTTGGTCGTCAGGCTCTGGACCAACTGGGCCATCTGGTCGATGACGCGCCCGTCGGGAGCGGCCCAACTGCGCCACTGTTTGCCATAGACCGGGCCCAGATCACCGGCCTCATCGGCCCATTCATCCCAGATGCTGACCCCGTGATCGTGCAGATATTTGACGTTGGTATCGCCGCGCAGGAACCATAGCAGTTCGACGATAATCGACTTCAGATGCAGCTTCTTGGTGGTCAGGAGCGGAAAGCCTGCCGCCAGATCAAAGCGCATCTGACGCCCAAAGACGCTCTTTGCGCCCGTCCCGGTCCGGTCCTGCCGAAAAGAACCGTTGGCGAGGATGTCCGCCAACAGATCAAGATATTGCTGCTCGGGATGGGCAGCGGTCTTTGCAACAGAGGCGGGGGCGTGTGCGTTCATGTGATTCTGACCCTTGGTCTTGTGGGACAGGCTAAATGGCGGGCGGGCAGAAATCCAACGGTTCCGTTAGCCGCCGAACCCGCCTTCGCTCAGGAACATCTTCTCTTCCACCGTGGTGGACCGACCAAGGGCCGGATTACGGTGTGGAAAGCGCCCAAACCGCTCGATGATCTGATTATGGACGATGGCCCATTTGAGGCTGTCCTCATCGCCGCTGGCCAGGCTGTGGGCACTGAACAGCTCAACACTGAAGGCCTGATCGCTGGGGTCCTCGGAATGTTCGAAGGGCAGATAGAAAAAGGGCCGCAAAGACGGTTCCATCTCCTGATCATAGCCATTGGCAATGGCCTTGCGGGCAATCGCGCGGGCGCGGCCGTCGGTGGCAAAGGCGTGAGCAGTCTTACGATAGATATTGCGAGGGATCTGGTCGAACAGGAGAATAAGGCCCAGCGCACCGACAGCGCCTTGGGCTTCCCAATCATCATGCTCACCACGCGCGGCAGACATGTGCATGGGTTCGAACCGTAGGCTCAGGGCATCATCAAACCGGTCGTTCTTGGCGAACCATTTGCTAGGCCCGGCATTTTGCCAATAGATCACCACGTCATGCGGCGTCGCTAGTCGTGACATGGGCTTTTATCCTCAATGCGACCGGTCCAAATTCACTATTCCAGCACATATAAGGGCAGGAGCTTGCGCGCAATGCACCCAGACCTTGACGTGAGGGCAAAAAAACGCTCGAAAGCAGCCTTTCCGAAAAGCGTCCCGCGAAGGGGCTCTTGAATGACCCGTCTGGAGACTTGATCATGCGTGTTTATTACGATCGCGACGCCGACATTGGCCGCGTCCTCGACAAGAAGGTCGCGATCGTAGGCTATGGCAGCCAAGGTCACGCCCACGCCCTGAACCTGCGCGATTCAGGCCACACCAATGTTGCCATCGCCCTGCGCGCTGGCTCGGTCTCGGCTAAGAAGGCTGAAGCTGAAGGGCTGAAGGTCATGACCGTCGCCGAAGCCGCTGGCTGGGCCGACATGCTGATGATCTTGGCCCCGGACGAGCTTCAGCGCGGCATCTATGAGAACGAGATCGCCCCCCATATCCGCGACGGCGCGGCCCTGCTGTTCGCTCACGGCCTGAATGTTCACTTTAAGCTGATCGAGCCTAAGGCCAGCATCGACGTGCTGATGGTCGCGCCTAAGGGCCCCGGCCACACGGTGCGCGGTGAATATCTCAAGGGCGGCGGCGTGCCTTGCCTGATCGCCGTCCATCAGAATGCAACCGGTCAGGCCATGGATCTGGGCCTCGCCTACGCCTCGGCTATCGGCGGTGGTCGTTCGGGCATCATCGAGACCAACTTCCGTGAAGAATGCGAAACCGATCTGTTCGGCGAGCAGGTTGTCCTGTGCGGCGGTCTGGTCGAACTGATCCGCGCGGGCTTCGAAACCCTGGTGGAAGCCGGTTATGCGCCAGAAATGGCCTATTTCGAGTGCTTGCACGAGGTGAAGCTGATCGTCGACCTGATCTATGAAGGCGGCATCGCCAACATGAACTATTCGATCAGCAACACCGCCGAATATGGCGAATATGTCACCGGCCCACGCATCGTCACCTCGGACACCAAGGCCGAGATGAAGCGTGTCCTGCTCGACATCCAAGAGGGCCGCTTCGTCCGCGACTTCATGCTGGAAAATCAAGCCGGTCAGCCCAGCTTCAAGGCCATCCGTCGCCGCGCTTCGGAACATGAGATCGAAGAGGTCGGTGCCCGTCTTCGCGCCATGATGCCTTGGATCGGCAAGAACAAGCTGGTCGATAAGGCCAAGAACTAATCCATACCGCCTTTGGGCAGTCCAAGATCAGAGGCCACCCAGAGCCCGACCGGATCGCCCGGTTGGCCCTCTGGGTGGCCTTTTCTTTTGGCTTTTGTGTCTTTGATCACCCAGTAGACAAGATGCTTTCCATCGCATAACTTCAAAACAATTTGGAGTTGTGAAAATGACAATTTTCGAAACATTCAAGCTGTCAGAATTGAGGCTTGATGAAAAAAACTTCCGTACCGGTGCGACCAGAAGTCAGCGTGACGCAATTCACGCAGTGATTGCGGATCAAAAAGAAAAATTGGTGAATCTGGCTAAAGATATTTTAGCCGAGAACAAGTTGAGTCCTGGCGAACCAATTTGGGTTTTCCGCGATCCTGACACAAATTTCTTAGTTTGTATTGAGGGTAACAGACGCCTAACGGTACTGAAGCTGCTAGAAAATCCAAGCCTAGCCGATGGAACAGATATCGAGAAACCCTTCCGCGAGCTAGCTAAACGCTTTGCTCTAGACCCCATCCGTGACTTATCGGCATGCGTCTTTCCGACTCGAGAGGATGCGGAGCCGTGGATACGAAAGCGGCATCTTCGATCCGGTTCCGGCGTGGGGCTGGAGCCTTGGAAGCCGATGGCGCAGAGCCGTGCAAATCGCGCGCACGGTAAGAATGCGGAACGCTCATTGGCGGTAGTCGAGTTCTTGCAGGATGAATCAGCCGACTGGGAAACAGTTGCAGATGCGCTGGACCCTAAGTGGTCCACAGTTGATCGTGTGCTTAACACGGCGGCTATGTGGGATGTGCTGGGCGTGCAGATTGAAAAAAACGGTAACATCATATTTGAAAACGGCGATGAGAACGCCGGACGCAAACTGCTTAGGAAAATTCTCAATGAAATGACGCGCTCCGATGTAGATTCTCGGAGTCTAAACAAAGTAGCCGATCGGAACGAATTCATTAAGCGATTTGAGCATCTGTCAGTCAAAGCAAACCCTTTTGCTTCGAGCTCGGTTCCCCGCAATATTTCTAGCAAGAAGCCAGCTTTACAGAATACCAATCCAATACAGCAACCGGAGCGCACAAGGCTGAATAACACGGCTAGGAAGACGCTTGCGCCGACAACCGGTAAACGCGTCTTCGAAGTCGATGGCGTTCGGTTAAACCAACTTTATGGTGAATGCCGCAAACTACAGGTCGGCACCAATGAAAACGCAGCCTCCCTTTTGCTCCGCGTATTCATCGAACTGAGCAGCGAGGCGCTACTGACCGAAAAACAAGCACCACTTCCACCTAAGTACAAAGAGAGGTCTTCCCATTGGGACGATTTTGGCATTCCGTTGTTTGTGAAGGTTGAATGTGTGCTGAAAATTTTAGACCCCACCAACAATGCTAAGGCTTATCAGCCGATTAGGGTCGCTTTGGACAAGCAGAGCAATTCCCCCGCCTCGATCAACACGCTCCACGGTTATTTTCATAACCGGATGCTAAATCCTTTGGCTGGAGATTTGACTAAGGCATGGGACGTTTGGGAAAAGTATCTAAGCGCGCTCCACAGTGCTCGATAAATTGCTGCCCACCGCATTTTTTAGGCGATAAATGGCTATGTTCGACACACCACTGCGATACCCGGGCGGCAAAGGGCGACTAACCCAGCACGTCATAGATCTGATCGAGATGAATGATCTAGTTGGTTGCCACTACGCTGAAGCTTACGCTGGTGGTGCCGGGATAGCCATTTCGCTTCTCTACTTAGAGTATGCCGACCACATCCACCTTAATGATCTTGATAGGTCGGTATATTCTTTCTGGCGTGCAATCCTTGATCACACAGAAGAGTTTGTCCGGCTCGTCAGGGAGACACCTTTTACTGTGGAAGAATGGCGCAAGCAGCGTGCTCTGCAATATGCCAAGGAAGATA
>Ga0214919_10008738_pt1 | contig 13239 bp, 9 predicted proteins | sample LL1503_MetaG_FD_177994 | JGI IMG/M metagenome (GOLD analysis project Ga0214919, IMG submission 177994) | Freshwater microbial communities from Lake Lanier, Atlanta, Georgia, United States - LL-1503 | ecosystem: Environmental > Aquatic > Freshwater > Lake | place: USA: Georgia | collected 2015-03-15
CTCGCACTTTTTCTCTGGAATTCTCCGCCCGATGCCGCCTTGCGTACCCGCGCCGCTCGGGGCGAGTTGAGTCAGCCCGCTGTCTTGCGCGCAGAGACCGAGCGACTCCTCGCTGATGCCAAAGCACAACGCTTCCGCGACGCGTTTCTGGATTACTGGATTGATCTGCGTAAAATCGAAGACTCCACGCCCTCGACCACGCTGTATAACGATTACTACCTCGATGACTCGCTGGCGGAGGCCGCTGTCGCCGAGACCCGCCTCACGTTTGAAGAAATGATCCGCGCCGATCAACCCGCCCGCGGCATCGTCGCCGCTGATTACACCTATCTTAACGAACGCCTTGCGACGCACTACGGTATTAATGACGTGAAGGGCGCCGCTATGCGCCGCGTTACGCTCCCGCCCGATAGCCCGCGCGGCGGTTTCATGACGCAGGCCAGCGTTTTGAAAATCACCGCCAACGGTACCACCACCTCCCCGGTGCTCCGCGGCAAATGGATCGTCGAGCGCATCCTCGGCATCGACATTCCGCCACCCCCACCGGTCGCCGCCGTTGAACCCGACATTCGTGGCGCCGTCACTATCCGTCAGCAACTCGAGAAACACCGCGCCGACACCAGTTGCGCCTCCTGTCACAGCAAAATGGACCCACCCGGTTTTGCCTTGGAAAATTTTGACGTGATGGGCGGCTGGCGTGATCGGTACCGCGCCATCGATGAAACAAAAAAAGCGGAACTTGGCCGCGGCAAAAATGGCCATGCGTTTGAGTTTCATTTCGGCCTCCCCGTGGACGCCGCGGGCGAACTACCTGATGGGCGATCGTTTAAAGACATCCGAGACTTTAAAAATCTCTTGCGCCAAGAAGACGTGATGCTCGCACGTAACCTCACGCGCCAACTTGCGATTTACGCGACGGGTGCCCCGGTGCGTTTCAGTGATCGTGCCACGATTGAGCAGATCATCGTCGGCGCGAAATCGCACGACTACGGCGTGCGTGCGCTCATTCACGGCCTCGTGCAGAGCGATCTCTTCCAGCGAAAGTGAGGACGTGCGCTTGCTGGCAGGCGCTTCCGTTTAAGGTTTCAACCACGGCAATAGGTCGAGATCGACGTTGCCGCCGGTGAGGATCAAGCCGACGCGTTTGCCGGTGACCTCGATCTTTTTTTCCATAATCGCTGCGTAGGGCACGGCGCAACTCGGCTCGATGATGATCTTGAGCACTTCCCAGATGCGGCGCATCGCCTCAACGATGCTTTCTTCGGAAACCGTCACGATGCCGTCGACGTGTTGTTGGATGAGCGGGAAATTACGTTCGCCGAGCGTCGTGCGTAGGCCGTCGGCGAGGGTGAGCGTGGGCGCGAGGGGCATGATTTTGCCGGCGGCGAACGAGCGCGCGGCGTCATCGGCGGCGGCGGGCTCCGTGGCGATCACGCGGATACCGGGGCACACACCCTTGGCGGCGACTGCGGTACCGCAGAGCAAACCTCCGCCGCCGACGGGCGCTAGGATCAGATCGAGTGCGGGCGCTTGTTCGAGTAACTCGAGGCTCGCCGTGCCTTGGCCGGCCATGACGGCGTAGTCGTTGTAAGGATGGATGAGACGCGCGCCCGTTTCGGCGATGACTTGGGCGCAAGCGCTTTCTCGAGCGACGACGTTAGGCTCGCAGAAAATGATGCGGCCGCCGTTGCGGCGCACGGAATCGACTTTGGCTTTCGGCGCGTTGGACGGCATCACAATGTGCGCGGCGATGCCGCGCAGACGTGCGGCCCGGGCGAGCGCGGCGGCGTGATTACCAGAGGAATGGGTGGCGACTCCGGCCGCGGCTTCGGCGTCGGTGAGCGAGAACACGGCGTTAACAGCGCCGCGGGCTTTAAACGCGCCGATTTTCTGGAAATTTTCGCACTTAAAAAAAAGATGACCGCCGCAGAGCGCATCGAGCGTGGCACTCGTAAGCACAGGCGTACGGTGGATTTTATCTGCGATCCGCGCGTGCGCAGCGCGAATATCTGCGAGGGTGAGCGTGGTGTTCATGAAGGGAAAGTGCACTCAGTTAACTCAAAATTGTACCGACTGGAAAACGAAATATCGGCCGGCTTCACTTTCAATTGGTCAGACTTTTACTTTCAATTAGTCAGAATTTGACTTTCAATCAGTCAAAGCTTTTTCTCATCTTAAAAATCGTTATGCATCCCCGTTTTATCAGCGCAAAACTCACCGCCGCCTTGGCAGACACGCGGGTGGTGCTGATTAACGGTCCACGGCAGTCAGGTAAGACGACGCTCGCGCGCGGGCTGGCCGGTGACGCTCGGCCGTTCTTCACACTCGATGACCCTACCACGCTTGATGCCGCGCGGCGCGATCCCGTTGCCTTCGTGCGAGGGCTTGACCGCGCGGTGATTGACGAGGTGCAGCGCGCGCCCGATGTCCTGTTGGCGATCAAGCGCAGTGTGGATGAGGATCGACGGCCTGGGCGCTTTTTACTTACCGGATCCGCCAATCTCATGTTGTTACCCCGCGTCGCGGATTCACTGGCGGGTCGCATGGCTACGCTCGACCTGCTGCCGCTTTCGCCTGCGGAAGTACGGGGCACCCCCTCGCGTTTTCTGACTGAGGCCTTCGCGGGTCGCGTACCGCAACCGCGTGTGAATATCTTGGGGGCGGATCTCGTGGGGACCGTGCTCGCGGGTGGTTACCCCGAAGCACTACTGCGGGTAACCCCGGCGCGGCGTCAACAGTGGCACCTGGATTACGTGCGCGCGATCGTGCAGCGTGATGTGCGCGATCTCGCGCAGATCGACCGACTCGGGCAGATGCCGCGCCTGCTGCGGATGCTTGCGCATCACTCCGGCCAGTTGATCAACTATTCTTCGCTGGGCTCTCCGCTCGCACTCTCGCACGTGACGACGCAAAAATACGTCGGACTCTTCGAGCAGCTCTTTCTCACTCGAACGCTGTCACCGTGGTACACCAACGAGCTAAAACGACTCATCAAGACGCCCAAGCTTACCTTTCTCGACTCTGGCCTGCTCGCTTCTTTGCGTGGGCTTACGGCGGAAAAAATCGCGGCCGACCGTGGCTTATTTGGCGCCCTGCTGGAGACCTTTGTGTTGGCCGAAGCGCTGAAACTCGCGAGCTGGGAAGACGAGCCGTTCGAGTTTTTCCATTTCCGCGACAAAGAGCAGAACGAAGTCGATGTCGTGATTGAGAACTCTGAAGGTCGACTCATCGGCCTTGAGGTGAAAGCGGCGGCGACGGTGGGATCGGCCGATTTCGGTGGACTGCGCAAACTGGCGGCGGCGGCAGGCAAACGCTTTGCCGGCGGCTTCGTGCTTTATGACCACGATCAGATCGTGCCGTTTGGCGACCGGTTGTTTGCGGCGCCGATTTCGGCGTTGTGGGCGTGAGTTCGATTCCTACCCGCCAAGAATCTCCACGGCGATGGCGGCATGGAGCGCAACCGCCTTGGGTAAGGCGGCCTCGTCGATGTCGAAACGTGGATGATGATGCCCAGCAGGAAGAGGTGTGCCCACGATTAGGTAGGTAGCTTTGCCGCCGCGGGCTTGGACGGCGTCCATCATGAGCGTCGCGTCTTCGCTGCCTCCGAGTGGGGAAAATTCTACGATACGCGTGGCCCCAGATTTTTCGGCGGCGCACCGGACGATCGCGCGGGCCTCCTCGTCGCAGGGTGCGCTGCCGGCTTCGCCCATGTTTTCGATTGAGACGGTAACGTCGTGTAGGGCGGCGGTGGCGCGCAGGATGCGTTCGGCTTCGACGGCCATCCAGGCGCAGATCGGCGTGGTCTCACCGCGAACTTCGAGTTTCAGGACAGCGCGGTCGGCGATGACATTGCGACCGGAGCCGCCTTCGAGTAGCCCGACGTTGATCCGGGAGGCGCCGGCGCCGTGGCGCGCGATGGCATGGAGTTGGACTGTGGCGGTGGCAGCAGCGAGGAGGGCGTTACGGCCGAGGTGAGGATCGACCCCGGCGTGCGCGGCCACTCCGTGGAAGGTCGCATCGAGCTTGGTGGTGGCGAGGATGTGATCGGTGCCGCAAGCGACGGCGCCCGTCTCCATGAGCGAGATACCTAGGTGGGTGGCGAAATAGTAATCGACCTCGCCGAGCACGCCGGCGGCGACCATGGATTTGGCGCCGCGGCAGCCTTCTTCGGCGGGCTGAAAGATCAGTTTAATTTTACCGCGACTATTTTTTAGTAGAGCGGGCAAGACGCGAGCTAGGCCTAGGCCAATGGCGGCGTGGCCGTCATGGCCGCAGGCGTGCATGCGACCGGGGCGCGTGGAGGTAAAGTGCTCGCGCGAGGGCAGGTGCGTGGACTCGCTGCTTTCGTTGACGGGCAGGGCGTCGAGATCGACGCGAAAGGCAACCGTGGGGCCGGGGCGACCGGTGTCGAAGGTGCCGACAACCCCAGTGAGGCCGTCGCCTAAGCGAGCGACCCAGGCGGGATCGGCGCCGTCACGGAGCGCTTCGGCGCGGGCGGCGGTGATTTCACTGGCGGGCGGAACCTCCATGCGGGCCTCAGCGCGCATGACTTCGGCCCCGACGGCGACCTGCCAGCCGAATTTTTCCAGCGTAGCGGCGACGAGCGCGGCGGTGCGGAATTCACAAAAACCAAGTTCGGGGTAACGATGGAAATCGCGGCGCCAGTGGGTGAGTTCGCTGGCGAGCGTGGAAGGAAGCGCGGGAGTCACGCCCCGAACTAAGGCACAGTGCGGTACGCACGCAAGGCGTAGCGCAGGGTGACGCAGGGTCTCGACTGCTGAGCAGGAGACCGATTCGTAGGAACACCATGTGCTGAGTGGTTAAGCCGCGACGATTTCCAATCTGACTTTGCAGCCAAGCGCTATGGCCGTGCGTGAAAGCGTGGTCAGGGTGATGGACGTATTTTCCTCATCGAGTACGCGGCTAACCGCGGCCCGACTTGTGCCTAAGGTCTCAGCGAGCTTGGACACGCTGGTGCGCCGACGTTTCATCTGCTTTGCGAGAGCGGCAGCAATGACCTTTTTCAGGGCCGCTGCTTCGACCTCTGCATAGATGCCTTCTTCGCGAAGAAATTCGTCGAAGCTACTTCCGATGTGCTGATTGTTTTTGGACTTCAAGTTTTCTCCTTTTGGCTAAATCGAGTTCGTGATCTGGCGTCGTGCGTGTCTTCTTTATAAAACCATGCAGGAGGATTACCATTCCGTCGTGCACGAAGAACAGGGTTCGTGCGATTCGGGAGGGCAGCCGCGAACGGACTTCCTAGAGACCATTTCCGAGGGAATCCACGAGCGGCAGACCCAGTGGCCAGCCATACTGCACTGCTTTTATATCACTGCCGACCTGCTTGCGTTCGCCTTCCGGCAGCGCCTTCAACCACTCACGCACCGGCTCGTTGCCAGTGGTGGTGCGGTAGAAAGCGCGGTAGCGGGCGCGGCAGTGACATTGTTTTATGGTGCATCAAAAAAGATTCACTGTCAAGCTGCGCTCGGATCGAAATGCATGCATCGAAATGGTCTGGTCGATGAGATGGGCGGCGAGAAATTACACACGATCCTTTTCGTGCGTCGCCAAAACGAGCAGGAGCTTATTGACGGCATGATCCAACTCGGCGACACGGCCTTTTGACGTTACCGTCCACCCGGGCATATTGTGCAACACTGCAACCTTTTGCTCGCTTGCGCTGAGTGAGCGCGTTTAGCGGGCGAGGAGCGTTTTGGGCAGCTCGGGGATGCGAGCGACTACAACTTCGCCCGTGCGGCGGATGATGCCGTAAATGATGCGCTTATCGCTGCGGTCCCAAGCCCAGGATTGGCCTTCGAAGGGCACTTCGATGGTGGTCACGTATTCCAGCGTGACGCCCATCTTGGGCAAACGGAGCACGTAGAGTTCTTTTTCGTCGTGACCGGTCGTATAGAGCAAGCCGTCGTCACCCCAGCTGCCGCCGGAGCTGCTACTTTTGCCCCAATTGGTCACGACCTGCGCGGGGAAAATCCACGATTCAAGCAGGTTCCACTGCTCGTCGAATTTGCCAAAGAGCGTGCTCCGGTTGTCGGTACCCGGCGCGGTGCCTTGGTCGTTATAATGGGCAAAGCAGGCCCACCAAAAACCATCTTTCTTCTCCGCCCACGTAAGCGAGCCATGGCGGATGCCGAGGCTGACGGTTTTCACGGGCTGAACGGTGACGGGATCAAAATATTCCAAGGAGCTGGCCATGGGCAGCTGCGGAAAATTGGAATGCGCGAGCACGAGCTGGCCGTCTTGGATGATGCCACCGTTCAAGTGAATCGTCGCACCGCCGCGCAGGCCGACCCACTCGGCGACGCGCGCGCCGCTGGTTTTGTCGTATTTGCCGACCACGTAGTTGCCGATCCCGTAAAAGTGGTGCGCGTCCACCGCGACACCCTGATTGGCGCCGCGGGGCTTCCAGCGGCGCAATTCCTCCGCGACGAGTCCGTGGCGCGTGAGCTCAGGCTTGGGTGCGGCGGGCAAACTCGCAAGCCAAGCACGGTTCGCCTCGCGCACGGGATCGGCCGGCGCGGACTCGGCCGCACGGAGGGCGGGCGATGCGACAAGAAGCAAAACGGAAAAGGCGCGGAGTTTCATGGGGGATTAAAAGCTGCGGGTAGCCTCAAAGAACCAGGCGCGGCCGGAGAGGAGGTTTTGGCTCACGCCGGGGCTGTAGCCGAAGCCACCGGTGGCGAGCGGCGGGGTTTGGTTGGTGAGATTGGTAACACCAAGGCGCACGCGCGTGCCGCGCAGCCAAGAAGTGGTGGCACTAAAACGGTAACCGACGGAAGCGTTGTAGGAGATACTCGAAGCCATGACGTAGCGGTAAACGAATTGGCCGCCAGTGAAGTGTTTCGCGATGTACTTTGGCTGGCCCAGTGAATCATAAAGCGCCGCGGTGGTGCTGGCGCCGGAGTCTTGGGAGGGGCCGACGTAGTAGCCGCCGAGGTTGGCGGTCCAGGCATTGCGGCGCCAGGTGAGATTGCTCGTGCCGCGCCAACGGGAGACGCCGTTAACCGTAAGGTCGTTCGTCTCGACCGCGGGAAGGTTAGCGGGTTTTTGCACCGCGCGGGAGGAGACAAGGTAGGACCAATCGGAATTGAGCGTCACGTTGCCGAAGGGAAGTTTGGGCAGCACGTAGCGCAGACCCAAATCGACCCCTTCGTTTTCACTATTTGAAATGTTAATCCAAGGTTGGTTGAAGGAGAAAATCTTACCCGCGGTGGCTTGGGCCTTGCTGGGATTGGCGAGGTTGTAGGCGTTGAAGGCGGCGGTGTCTTCAGGGGTGACGGCGTAGCGCACGATATCAGGGTCGCCCTTGTAAGCGGCGGTGCCGCTACCCAGATCGATGGTCGAGATGGAGCGACCGGCGGCGAGTTGGGCTTGGGTGTAGGCTTGGATCAGGGACACATCGCTGGCGCGGATTTGAGCGGCGCTGCGGGAGCCAAGCAGGTTGGTGCGCTCGATGCGCCAGTGGTCGGCCGTCACGCTGAGGCCGCGAATGCCGGGCACATCGATGACGACACCATAGGTGGTGCCTTCGGATTCGGAGGCCTTGAGGTTGGGGTTGCCGCCGAAGTAGCCGCGTTGGACGTAAGCGCCTTCGTTGGTGACCGGATTCCGGTAGGTGTCGATGTCACCGGCGCCGGCGGTGATGGACCAGCGTGGGCTAGTAAAGAGGGCGGCAAGACTCGGGGCCATGAAACCTTCGTTGTAGGAGCCGCGCAGCATAAGCCAAGAAAGCGGGCGCCAGTTCACGCCGACCTTGGGCTTGGTCGTCTCACCGAAATCGCTGTAGTTTTCCATGCGGGCGGAGGCGGTGAGTTCGAGGGTGTTGATTAGAGTCAGGCGGCGTTCGGCGCCGACCAACGGCAGCACGAATTCGGCGTAGAGGCTGGTGATGTCGCGTTCACCGATGACATCGGGCCGCGGCGGATGGAGCAGAAAATCGTTATCGGTGGTTTCCAGGCCAACGCCAGCGGGATTTTCGCCACTGTACGGCGGGCGTTTATCGGCGAGCTTATCCTTGCGGTATTCGCCGCCAAAGGAGGCCATAATATCGCCGCCCCACCAGCGTAGCAGGCGGCCTGTCACGCGTAGGTCGCCGCTAGCGATGGAGCTCTCGGCTTGGCGAGCGAAGACGGCGGAAAAGGAGTCCACGACCGAAGACGGATTCGTGTAAGGTTTGTCGGCGACGACGGCGCCGTTTTGCACTTTAAAGGTGTAGCCAAAGGGGTTGTAGGCATTGGCGTCGGTGCGCTGGAGCGCTTGCAGTAGCAAACTCTCACGGACATCCGGGTAAGCTTTATCTTCGCCGTTAACTTGGTTGTAAAAGCCGGAGCTTTCCCAGGTCCAGGTATCGCCGAGTTTGCCGCGCAGTCCGGTGGCAAAGCGGATGACATCAGCGGTCGTGCTAATTTTTTCGACGCCGAGATCAGGCAAGGTGACGGAGACGAGGCTGACCGTGCGCGGGGCGCCGGTGAGGCGCAGCGAGCCATCGGTGTTGGCCGCGCCGGTGGCCGAATAGAAGCGCGAGCCGTAGGGATTGTAGGGATTGTCGATCGAGAGCGTGGCAAGCTTGTCGGTCGTGGGGGCGTTCAGGGCGAGCGGCTGACGAACCATCGTGGAATCGGCCGTGTAGTACGAGAAATCGGCGAAGGCGGTGATACGCTTCGTGAGGTCGTACTCAGCGGAGAAGAAAGAGTTGGCGCGGGCCATGCGCGGCGAGGCCATGCCGAACTCGTTGAGATCGAGGTAGAATTCGGGATTGGCTGCTTGGGTGGGGGCCACGGTGGTCAGGGTCGGCGTGCCGTTGACCGGACGGAAATAGTTGCTGGCAGTGGCGGTACCCAGGCGGAAGATCGGATAACGGCCACGAGCGGTGCGGGCGTCGAAGGCGCCGCCGAGGGTGTTAAACGGCGCGGGCGCGATGGCGGCGAGGTTGGAGGTCACGCTGAAGTCACGATCGCGCAGGAAAATAGCTTCCTTGTAGAGCGATTCCACGGTGCCAAAAAAACGGCCGCGCCCACCGGCGAAGCTGGAACCGAAGGTCAGAGCGACCTGGGTGCTTTGACCGCCACCGTCTTCGGTGAAGCCTTGGCGCACGTTGATCTCCGCGCCTTTGAATTCGCGCTTGAGCACGTAGTTGATGACGCCAGCGACGGCATCGGATCCGTAAATAGCCGACGCGCCGTCGCGCAGGATTTCAATGCGCTCGATGCCTTGCGTGGGTAGTTGGTTGACGTTCACGGCTTGGGAGAGGCCGGCGGTCATCGGGTTGATCGCCATGCGACGGCCGTTGACCAGAATGAGGGTGGCGGTGGAGCCGAGATTGCGTAGGTTGATGTTGGCGTTGTCGCCGCGGGCGCCGGACGAACCAAGGCGCGTCTCATTCTCGGGTAAATTGACCACGGATGGCAGCGTCGTCAGCATATCGACGGGCAGAAGCGCGTTGCGCACACTCATCGCGTCCTGATCGAGGACAGTAATCGGAACCACTTTTTCCAAGTCCGTGCGCTTAATGTTCGAGCCGGTGACGACGAAATTTTGGAGTGAGATGACTTCCTCGGTCGTTTTGGCGACGGCTTCGGCGGCGCGCGCGGAAGAAAAGGCGCTGCAACTTAATCCTACGGCGAGGGCGTAGAAAAACCACGCGGAAAAACCGGGATGGCAACGAGGGTTCAGGGTGAGGAAATTGGATGAATGCATGAGCCGCCAACACTAAAATTGGCGTGTCACAAGCCGGCGGCTTTGCGGTGACTTTGCCGTGACTTTCTGTGCATCAAGATAAGTCAGCAGCTGTGCCCGATTAACGGGACTGTCCTGTAAGTGTGCGGGGTTGCGCGCGAGGTCGAGACGAGGAAGAGTCGCCCAACCCTATAAAATTCTATGAGCGTTTTTTTTCGTGCCATTACTTTCCTGTTTTCGATGGCTGCGGTGGCACTCGCCGCGCCCACGTTGCACCTCATCGGAGACTCGACGATGGCGGATAAACCAAAAGAACTTGCGAATCCTGAAACCGGCTGGGGCCAGGCGTTGCCGGCATTGTTGAAACCCGAGGCCGGCCGCGTCGTAAACCACGCGATGAACGGTCGCAGCACGAAAAGTTTCATCGACGAGGGTCGTTGGACTAAGGTCGTTGCCGCGCTGCAACCCGGTGACTTTGTGATCATCCAATTTGGCCACAACGACGAGAAGGCGGACAAACCCGCCGTGTACGCGGCACCGCGCGGGGCTTATCAAGACAATCTCCGCCGCTTCGTCCGCGAGGCCCGCGCCCACGGGGCGACGCCGCTGCTTGCCACGCCCGTTGCGCGTCGTAGATGGAACGACCGCGGCGAACTCGTCGATACGCACGGCGATTATCCCGCGGCGTTACGCGCGGTGGCGGCGTCGGAAAATGTGCCGCTGCTAGAATTAAACGGCCTCACAACTGAGCTTGAACGCGGTCACGGCTTCGAAGGCTCGAAGCGCCTGCACCTCCATTACGCGGGCGGCCTTTACGCGCGTTGGCCGGAAGCGGTGAAAGACGATACGCATTTTTCCGAATACGGCGCGGCCCGCGTGGCGGCGTTGGCCGTGCAAGAATGGCTGCGTCTCGCGCTACCGCTCACGGTTTGGGTAAAATAATCGTAGCGCGGAAATTTTTTAAGATGAAAAAACCACTTTCGCTACTTCTCGCTTCGGTGGCGCTTAGTTTCGTGCATGCGCGTGAACTCAGCTACACCCAACCCGCCGAGCAATGGGTCGAGGCGTTACCTGTCGGCAACGGACGGCTCGGGGCGATGGTCTTTGGCGGCGTCGCCAGCGAGCGACTGGCGTTAAACGACGCCACGCTGTGGTCGGGCGGACCGAAGGATTGGAATAATCCGAGGGCTAAGGAAATTTTGCCCCAAGTGCGCGCCGCCGTAAATGCCGGCCAGTACGCCGAAGCGGAACGGCTCTGCAGAAAAATGCAGGGCCCCTATACCCAGAATTATCTGCCGCTTGGCGATTTGAAGCTGGAGTTTGGTGGCCTCGCGGCGCCGACGCATTACCGGCGCACCCTCGATCTTGGGCGAGCGGTGGCAACGGTGACGTTTCGTGAGAGCGGCGCGGTGTTTCGGCGGGAAATATTTTCGAGTTTTCCCGACCAAGTGATCGTCATGCGGCTGACTTGCGATCAACCGGGGCGAATCTCGCTGCGTGCGGCGTTGTCGAGTCTTGTGCGCAGTGCGAGTGCAGCGGCGGGCGCAGATACCCTAGCGTTGCGCGGAAAGGCACCGGCGCATTCCGATCCGAGTTATGTGAAGACGGCGAAGGAGCCGATCGTTTACGGCGAAGGCCCGGACGCGGAAGGCATGAACTTTGATGTGCGCGTGCGTGCGCTGGCGACGGGCGGCCAGGTCTCCTGTGATGGGCAAACCCTTGATGTGAACGGAGCCGATGCGGTGACCTTACTCATCGGCGCGGGCACAAGTTTCAACGGCTACAACCGTTCGCCGGGCCGCGACGGCCGCGATGCGAGTGCCCTAGTGGCGACGACGTTGGCGAAGGCGGCGGAGAAAAATTTTGTGCAACTGGGCGCGCGGCATGAAGCGGATTACCGAAACTTATTCGATCGCGTGAAGCTCGATCTCGGCGGCACGCCCGATTTGGCTACACGCGGGACCGTGGAGCGTATGGCGGCGTTTGCGCAGGGCGAAGCGGATCCCGATTTGCCGGCGCTGCTGTTTGATTTCGGTCGCTATCTGTTGATCGCCAGCTCGCGCGCGGGCGGCCAGCCAGCAAATCTGCAAGGGCTATGGAACGAGTCGATGCAGCCGCCCTGGAGTTCCAATTACACGATCAACATCAACACGCAGATGAATTATTGGCCGGCGGAAGTGGCTAACCTCGCGGAATGTCATGAGCCATTGCTAGCGTTTGTGGGCGAGTTGGCGGTGAACGGCCGGGTGACGGCGGCGGTTAATTACGGCGCGCACGGTTGGGTGTCGCATCACAACTCCGATGTGTGGCGGCAAAGTGCACCTGTGGGTAACTATGGCTCGGGCAGTCCAGTTTGGGCGAATTACGCGATGAGTGCGCCGTGGCTGTGTCAGCACCTATGGGAGCATTACGCGTTTGGCGGGGATAAAAACTATCTGCGTGAGACGGCGTGGCCACTCATGCGGGGCGCGGCGGAATTTTGTTTGGATTGGCTCGTCGATGATGGCGCGGGTCATCTCGTCACGATGCCAAGCGCCTCGCCGGAGTTAGGTTTTTTCGCGCCCGACGGCACGAAAGGCACCGTCACTAAAGGGTCGACCATGGATTTAGAAATCATCTGGGATCTTTTCACGAACTGCCTCGAAGCGACGCAGGTGTTGGGTAACGAGTCAGAGTTCGCGGCGCGCGTGGCCGCGGCGCGGGCGAAGTTGTTGCCATTGAAAATCGGCGCGCGTGGGCAATTGCAGGAATGGGCGGATGATTTTCTGGAGCGGGAAGTGCATCACCGGCACGTATCGCATTTGTTTGGGTTGCATCCCGGGCGACAGATCACGCGGGCGACGCCGGAGCTTTTCGCGGCGGCGAAGAAAACTTTGGAAATCCGCGGCGACGACGGCACAGGCTGGTCGCTCGGTTGGAAGATTAATTTCTGGGCGCGCTTCCGCGACGGCGATCACGCGTACACCATGGTCAAATATTTACTGCGGCCGGTAGGTGCAAAAATCGAGGGCACGAATTACGCGGGCGGCGGCGGAGTTTACCCCAATCTGTTCGATGCGCATCCTCCGTTTCAGATCGATGGAAATTTTGCGTTCACCGCAGGACTTTGTGAGATGCTGGTGCAAAGCCACGTAGGCGAGGTGGAGGTGTTGCCGGCGTTGCCACAGGCGTGGCCGACGGGAAGCGTGCGCGGGTTGCGGGCGCGTGGAGGCTTCGAGATCGCAGACTTGGCGTGGCGCGCGGGAGCGTTACAGCACGTGGTGGTGCGCGCGTCGCGCGAGGGCCCGTGTGTTATCCGTTACGGTGATCGCACCGTGACCTTGCAACTCAAAGCCGAAGAACGTGTCGCGCTGGACGGTAAGCTTGCGCGGATCGCGGGCTTCGGCGGCTAAGCCTTGGCGCGGGCGCTCAACGAGGCTTGAGAAGCAGTGTGGGGCCATCGACCCAGTGCCCAGGAATCATCGTGGTCGAGGCGGGCTGGGGGATGCCGCGTTCGTTGCGCTGAAGCTGGGCGATCAGCAGCTCAATGCCGCGGGCGCCGAGTGC
>Ga0214919_10008739_pt1 | contig 13239 bp, 12 predicted proteins | sample LL1503_MetaG_FD_177994 | JGI IMG/M metagenome (GOLD analysis project Ga0214919, IMG submission 177994) | Freshwater microbial communities from Lake Lanier, Atlanta, Georgia, United States - LL-1503 | ecosystem: Environmental > Aquatic > Freshwater > Lake | place: USA: Georgia | collected...
GCCTTGTTCAGACTGACAGGGCAGCATCTCGGGGGACCCGGCGCGGACCTTAAAAGCGGGGAGCCAACAGCGTGAACGAAGCATCGTTGACTCGCCCCGTCCGGGTGGGTGTGGTCATGGGAAGCGCAAGCGATTGGGAAACCATGCGGCATGCGGTCGAGATTCTGGAGTCATTTGGCGTTGCCCATGAAGCGCGGGTGATTTCCGCGCATCGGATGCCGGATGCTTTGTTCGCCTACGCGCAGGCAGCCCAGGAACGGGGACTGTGCGCCATCATTGCAGGTGCAGGCGGGGCCGCACATTTGCCGGGCATGCTGGCCGCTAAAACCATCGTTCCGGTTCTTGGTGTGCCGGTTCCGTCCCGGCACCTGCAGGGCCAGGACTCGCTTCTGTCCATTGTGCAAATGCCACGGGGCATTCCAGTCGCCACCTTTGCCATCGGGGAAGCCGGTGCCGCCAACGCGGCGCTGCATGCTGTTGCCGTACTGGCGCTGACGGACCCTGAACTCGTGAAGGCGCTCGAGGGATTTCGACAGCGTCAGACCGCCGCTGCAACCGCGATGGTCGTTCCCCCGGGCCCCGCTTCTCCATGAAACTCGCCCAATTGCCCGCGGGCAGCTGGGTGGCTGTGTTGGGCGGGGGGCAATTGGGCCGACTGTTCTGCATGGCGGCCCAGTCTCTGGGATACCGCGTCTGTGTTCTGGATCCCGCGCTCGACTGTCCCGCCGGTGCGGTCGCAGATCGTCATCTGATGGCCGATTATGACGATCCGTCGGCGCTCGCAGACATTGCACGAACCTGCGCTGCCGCGACCACCGAATTTGAAAATGTGCCGGCGGAGGCCTTGCGCTTTCTGGCGGGCCAGATCCGTGTGGCGCCCGCGGCGGAGTCCGTAGCGATCGCGCAGGACCGAATTGCCGAAAAATCCTTTCTGCGCCAGGCAGGGCTGCCGGTCGGGGACTATGCGGTGATTACGTGCAGGCAGGACCTTCGGGGTGCGCCCGATCACCTGTTCCCTGGCATCCTCAAGGCGGCGCGGTTCGGATACGACGGCAAGGGGCAGGTCTCAGTCGCCGATCGGGACGAGGCGCTGGCTGCACTTGAAACGCACTTTGGCTATCGGTCCGGCGCGGGTCAGTCAGGCCCGGATGGCGTTCCATGCATTCTGGAGCGGCGCCTCGATCTGGCCTGCGAAGTCTCGGTGATGGTCGCGCGCGGCCTGGATGGAGCGCTCCTGACCTGGCCCGTGACCCGTAATGTGCACTGCAACGGGGTACTCGCAACGTCGACCGTGCCGGCCATGGCAGGGGACTCGATCGAGCAGACGGCTGTCGATGCCGCCATTCGAGTGGCACAAAGCCTGAATTATTCGGGCGTGCTGGGCGTTGAGTTCTTCGTGCTGAATGATAATTCTGTTCTGGTGAATGAAATTGCCCCGCGTCCCCATAACTCTGGCCACTGGACCCTTGATGCCGCTGTGACGAGTCAGTTTGAGCAGCAAGCGCGGATTCTCGCGGGGCTGCCTCTGGGGGCTACCAATCTGCTGGTCCCAGCCGCTATGCTCAATCTTCTGGGAGATTGCTGGCATGTGCACAACCCTGAGCAAGGTGTGGGTACGGTGGATCCCGATTGGGCGGCGGTGCTGAGCGAGTCGACAGCGAAGCTGTACCTTTACGGTAAGCGTTCGGCTCGCCCCGGGCGCAAGATGGGACATCTCACCGTGCTTGGCATCGACGGGGTTGATGCGCCCTCAACCCTGGTCCGGATCGCCCGGAAACTTGGTGCAAGCCATTGAATACCCAGGCTGCCGCCCAAGCTTTGCGGGCTGGGGAGATCGTTGCATTCCCGACCGAAACGGTCTACGGGCTTGGGGCAGATGCCAGCAATGCCGATGCGGTCTCAGCGATTTATCGGATCAAGGGACGGCCGTCAGGCCATCCCTTGATCGTTCATGTTTCCAGCATTGTCAGGGCGCAAGCCTGGGCGCAGTGGAACGATCAGGCGCAACGACTGGCAGAGGCCTTCTGGCCGGGCCCGCTCACCCTGATTCTCCCCCGTTTGCCAACGGCCCCCGCTTACGCCTGCGGAGGGCAGGATTCAATCGGTCTGCGTTGCCCGTCGCATCCGGTTGCGCAGGCGCTCCTTGAGGCGTTTGAATCATTCGGGGGTCGCGGCGTCGCTGCCCCCTCGGCCAATCGGTTTGGCCGTGTCAGTCCTACCTGCGCAGACCATGTTCGTGCCGATCTTGGCCATGACGTGCGATGGGTCCTGGAGGGCGAACCGGCACAGATCGGGATTGAATCGACGATCATCGATCTGAGCCGTGCACAACCCGCCCTGCTTCGACCGGGGCGTCTGCAACGAAGTGCCATTGAAGCCGTGCTGCAGTCGCCGCTTGCCGAGCCGGGGGCTGGGGCCCCTCGGGTATCGGGATCAATGCCCTCGCATTACGCACCCGAGACGCCGGTCGAACTGATTGCCCCGGAGTCACTGCTGTTTCGCCTCGGTGTGATCGCGGATACCGGCGAGTCCTACGTGGTTTGGGCTCGCCGCGAGCGGCCGATGCTATTGGCCGCCCGGTCCAATCTGCTATGGCACCGCGCGCCCGACCTGTCGGACGATTATGAGCAGGTGCTCTACGCCCGCTTGCGCGAGTTTGATCGACTGGGAAGCCAGCGGATTGTTATTGAGCGCCCTCCGACCGAGCCGGCCTGGCTGGCGGTGATTGACCGTTTGCAGCGCGCTGCCGCCCGGCGCTGAATGCGCTGTTGGTGGCTCGGCTCAGGGCCGAGGTCCGGACCTGGTGGCGAATGGCGAAGGTCATCCAATCGACCGCCCAGTCCTCCGGGGTTGGCCCCATCTGGGACGCCGTCGAACCGAGATCGCGAACAATCCCTCGCATCCAGTCGAAATTCAGGCGGATGAGACTGGTCCCGCTGTCAAAGACATGGTGGACAGCGCAACGCAGCGATTCGAGACGCTCAACTCGCGAGACGTTCCCAGCGTTCTGGATCGCGTTGGATGCTCCCCCGATACGCAGGGTGTCCGTAGCAACCGGCGTGTCCTCGGTTGACCGCGTGAATGGAATGAAGGCTCGGCTCAGGGTCAGCGGCATGGGGACTCAGCTTGGTTGGGGATTTGTTCAGGAAGCCCCCGATACACTCAGCCGTCAACGGATGGGCGATGCGGCGGTGGCCGCACGCGGATGACCGGTCAGCAAACACCTCACCTTCGATCGAAGGACACGGGGGGCATACTGTTGCAATAAAAAACAGGTTAACCTGCCACGTGTAATTTTTTTGGCCAGTCAAGATGGAAGCACAACTCGAGGGATTCGACGAATTTTTGCCCGATTTTCGGATTGCTGATCCGACCTTGGCGGCCATGGGCCGCAGGGAAATCGGGATTGCCCAAAAGGAAATGCCAGGTCTGATGGCCCTGCGCTCTGAGTTTGGTGACGAAAAACCACTCGAAGGTGCCCGGATCGCCGGCGCTGTCCATATGACGGTTCAGACCGCTGTGCTGGTTGAAACGCTGCGGGCCTTGGGCGCTGACGTGCGGTGGGCTTCGAGCGATCTGCTTTCAACCAGAGACGAAGCGGCGGCTGCGCTGGTCGCCAAGGGCAACCATATCTTTGCGTTCAAGGGTGAGTCGCCGGCGCGCTATTGGGAGTATATGCACCGGATTTTTGAATTCCCGGTGTCCGATCAAAATCCCCACGGTACGGCGAATCTGATATTCGATGACGGGGGCGATGCAACGTTTCTGCTTCATATCGGTGCTCAGGCCGCTCTGGATCCGACCATCCTCGAGCGTCACGAAAGCGAGGATGCTCGCTGGTTTTTCGCCTCCATTCGGGACCGATTGTCGACGGATCCTGGCTGGTATCAGCGCCAGTTGGATCAGATTATTGGCGTCACGGAGGAAAGTCATACCGGGGCGTTGCGTCTGGAAGAATTGAGCCATCAGGGGCTGCTGAAGGTTCGAGCCGTCAACGTCAATGATTCGGTCACCAAGGCAAAGTTCGACAGTTTCTATGGTTGCCGGGAATCCTTGGTGGATTCCCTCAAGCGGGCGACTGACATCATGATTGCCGGCAAGGTCGCGGTGGTTGCCGGCTTTGGAGATGTGGGCAAAGGCTGCGCACAAGCCTTGCGCGCCCTGGCGGCGCAGGTCTGGGTCACCGAAATTGACCCTATTTGTGCCTTGCAAGCGGCCCTCGAAGGCTACCGGGTGGTGACGATGAACGAGGCTGCCGCCTTTGGTGACATTTTCGTGACCACGACTGGCAATACCCGGGTCATTACTCGGGCACATATGGACCAGATGAAGGATGAGGCCATCCTGTGCAATATGGGCCATTATGATGATGAAATCGACATCGCATCCATCCGAGGCGAGGCCAGCGGATGTACCTGGCAGAACGTCAAGCCGCAGGTCGATGAGGTCGTATTCCCCAATGGACGGCGTTTGATCGTTTTGGCCGAGGGGCGTTTGGTCAATTTGGGATGCGGCGCCGGGCATCCGAGTTTCGTGATGTCTGGCGTCTTCACCAATCAGGTGATTGCGCAGATCGATCTTTTCAAAAACCCGGAACATTATCGGGTCGGCGAGGTTCATCCCCTTCCTAAACGATTGGATGAGCAGGTCGCGAGACTGCACCTCAAGAAGATCGGAGTTCAGTTGACGGAATTGACTGATGAGCAGGCGGCTTACATTGGCGTTCGAAAATCTGGGCCGTTCAAGGTGAAGTCGTACCGCTATTGATCATTCGATATAGATTGGTTTTAAATTTTTTTGGATCAGGTGAAAAACGTGAGTCAACAGCAGACCAGGATCAAGAGCGAGAGCATTCCGTCCCTGGTGCGCAATTATGAGTTCATTGCGCTGGTTTTTCAGGGTGGCGGGGCATTAGGGTCTTATCAGGCCGGCGTTTTCGAGGGCTTGAGTGAGGCTGGTATTGAGCCCAACTGGATGTCCGGCGTGTCCATCGGGGCGATCAATGCCTCCATCATCGCCGGCAATAAACCGGAAAATCGCGTCGCTAAACTCAAGGAATTCTGGGAAACGGTCACCGACCACGGATATGCAAGTCATCTTGCCGGCAATGATGACCTGCGCACGTTTCACAATATGACGAGTGCATTCATGTCGATGCTCTCCGGGGTTCCGGGTTTTTACAAACCGCGCCTGCTCAGCCCCTGGCAGCAGGTCCCCGGGCAGGCGGGCGCAACCAGTCATTACGATACGAGTGACCTGAAAGACCACCTGAACAGCCTGATCGACTGGGACATTCTCAACAGCGACAGCCACCGTCTCAGCGTCGGCGCTGTCAATGTGCGGACCGGAAACTACAAGTATTTTGATACGGCCCTGGAGCGACTGGGCCCTGAGCACATCATGGCCAGTGGTGCGCTGCCACCAGCCTTCCCGGCGATGAAGATTGGTTCCGAGTTTTATTGGGACGGCGGTATCGTCTCAAATACGCCGTTGCAGTACCTGCTTGAGCTCCACAAACTGCATCAGGCACTGGTTTTTCAGGTTGACCTGTTCAATGCCCGTGGTGACATGCCGAAGACGATGCCCGAAGTGATGTCGCGCCAGAAAGACATCATGTATTCCAGTCGGACCCGTAATGCGACCAATCGCTATAAGAAGATTCATGATCTGCAGATTCAGCTGCGTGACGCGCTGAGCCGTATCGAGCCGGGCAAATGGACCCCAGAAGACAAGCAGATGCTGGAGGAACTCCAGGACACGCCGCAGATTAACGTGCTGCAGCTGATCTACCATCATGCGGATTACGAGGGCGACTCCAAAGACTATGAGTTCTCCAAGTGGACCATGCGCGAGCATTGGGCTGCGGGTCTGGAGGACGCACGACGGACGCTTTCGCACCCGGAGTGGCTCAAGTTACCCGATCAGGCTGTTGGTATGACCGTGCACGATGTGCATCGTGAGGACGGACGCTGATTCGAGTCGGCTGGCGCGACAGGGCGTCGGTCGACGCAGCGCGGAATAAAAAAACGCTGCCCTCAGGCAGCGTTTTTCGTGAGGGGGAAGCTAATTAATGAGCAACCCAGCCGCCTTCCACGGCAATGTGGGTGCCGGTGATGGAAGCAGCGGCGTCCGATGACAGGAAAATCGTGGTGCCGGCGATCTGCTCGACGGTCACGAACTGCTTGGTGGGTTGAGCGGCGAGCAGAACGTCCGTTTTGACTTGCTCTTCGGTCATGCCACGTGCTTTCGCGGTATCCGGGATCTGCTTCTCAACCAGCGGGGTCAGAACGTAGCCCGGGCAAATCGCGTTGACGGTCACGCCATGGGTGGCCACCTCAAGGGCGACGGTTTTGGTCAGGCCAAGGATGCCGTGTTTGGCCGCAACATAGGCCGATTTGAATGGCGAAGCGACCAGAGCGTGAGCGGATGCCACGTTAATGATCCGGCCCCAATGCTTTTGCTTCATGTAGGGGACCGCAAGTCGGGTCGTGTGGAATGCAGAACTCAGGTTGATCGCAATAATGGCGTCCCACTTGGCGACCGGAAACTCTTCGATCGGGCAGACGTGCTGGATACCTGCGTTATTCACAAGAATATCGACACCACCAAACGTGTCAGCAGCATGCTTCATCATCGCTTCGATCTGCTCGCCTTTGCTCATGTCGGCGCCGTCATAGATCGCCTTGATGTGATAATTCTTTTCGAGACCCGCGCGAATTGTTTCGATTTCAGCGGCGTCACCAAATCCGTTCAGAACGAGATTGACGCCTTCCTTGGCGAGGCCTTCTGCGATTCCGAGGCCAATTCCGCTCGTTGAGCCAGTGACAAGAGCCGTTTTACCTTTAAGCATTTTGAGTTCCTGAAGAGTTTTGTGAAATAAAAAAGACGGTAGGGTGGGCGCTGGGAATCATTAAATGAAAAGACCGTTCAGCGAGCGAGAATCCCCGATGCGAACATTACACGCTTAATGTTGCGCAGGGTCAGTTCAATCATGGGATTTTATTGGTTTTGATCTGACGGGCTGTTCGATCAGGGGGATGGTCATCCGTCATTCTGGGCAGGGTTTGGCTGAGGGGCCCAGCCTGATTGGTGAGCAACTCAACGAAGCGGGTCACAAAACGCCTCGGGGTTCGACCCACGGGGAGGGCAACAAAGCTGGTCTTGATTCCAAACAAGTGGCGGCAATCCAGTGCGATCAGGGGGTGATCTGTTATCGGATCAAAGGCGACCGAGGCGATCAATCCGACCCCGAGGCCCAGACGCACATAGGTTTTGATCACGTCGGCATCGAGCGCACTGATCGCGACCTCGGGCTTGAGTCCTGCATCTGCGAAAACCAGATCGATCGTATTTCGGCCTGCGAAGGCTGCGTCATAGGTCAGCAGTGGGTATTGCGCCAGGTCGGCCGCACTCAGGGTACTGGCGCGCTGGATTGTTAGCGGGTGCTCGGGCGGTACGACCGCGACATGGGACCATTCCAGGAATGGCTTGGCTTGCAGTTGTTCGACCCGGCTAACGGCTTCCGTTGCGACGGCGAGGTCCGCCTTGCCATCGAGGACCGCGCGGACCACCTGCTCGGGGTCGCCCTGACGCAGTGTGACTGCCACCCGGGGATGATCGCGTCTGAACTGGGCGACCACGGCGGGCAGCGTGTAGCGGGCCTGGGTGTGGGTGGTCGCGATGGTCAGGGTACCGGCTTCGCTGTCGGCCCATTCCCGGCCCACCCGACGAAGGTCTTCGAGATCGTCGAGGACCCGTTCGGCAATCGCCAGCGCCGCTCGTCCGGGTTCTGTCAAACCAGTCAATCGCCGGCCACGCCGCTCAAAGATCTGACAGCCAAGCTCCTCTTCGAGCTCGAGAATCTGTCGACTGACACCGGGCTGAGAGGTGTGCAGTGCGGCCGCAGCAGCGGTCAGGTTGAGATTGCGCCGGGCGATTTCCCGGAGATAGCGCAGTCGCTGCAGGTTCATTCGGTGTGAACGCCCAGAATTTGATGCTCTTGAAGCGAGTGATTCGTATCTTAAATGCTTTCAAGTTATTTGCAGAGTAGATCGAATTGGTTTCGCGCGGGCGCAAAACGGGGGACACTTCGCCCTCGCAGCACTTCCTCCCTGCTACCCCTATGTATCAATACGACGAATACGATCAACGCATTGTGGACGATCGGGTCACGCTCTATCGCGACCAGACCCGGCGCTTCCTGGCCGGCGAACTGTCCGAGGAAGAGTTCCGACCGCTTCGGCTGCAGAACGGGCTCTACATCCAGCGCCACGCGCCAATGTTGCGGATCGCCATTCCCTACGGCACCCTGTCGAGCGCACAGCTACGAGCCCTCGGTGATATCGCTCAACGCTGGGACGAGGGCTGGGGTCATTTCAGCACCCGACAGAATCTGCAGCTCAATGCGCCCCGGCTCGAAGACACGCCCGACATCCTGGCGGCACTGGCTCAGGTACAGATGCACGCCATCCAGACCAGCGGCAATTGTGTGCGCAACGTCACCAGCGATCACTTCGCCGGCATCGCGCCCGATGAGATTCTGGATCCACGCCCCTGGTGCGAGATCCTGCGTCAGTGGAGCACCTTTCATCCGGAATTCTCCGCGCTGCCGCGCAAGTTCAAGATTGCAGTGACCGCGAGCGAGGCCGATCGTGCTGCCGTCCAGGTGCACGACATCGGCCTGAGGGCCTTGCGGGGACCGTCAGGCGAGATCGGTTTTGAGGTCTGGGCCGGGGGTGGGCTTGGCCGTACCCCGGTGATCGGGACCCGGATTCGGAGCTGGCTGCCTGCGCCCGATCTGCTCCTTTATGTGGAAGCGATCCTGCGGGTCTATAACGCCGATGGCCGTCGCGACAACCCCTACAAGGCCCGAATCAAGATTCTGCTGCGCGAGATGGGGGCCGACGCCTTCACGCAGGCGGTGGAGCAGGAGTTTTCCCGTCTGGAGGGCGGTCCTGGACAACTGACTGAGGCCGAGATGCAGCGCGTGGTTCGCCAGTTTGCGCCACCGCCGTATGCGCATGCTGATGAGCATTCGCTGGTCGCGGATGCGCAGGCAATCGCCGACGCGGTGCAGTCACAGCCGGGTTTCGAGCGATGGCTCGCCCGTAATGTCCATGAACATCGGCAGGCGGGTTACGCGGCTGTTACCGTATCGCTCAAGCGGGCCGGTAAACCCCCGGGCGACGCAACGTCCGATGAAATGCGCCTTGTGGCTGATCTGGCCCAGGCGCACGGATTTGGCGAAATCCGCGTCACTCACCATCAGAACCTGGTGTTGCCCGATGTGCGCCGCGCCAGCCTGCCCGCGCTCTATGCGGCGCTCAGAGCTGCAGGGCTGGCAACGCCCAACATCGGCTTGTTGACCGACATGATTGCGTGCCCCGGTGGGGACTATTGCGCGTTGGCCAATGCCCGATCCATCCCGGTCGCGGAGGCCATCCGGGCACGATTCGAAGACCTCGACGATCTGTTTGATATCGGTGAACTCGAACTGAATATCTCGGGATGTATCAACTCTTGCGGGCATCACCACATCGCCCAGATCGGCATTCTTGGCGTCGATAAAAACGGGGAGGAGTGGTACCAGATCACGCTCGGCGGCACGCAAGGCCCGGAGGCAGCGATCGGTAAGGTGATTGGTCCTTCGTTCTCGGCGGGTGAAGTGCCCGATGCCGTCGAGACGGTCGTGCGTACCTACGTGGCGCAACGAACCTCCTGCGAAGAGCGTTTCAATGAGACGCTGGCCCGGATTGGTCAGGCTCCTTTTCGGGAGGCGCTCTATGCCGAAACTCATTAACCGGCAGGGGCAGGTTCTGTCGCCCGATGGGGGATTGACCTGGCTCACCCTAACGCAGTGGCAAGCGCAGGGCGCGGCCATGGTGGGGCAGCGTCTGGGCCTTGAATTTCAGCCCGATGAGCATCCTGAATCCGTGGTTACGGATCTGGCGCAATTCGCTGCGCTGGCAGCGAGGTTTCCGAAATTCACCGATGGAAGAGGCATGACGATCGCCCAGCGACTGCGGGTTCGATATGGCTGGCGTGGACCCCTCTGGGCGGTCGGCGATATTTTGCAGGATCAGTTGTTTGCCCTCGCCCGGGTGGGGTTCGATCATTTCGCGTTACGTGACGATCAGAAGGTGGAACTCGCCAAAGCCGCGTTCGCCGATCATCAGGTTCGCTATCAGGGCGCGTGGGACGAAGCACAGCCGCTTTGGCGCCGTGAGGATCGATTGGGTCTTGCACCATGAGCGCCTTAATCGCCGAGAGCGCCGAGAGCGCCCCCCCGATCCATTCCATATCCGATACGCAGCGGGCTTTCGGGCAACACCCTCCCGCAGTCGTCAGCTCGGCGGGTCAATCGTCATTGGCTGGTTTTGAGGCGAGTGCGATGGCCTTGCTGCGTGAAGCGGTCGCTCTGGGGCCGGCGGCATTGGCCTCCAGCATGGGTAAAGAAGATCAGGCCATGACAGCCCTGATCGCGCGAGAGAAGCTGCCCATTTCCATTTTTACGCTCGATACCGGTCGCTTGCCGCCACAGACACTGGACCTGATCGCCCAGACCGAAGCACGTTATCGCTTGCGGATTCGCGTGCTGTTCCCGGAGTCTGCCGCCGTCGAACACTTCGTTGCTATTCATGGAATCAACGGGTTTCGGGACAGTGTTTCTCAGCGAAAGCATTGTTGTGAAGTTCGGAAGATCGAGCCACTCAAGCGCGCGTTGCGGGGCCAGGCCGTATGGGTGGCCGGGCTGCGTCGGGCCCATGGTGAATTGCGCGCCGATCTGGCACCAATCGCACACGATGCGCTCACTGGACTGCCCAAGTGTGTTCCGTTGCATGACTGGTCCGATGAGACGCTGGACGAATTTTTAACGACCCATGGGGTGCCGATTAATGCGCTTCATGGTCAGGGCTATCCCAGCATCGGATGCGCACCGTGCACCAGGGCGATTGGGCCAGGCGAGGCGGTACGAGCGGGACGCTGGTGGTGGGAACAGGGCGCCGCGCGCGAGTGCGGTTTACATGTGACAGGAGTCCAGGGATGACCGACCTCAGTATCTCCAATCGCAGCCAGCCATCAGGCCTGGTCGACACAGACGGCGCGGCCATCGACATCCATGCGGTCAAACTCGCCAATGATCATCTGGACGACCTTGAAGCCGAGGGGATTCATATCCTGCGCGAAGCCGTTGCTGAGCGCAAAAATCCGGTCTTGCTGTTCTCCGGAGGCAAAGACTCCGCGGTTGTGCTCCGCCTGGCTGAAAAAGCATTCCGGCCTGGTCGGTTTCCGTTTCCCTTGATGCATGTCGATACGGGGCACAATTTTGAGGAAGTGATCGCTTATCGGGATGCCCGGGTCACCGAGCTGGGTGAGCGGCTGATCGTGGCCAGCGTGGAAGAGTCGATCAGAACCGGGCGAGTGCGCCTGGCTGACGCAGCAGGTTCCCGCAATGCTGCGCAGTCGATCACGCTCCTGGACGCCATCAAAGCCCATGGGTTTGATTGCTGTTTTGGCGGCGCCCGCCGCGACGAAGAAAAAGCGCGCGCCAAAGAGCGCGTGTTCTCGGTGCGCGATCGGTTTGGTCGTTGGGATCCGCGTAATCAGCGCCCCGAGCTCTGGAACCTCTGGAATGCGCGGGTCTCGGCCGGCGGGCATTTGCGGGTGTTCCCGATCAGCAACTGGACCGAACTCGACGTCTGGCAGTACATCGCCCGCGAACAGATTGCCCTGCCGACGCTGTATCGGTCACATCTGCGCGATGTCGTTCGTCGCGACGGGCGGATCATCGCGGTTACCGATGTCACGCCGGCTGGGGCCGGCGAGAAGGTCGAACGGATCCCAGTTCGATTTCGCACCGTGGGCGACATCACCTGTACTTGCCCGGTCGAAAGTACCGCCCAAACCGAGGCCGAGATCATTGCCGAGACGCTGGTCTCGAGCGTGACCGAACGTGGGGCCACGCGGATGGACGACGCGACCGATGAGGCCTCGATGGAAAAACGCAAGCGCGAGGGATACTTCTGAGATGGGCGACTGCAGAATCCAGACTTCTGAGTGGGGTAACCCGACATGCTGACCCGATTTGTAACGGCAGGTTCAGTCGATGATGGCAAAAGCACGCTGATCGGCCGCCTGCTTTGGGATACGCGGGCCGTGTTTGAGGATCAGGTCGCAGCCATTTCTGCAGCCTCCCAGCGCCGCGGCCATGCCCAACCCGATCTGTCGCTGCTCACTGACGGTCTGATGGCCGAGCGCGAGCAGGGTATTACGATCGATGTGGCGTATCGCTACTTCAATACGGCCCAGCGTAAGTTCATCGTGGCCGACTGTCCGGGGCATGAGCAGTACACCCGCAACATGGTGACCGGTGCGAGTAATGCCGACGTGGCGGTGCTGCTCGTGGATGCGCGCAAGGGGCTTCTGCCGCAAACCCATCGTCATGCGGCGGTGTGCGGCTGGCTGGGTCTTAAACGCGTCATTCTTGCCGTCAACAAGATCGATCTTGTCGACTGGTCCCAGGCACGGTTTGAAGAGATTGCGCGGGAGTTTGAATCCTGGTGCAAGCCACTCGGATTACCCGATGTCGTCGCGGTGCCGGTGTCGGCGCTGGAGGGCGATGGCGTGGTGTTCCGGGGCGAGCGCCTCGACTGGTATGAGGGGCCTACGCTTCTCGAGATCCTCGAGCGTCCGCTCGAGGGCGAACGGGATGGGGTGATCGATACCGGGGCGGCGGCGTTGCCACTGCGTTTCCCAGTGCAATGGGTCATTCGGGGCGCAGCCGATCGGGATCCCGATTTTCGAGGGTTGGCCGGGCGGATCGAGTCGGGAACGGTGAGGGTCGGCGACGAAGTCATCGTGCAGCGGGATCAGACGGTGCAGCAGGCCCGCGTTGCGCAGATCTGTCTGGGCGAACGTCGCCTGATGCTTGCGCAGGCCGGACGATCGGTAACATTGCGACTGGATCGAGAGGTCGATGTCTCCCGTGGTGACTGGCTCGTTGCCGCAGGCTCAGGCACACAGCCAGCGGTGGTTGACAGCCTCGTTGCGCAAATCTGCTGGTTCTCCGATCAGCCGATGCGTGAGGGCGATCGCTATCTCCTCAAAATGGGCACCCGGGCTGTTCGTACCGAGGTAGATGCGATCGAATCACTGATTGATGTCGAGTCGCTGTTGGCGCAGACTGTTTGCGCTGAAGTCGGGTCCCTACAGGCCAACGATCTCGCTCAGATCCGCTTA
>Ga0214919_10008741_pt1 | contig 13235 bp, 16 predicted proteins | sample LL1503_MetaG_FD_177994 | JGI IMG/M metagenome (GOLD analysis project Ga0214919, IMG submission 177994) | Freshwater microbial communities from Lake Lanier, Atlanta, Georgia, United States - LL-1503 | ecosystem: Environmental > Aquatic > Freshwater > Lake | place: USA: Georgia | collected...
GTGAACGGATGCAATAGGCAAGTCCTAGCCCAATGGCGAGCAAGAGAACTAATAAAAGTAGATTCACCCATTAAGTCTAAGTGCGAGGCAGGTGAACTTCAATTGCCAAGCCACCTAGTTCGCTCTTGCGAAGAGTAAATGTCCCCTTATGTCTTTCAATAACTGCGTTCATGATGCTCATACCCAGTCCCGTACCGCCTGTATCTCGGGAGCGAGATCTATCAAAGCGCTTTAACCCTCGGATTTTCTCTCCATATGATTCAGGTGGCAGCCCTGGACCACTGTCTTCAATAATGAGTGTGATCTGCTTGTCAGCTTTAACACTGACTCGCACTGACGCACTTGCCGGAGTGTGTAAGCGAATATTAGTAAGCGCGTTTTGGATAAAGCGCTGTAGATACTTTTGGGAACCAATCAATACTGCGCTCTGGTCAATCTGCGTTGTTACAGGGTGAGTAGGTGCTATCTCCTTAAAGTCAAAGACGTTTTCACGAACTAATTGGGCAAGATCAATACTTTCAAACTCAATATTTCCTTCTTCTCCTAGTTGAGCCAACATCAATAAGTCTCCGATGAGGAAATCCATTCGCTTTAACTCACTATTTAGTCGATCAAAGGCTGCGCTCTCGCGCTCTGGATCTAACTGCTTACCTTTGAGAAGTTCGGCATATCCCTTAACCACAGTCATAGGTGTGCGCAGCTCGTGGGCAGCATCACCTATGAACTCCTGCATCTTCTGTCTTTGCGCCCGTTCTTGAGCAAGTGCACCAGAACGAGAAAGCAGTGATGTTGCAATTGATGCCAGGATGTTTGCAAGAATGATGAAAATCAGAAGCTTCCAAAGATTAATGTCTAGAGATCTATTGATATCAGCTAAAGAGCCAACGACTATTAACTTATCCCCTTCAGGAATGGGAATTATGCGAACTCGAAGATCTGGACCATCTAAAGGTGTGCCAACTGACTCACGTAAAACGGTTACTTCTCCTTTTGGAGTTGCAAAACCTAGAGTTAAATCAAAATTGTTCTGCTCGATACTCAGCAAAGCAATACTGACTGCATCCATTGGGTTTACTCGAATGTCACTTTCAACTTGATTCAGGCGTTTATCAATAATGGCGATCTCGCTGCGATATGTGCTCACGACAGCAAAGCCACCAATGAGAATAGAGAGAACCGAAGTTATTAGTGCCGTTGAAATCAGTTGCCGAGTTCTATTCTTCATGAGGCTTATTTAGGCTCCTGGATTTGAAAACCCACGCCTCGAACTGTCTTTATGCCTTCAAAGCCATCGCGATGCAGTTTCTTGCGCAAATATGAGATGTAGGTGTCTACAACAGTGCTTTCGGATTCAAATGTAATTCCCCACACCTCATCCAGCAAAAGATTCTTGCTGAGTACTCTGCCCTTCTTCTCTACTAAAATCTGCAATAAGCGGTACTCAGTTGGAGAAAGATCTATTTCTTCACCATTGAATGTAACTTGGTGTTGATCGTCATCAATTGAAATTGGACCGCAAGAGAGTTTTGCTGGAGTATCAACATTTTTCGCTGAACGGCGCAAAATAGCTTTAATGCGCAAAATCAACTCTTCAATTCCAAAGGGCTTAACAACATAGTCATCAGCACCAATTTTTAGTCCTCGCGTGATATCTGCTTTGTCCTCACGTGCAGTGAGCATAAGTACTGGAGTTAAGTCATTAGAGCTTCGCAAGCGCTCTACTAATTCAAACCCATCCATAAGCGGCATATTGATATCAATGACCAGTAAATCTGGTTTATGGGTGCGCAATAAAGTTAAAGCAGACATCCCATCTGTGGCTTCCACGGTCTCAAATCCGGCAATACGCAAAGTGTCATTAAGGAGAGCACGGACCCCTGGCTCATCATCAACGATCATAATTAACTGTGCCACAGGGCCACTCTTGCATGGTGGGACCCTAAATCCAATAAATTTTCACTCTTGGAAGCCATTTCACAGAAAAATCACAACACTTAGATGCATCATTTAGGCATGAGGTTTAGAGGGGCAGCACTAACAGCCATGGTTATGGCCCTGCTTTTTTCAACCTGCCTTCATGCATCAGCTGATGCAACTCCATCACCATCACCTGATTACCAAATATTGATGAATCAATACAAATTAGATGTGAGTCAATATCGAACCTTGGTACAAGATCGTGAAAAAGCTCGAGCGCAAATTAATAGAACATTCATGATGGCTGTTGAAGCCGCCAACCGTGATGCTCGCACAGCTATGAAATTAGCAAAAACAGCTGCAGCGAAAAATGAAATTCTCTCCAATCAAAAGATCGCAGTTACGGCAGCTAGCGTTGCACGCGATGGCGCTATAGCAGCACTTGGATCTCTTCCCACCCCACCTGTGAAGCCAGTTAAGCCTGTTGAAATTGCACCACTCAATAAAATGAAAAGTAAGAAATCTTCGCCTTCTCCTACTAGATAGCAGAATTTTTGACTATCGTTAAGACATGAAGAGATTTAATCTATGGCTGGCTCAAAAAGTAACTTCTGGTGTTGCAACAATGTGGTGTGCATATCTCTTTGCTGGTATTGCTCTGATTTCACTACCCAAAGCAATTCAATCGGGTGATTCCATCGTCATTGTTTCTTGGGTGGCGCAAACATTTCTGCAATTAGTTTTGCTCTCTATCATCATGGTTGGCCAGAAAGTGCAGTCGCAAAGCGTTGAAAAAACTATCAATGAGACCCACGTCGCATCCCTTGCTGAGTTCGAGTTAGCAAAAGAGGCCAGAGAGTTAGCTCATAAAGAAGTAACAGAACTACATCAATTGTCTAAAGACATGCATAAATTAATGCATGATGTTGAGGCTCGACTTAAGGGTTAAATCGTTATAAAAGCGAGACCTAGCTGACCACTGTTTCAGTCTTCTTACATTGCTTGGCTTCAATAGCTTGGCATAAGTTCACCTCATGAGATCAGCGCCGTGGTGGAAAGAAGCCACGATTTATCAGATCTATCCCCGTTCTTTTTTTGATAGCAACGGCGATGGTGAAGGTGATCTACCCGGAATTACTAGCCAACTCGATTATGTGAAAAACCTTGGTGTGGATGCAATTTGGTTGAGTCCTTTTTACACCTCGCCAAATAAAGACGGTGGATATGACGTTGCTGACCCCCGCGATGTTGACCCACGGTTTGGAAATCTTGATGACGCCAAAGAATTAATTGCACAAGCTCATAAGCGCGAATTGCGTGTTATTGCAGACATTGTTCCTAACCATTTCTCAGATCAGCATGAATGGTTTCAAGCTGCTCTAAAAGCTGGGCGTGGTTCAAAAGAGCGTGAGCGATTCCATTTTTATGATGCTAACGAAGATGGCACTCCGCCAAATAACTGGATCTCACTCTTTGGTGGTCCATCCTGGACCCAAGTAGCAGATGGTCAGTTCTACTTACATCTTTTTGATTCTTCCCAGCCTGATTTAAATTGGGATAACCCTGAGGTAAATGAAGACTTTGAAAAGACTTTGCGCTTTTGGATTGATCTAGGCGTAGATGGATTCAGAATTGATGTAGCACATGGTTTAGTCAAAGAAGATGTTTTAAAGAATCACCCCGATCCCCAGGGATTAAGTAATGCATTGCGCCTTGATGTGGCAATGGATTCTGAAAAGCGCAATGCTCTCTTGCTCACAGTTCCTTATTTTGACCGCCAAGGCGTGCACGAGATCTATAGGAAATGGCGAAAGCTCTTTGATTCCTATGCAGGTCGAGACATCATGGCTGTTGCTGAAGCTTGGGTTCATCCACCGGTTAATGCAACCCGATATGTAAGAGCAGATGAGCTTCATCAAGTCTTTAACTTTGATTTACTCACAGCTGAGTTTGATTCAAAGGTTCTATTTGATGTCGTAGAGCGATCTATTTCTCTTAATGCCACAGTAAATGCCTTGCCTACATGGGCTTTGAGTAATCACGACTCCCCACGTGTTGCTAGCCGCATTGGTGAAGAACAAGCACGCGCACTGGCGCTATTTGTTTTTGGTCTACCTGGATCTACTTATGTTTTTGCTGGTCAAGAATTAGGTCTGCCGGATGGGCAATTACAGGATTCAGATAGACAAGATCCCACCTTTCTTAGAACTAATGGTGCGATAAAAGGTAGAGATGGTGCACGTGTGCCCCTGCCATGGGGCGGAGAGACAACGCCATTTGGATTTAGCACCTCAAAGCCATGGCTACCCATTTCACAGAGTTGGAAAGATTTCACTATTGAAAATGAGTTAGCTGATCCAAAGAGCTCGCTGCATCTTTATAGAAATGCGCTAGAGCTTCGCAAGGAATTCTTAGTCGGAACCGGTGGAATTACTTGGCTCGAGTCTTCAAATCACGGGGTTAAAAGTGAATCATTACTCTCGTACTCACGCGGAGCCATCACGGTGGTAATGAATCTTTCTGATTCTGCCCAAGAGTGTGAAGTAACAGGCAAATTAATAATCGTAAGCGGGGGCACAGTCGATGCTCGAGATGGAAAAAAGGTGATTCCGGCACGTTCAACTGCTTGGTTCATGGCATAACTGGCAGACTGCACCAATGGAATCAACCACTACCTGGGTAATCACAATTGCTGTACTTGCTGCAGTAATTCTCTTTGACTTAGGCATTGCGGTGATACGGCGCAATAAACCCACATCAATGCTCGAGGCCTCCTTCTGGACCGTTTTCTATATTGCAACTGCTGTTGTCTTTGGTGCCCTGTTACCTCATTGGGCAAGCAATGAGGGACAGAAAGAGTTCTTCGCTGGTTGGTTAACTGAATATGCATTATCAGTCGATAACATCTTTGTATTCATCATTATTTTAGCTAGCCTAAAAGTCCAAAAAGAGGCTCAGCAGTTAGTTCTCTTGCTAGGCATCATGTTAACTATTGCAATCCGAGGTCTTCTAATTCCACTTGGCGCAGCTTTGATTTCACGATTTGCCAGCATCTTCTTCCTATTCGGAATATTCCTTATCTACACCGCATGGCAATTGGCAAAGGAGACAGAGGAAGAAGAATGGAAAGAAGGCAAAGTAGTTGCACTACTGAAAAAGCGTGGGTTTAGTACTTTCGCAATTGCACTAGTTGCACTCGGACTTACAAACTTAGTCTTTTCTCTCGACTCCATTCCTGCGATTTTTGGCTTAACCAAGGACCCATATATCGTCACAACAGCTAACGTCTTTGCCCTTATGGGATTGCGCCAGCTCTATTTCTTACTCGAAGGCTTACTCACCCGCTTAGTCTTTCTCTCAAAAGGACTCTCATTTATTCTGGGATTCATAGGCACAAAAATGATCATGGAAGCTTTTCATGGCATTGGCATCGATGATATTGCTGGAGTTCACATTCCAGAGATTGGCCTAGAGGTGAGCTTAGGTGTCATCGTCGCAAGCTTAGTTATTACGACTGTTGCCAGTCTGACTGCAACTAGAAAAGATGGCAGTGAGATCGTTTAATTAAACTCTTTGTTTCTTAGAGTTTCTCGATTGTAATCTTTACTTTTTTCATGAATCTTGCGTATTTGAATATCAAAACTCTTCATTGCCGCATCAAAGGCAGCTAGATCATTGAATTCACTTGCCTCTGCGCGAAGCAGCGGCCCTGAACCATGAGAAGTCAGAATCACTCGATGTGAGTGCTTACCTAAACGGGGATTGGATTCATGAAGAACTTCTACTTCAACGCGGTCAATGACCACGCCAAATCGCTCCATAGAATTTAATTTTTCTTCTGCAATTTCTCTAAAATCTTCGGCAAGTTCGGCATTACGTGCATGAATTTGTATCTTCATACTTATAAGGGTAGTACTAGAACCACCAATGTCGCTACGAACGCAAGCAGGAATGATTTGCCAAGAATCTTTAGCGCTGTGGCGCGATCTGCAGCTTTGTCTTGAGGGTCACTTACTCGGGAAAGATCTCCAAGCTTGCCGAAATTGAACGTGCCGGCGAAACCATAGGCTAGACAAAACTTACTGCGCGATTGAACAAAGCCCACTGCTGCGACCATTAACGGCAAGAAAATTCCCACACGTGCACCTGTTGGTGCACTAACAGAAATCATTCCAATCAAAGTTGATACGGAGAGAAACAAACCAACGAGAGCTACAAATTGCCTTCTACGAATCTCTTTTTGCCCAATGTTGCATGTTCCTGCAACGTATGTTGAATCAGACATCTTCGAATTCATCTTCATCAACCCACGTATCTGCCGCAGAGTCTTCTTGGTGTTCTACCCATGAAAGAAAGGAACCCACGGCACGAAAGGCCAACACAGCAACTGTAATAGCTGCAATGACTCGTCGAAGGGCTTTGACCATATGATAAAAATACTCTCTATTGCGATTTCCCGCGCTAGATAGCGTTCAAGGCCCGAGTTATGTCGTCCCAAATATCATCGACATGCTCACAACCCACAGATAAGCGAATAAGTTGCTCAGGAACGCTTGGAGATTCAATGGGCCAGCGGCGTCTGCGCTCCCAGAGTGATTCCACACCACCAAGTGAGGTGGCGTGAGCGATCATTGTTGATGAGTCACATACTTTCTGTGTTTGCTCTGGGGTGGCATCTACTTCAAAAGAAACTATCGCACCAAAGCCTGGATAACGAACACGTGTAATTTTTGGATGGCTCGTGAGTCTTTTTACTAACTCCTTGGCACTTTCTTGTGATTTATTAAATCGCAGTGGGAATGTGCGCAATCCACGCAGAGCTAGCCACGCTTCAAATGGACCTGGAATAGATCCATTAAAACTACGTGAATCATGCAAACGCTTATAGAGAGCAGGATCGCTAATTGAGAGTGAGCCCATTAAAACATCACTGTGGCCAGATAAGAACTTAGTAACAGAGTGCATCACAATGTCAGCACCCATCGCCAATGGATTTTGGACAAGTGGAGTTGCAAAGGTGTTATCAACTGCAACACCAATACCTAGTTTCTTAGCTGCAGTGATTAAGGCAGGAAGATCAGCCACGTCCAAACATGGATTTGTTGGGGACTCTAGCCAAACCAGTGCTGCACCTTTCATCGCATCAATAACTTCTTGAGTGTTGACTACATCTACGAATCGCACTTCAAGGCGACCACTTGTGTGAAAAGAATTCAGCAAACTCATGACACCGCTATAGCCTTGATTTGAAGCAACAATGGGTGCACCTATTGGAAGAATTGAAAAGACTGCACTAATTGCTGCCATGCCAGAAGAAAACGCAAGAGTTTGTCCGCCCTCTAACTCACTAATTGCAGCCTCTAGCGAGGTCCAAGTTTGGTTTCCATAACGCCCATAACCAATGGGGCCACCAGAATGAAAAGTTGAGGTTAAATCAATTGATGGATTAAGGGGTGCATCTGGTGTGACCGCTGGACGCCCTGCAGTAATTGCGCTGGTTTCAATCTTTTTGCTCATCTGCTAATCCTATGCTGATGCTTCCAGCACTGCCATTGCAGCGTTGTGTCCTGGAATACCACTGACTCCGCCGCCCCGGATTGCTCCGGCGCCGCAGATAAAGATGCGTGGATCATCAGTTTCAACACCCCAGCGTGTTTGTTGGTCGTCTTCACGGAAAGGAAAACTCAAATCCTTATGGAAGATGTTGCCGCGCGGCAGCCCAACATCGCCCTCAATATCTAATGGTGATTTAACTTCTATTGCCGCGATGACATTCTCAATTGGTTCCACTAAGTATTGATTAAGCGATGCCAATGCAGCTTTGAGTGCGGCAGCTTTAGCGCCTTCATTGTCAGCATCAAAGAGTGCAGCAGGTGTGTGTAAACCAAAAAGAGTAAGAGTCTGATAACCCTGTGCCTGCAGCTCAGCGCTAAGAATTGATGGATCAGTGAGCGTGTGGCAATACATTTCAATTGGAAGCTTTTCTGGCACAGCGCCACCCTTAGCTTGCAGATATGTTGATTCACATTCTGCGAAAGATTCTTGGGCGTGAAAAGTTCCTGCAAAAGCTAACCGTGGATCTATCCCAGATTTCAAATCAGGCAGAGATTTCAACAAGATATTAATCTTCATCTGCGAACCTTCAAGACTTGCTGGTGGGGTCTTTCCTCGTAGTCGAGCTAAGACTTGTGGAGCAGCATTGCTTAATACAAAGCTAGAAGTAATAGAAGTTGCATCCACTAGTGTCAGAGTTGCGTTATCTGCATCTGTCTTAAGCGATTTAACTCGTGAGTTAACTTTAATCTCAACACCAGCGGCAGTGGCCACACGCACTAACTCTTTAACTAAGGCTCCCATTCCACCGCGTGGAACCTTCCACTCACCAGTTCCATTTCCGATTAAGTGATATAAAAAGCAGATATTTGCTTGCATCTCAAATGCTGAAGAAAAAGTGCCTATGAGTGCATCAGTTAAAATAACTCCGCGCACTAAATCATCTTTAAAGCGTGCCTGAATTACTTCTCCGATTGGGCGCTCCATCAAGTAATCCCAGACTTCTGGCATGTTTATTTCTGCCTTTAACTCACTTCTACTCTTTAAGGGATGCAGCATTGATGGGGCGATTTTGACGGCAAACTCTGCGATTTCATTATAAAAATCCTGCCAAGCTGCCCACTCAGCACCACTTGGATCTAACTCCATAAAGGAGGCTTCAGTTTCTTTGTCCCACTGGCGTGCCACATAGAGCCCAGAGTCTTTCCCATTTCGAGAGTAAGGCGTGTAGCTAGAGACTGTTCTTGAGATGCACTCAAAATCTAAGCCCAGATCACTGACTATCTGATCTGGTAATAATGAAATCAGATAGGAATAGCGCGAGAGCATGGCATCGTATTCGGGAAATGCTCGAACACTCGTTGTTGCTCCACCAACTTCTGAATTAGCTTCAAGGATTACTACGGACTTTCCAGCTTTAGCTAAATATGTTGCTGCAACAAGGCCGTTATGGCCACCACCAATTATTGCAACGTCATAATGAGTCACTACAAAGATTTCACAATTCGATCAATTGCTTCAGTCAGAATTGTTGGGCTCGTTGCATAATTCAAACGCACGAACTGAGAACTTTGTGGTCCATACATATGTCCAGCATTGAAGGCCACTTTGCCTCGTTCTAATAATGTTTGTGCAGGGTTCTCACCTAAATTCAGTGAGGTTAAATCCAGCCAGGCAACGTAACTTGATTGTGGCAAGTGGGTCTTAACTGAAGGAAGTTTGGCGCTGAGCAAATCCCGCACCACCAAAGAGTTTTCTTCTAAAGTATCGAGCACAGAATCTAGCCAGACTCCCCCATCTTTGAAGGCGGCTGCAGAGGCAAAAGCACCAAGGATGGATGATCTAAATTTTACTGCCGGTGGCATTAGGGCTAGAACCTCATCAATTGCCTTATTTTGAGAGACTATTACAGCTGATTTAAGTCCTGCAATATTCCAACCCTTTGAGGCTGAAGTAACAGTAACTCCAACTTCACGAGCCGTTTCACTAATTGCCAAGAACGGAACAAACTCATGGGACTTGAAAACTAGTGGTGAATGAATCTCATCGCTGATGACAATGACGCCATATTTCTTAGCCATATCTGCAATGCGAGTTAGTTCGGCGCGAGAATAGATTCGCCCTAATGGGTTGTGGGGAGAACATAGAAGGTGAACTTTGATTCCTGAGGCGTAAGCCTTTTCAACTTCGTCAAAATCTAATGTCCATGGATTTACATCATCACTCTGTGATCCAGAGTTCACAAAAGGAACATCAACTTTTTCTAACTTCACTTCGTTGATCCAGTTATAAAAATTTTGATAGACCGGTGAGTTAATGAGGATGCGATCACCTGGCTTGGTAAAGACGCGCAAAACTTCAACGCAGCCAACTCCAACATCTGCAGCAATTCTTACCTGTGACTTATCTATTTCCCAGCCCCAACGCTTGGCACAAAATGCTCCAAAGCCATCGGCTAACTCAGGCACTGGCCCTAAGTAACCAAGGTCTGAGTGATTGACCATCTCAATTAACACATCGCGAATTGGCTCAGCTATTGGAAAGTCCATCTCCATAACTGGAAGCGGCAGAACATCTGCTGCAAATCCTCGCCATTTTTCAGAGCTGTGGGTAAGAAGCTCACTGAGCGCTGGCGCAACAACATTGTTATCAGGCATGGCGGCAAGGTTACCCTGACCTGCTCATTTAGTGAAAGAGGCTAAATCTAGGCTTCTTCCGGGCTTATGCGCCGTGTTGAGTTGCGCACCACTAATGTTGTTGGAAGTACGAGTGAAGGTGGATCAATATTTGGTTTGCGCAATCTCTCCATAATCGACCACGCTGCCATTTCACCCATTAATTGCACAGGTTGCTCAATTGTTGTCAGCTCTGAAAACTCTGCCATCTCATGACCATCAAATCCAACAATAGAAATATCATCTGGAGCTTTAAGTCCATGTCGGCGAAGTGCTTGCATTGCACCCATTGCCATCTCATCTGATTCACAAAAAATTGCCGTGGGTCGATTTGGTCGGGCTAATAAATCATCCATCGCACGGGCGGCGGTATGCATTGTGAAATCACCATGAACTTCACGCTGGGGCAACCATTCAAGGCCATTTTCTGCCAACACTTGCATGAATCCTTTGCGGCGATCTTGCGGAACACTAAAGTTAAATGGGTCATCAGGGCGCCCAGACATTAATCCGATTTGCTTGTGCCCTTGATTAACTAAGTGTTGAGTTGCTGAGCGAGCTCCAGCGATGTCATCGATTTTTACTGAAGCGCACTTTTCATGCTCCATGCCAACTAGTGCAATGGGAATTCCAAGACTGAGCATGGAATCAAATTCCTCGGCTGTTGGCGGCAAGCTAATAACAATAAGTGCATCAACTCGGCCCTTAAGTAGTTGATGTTGAAATAAGCGCTCTCGGCCCTTCATTTGGCTGAAGTTATAGAGCAGCAGATCTAGGCCAGCTTCGCGCAATGCCTGCTCTGCCCCGCTAATAACTTGGGAGAAATACCAACGTGAGATATATGGCGCTACAACTCCAACGCTATTGGTCCGTCCAGAAGCAGTATTTGCCTTGGTGGGTGTGAGCGGATAACTTAATTTCTGCGCAGCTGCAATGATCTTTGCGCGAGTGGAGTCATTAACATGATGCAGGCCGCGAAGCGCACGTGAAACAGTTGCCGTGGAGACCCCGGCTTCCTCTGCAACTTCCTTAATTCCAGCCATCACATGCCCCCGCATACTGTAAAAACCTGCAAAAAACTCCGCAAGAGACTGCAAAATAGGGCATTAACACTGCAATTGGCAATACCTCGCACTAATTTAGGACTAAATTGACCACCATGAGTAATCAAATTGAAACCCAGATAGATGTGTCCCTGACCGAGCGAAATCGCACAACTGCGTTTTTTCGCCTCATTCTCATCGCACCAGTAGCGATCTTCGTCTTATCTTTTGCGCCACAGCAATTTGATTTCAATAACACATCATGGGTGGCAGGATTTTTTGTTCTGCCCGTAGCTCTGACCATAGTATTTCGCCAGGCATACCCATCATATTTGTTGGCTTTCAATGAAGCCTTCCTATCACTTTCAACACGAGTTGATGCTTATCTGCTCGTACTTACAGATGAATATCCTTCATTGGAAGAAAATGATGTCGTGAGTGTGACTTTCCCAGAAGTAGATCCAAAAGCGCTTAACCGTTACTTACCTCTTGTGAAGTGGTTCTTAGCAATTCCTCTTTACGTAGTTGGTTTGATTTATGCCATTTATGCCTTCTTCCTTACAATCTTTGCTTGGGCAAGTGTTGTTCTAACTGGCAATTACCCTGAGTGGTGTGCTGAAGGTGTGGTCGGAACAATTGCTTATTGGAATCGAATTGTCGGTTATTCATTACTTATGGTTACTGACGAATACCCAACATTCTCCCTTTAATCTATGGCGGTCCACTCTGCGCAAAAGATGCGACGTATCGTTGCCGAAGTTGCAGAGATGGATCGCAAAATTGCACCACTGATTGCTCGTCGCCCCCTTTGCACACTTGGTCGCAGTGCTCCAACAGAGTCTCATTTTGAATCCTTGGTTAGTTCAGTTATCTCCCAACAATTAGCCGTAAAGGCTGCAGAGACAATTCATGGGCGCTTAGTTGATCTTTGCAAGGGAACAATTAATGCCAAAAAACTAATCAAACTCGATGACATTGCGCTTCGAGAAATAGGTGTTTCTGGTGCAAAAGCTCGCACATTAAAGGGCCTAGCTGGGGCTGTTGTTGATAAATCAATTCCCATAGATACCATCGATGAAATCCATGATGATCAAGAGATCTATGACAAGTTAACTTCACTTTGGGGAATAGGCCGTTGGACAGTTGAAATGTTTATGATGTTTCAACTTGGGCGCTTGGATGTTTGGCCCACGGGAGATTTAGCAGTGCGACGGGGTTGGGACATGATTCATAAGAACAAGGAAGAAACTTTGGCCAAGGCATTAGATGTAAAGGGTGAGAAACTGCATCCATACCGAAGTGTTGTTGCCTGGTATTGCTATCAAGCAGTTCATGAAAGTCGCGGGTTGGACTACTAAATATCCTCAAGGATTAATGAGACTGAGTTTATACACCAGCGCTCATCGGTTGGGACGTCATAGCCCTCACCTTTAAAGATGTGGCCTAGGTGTGAACCACAAGCTGCACATCGCACTTCAGTTCTAACACGTGGAAATAGTGATCGATCTTCAATGAGCTCAACAGCATCATCTGCAGTTGGAGCATAGAAAGATGGCCAGCCACATCCAGAATGAAACTTAGTTTCACTGCGGAAAAGTTGCGCACTGCAAGCTTTGCACTTATAGACACCGACTTTGTCAGTGTCAGTGTATTCACCGGTAAATGGTCGTTCAGTTGCAGCATTTCGCAACACGTCATATGAGAGTGGGTCTAGCTTTGCTTTGAGAGCAGCTTCATCAATTGAGACTGGATAGTTCTTTTCGCTCATGCGTGAATTCCTGCACTTGGATAAGCAATTCCTGTACTTGAGTGGCAGTCATAACCATTAGGGTTTTTCTGCAGATACTTCTGGTGATATTCCTCTGCTAAGTAGTATGGAACTCCATCAGCGCTTTTAATCTCAGTGACAATCTCATCTAGACCTGCAGAAGTTAAAACGTTTTGATACACATTGCGTGAATTAACTGCTGTTACATACTGTTCAGATGTGGTTGTGTAAATCGCAGATCGGTATTGTGTTCCAATATCGCCACCTTGCTGGTTTAAA
>Ga0214919_10008742_pt1 | contig 13235 bp, 14 predicted proteins | sample LL1503_MetaG_FD_177994 | JGI IMG/M metagenome (GOLD analysis project Ga0214919, IMG submission 177994) | Freshwater microbial communities from Lake Lanier, Atlanta, Georgia, United States - LL-1503 | ecosystem: Environmental > Aquatic > Freshwater > Lake | place: USA: Georgia | collected...
TGTGATACTCACAGATCCAGAGCGTAGTCAAGCCCGCGATGTGGCCACTCAGGGTATCAACAAGATAGAAACACCATCCATGCCCGACCGAGAAGCCTGGGCGCAACGAATCAGTCAGTTCCATTGGAGTCATGAAGAATTACGCACAGGTGTATGTTGGTCACACATGAAGAAATGGGCAATAAAATGATACAAGTAATAACCAGTTTCAATCAACTGTACTATGAACTTATTGGTCGAGATAGTGTGAATAGTTTCTTAGAACATTGGCCCGAAGAACTATCGCTTACTTGTTATGTAGAAGAATTCAAGTTGCCTGTGCAGGCTCGTGTACAGCAGATTGATTTTTCCAAGTTAGATCCGGATTACAAAAAATATCAGAAGGACACTAGTCTGAATCAAAGCATGAAAAAGTTTGCCAAGAAAGCATACAGCGTGATGCATGCCATGCATGCCAGTAAAGCAGACTGGATCATATGGTTGGATGCAGATGTGATCACTGTTCAATCGTTACCCATCGAACTGTTACAAAGGGTACTCATGCCCGGGCATCTTTCAGCGTACATGGGTGTGAACTATATCACAGACAAGAGTGGTAATCCTGGCAATTGGTTAGTGCCCGAAACTGGTTTTTTTGCTGTGAACACTCGTCATGAGGATTTTGCTGCATTCAGAGCAGAATACTGCCGCAGATATCACCAACGAGATCAATCAGGCCTTCGTAGATTCTACGATAACGATGTGTTTGGTGCTGCATTGTTGGCAGTGCCCAAAGCTGAAGTATTTGATCTATGTGAGAATTTTGGTAAGAAATACAAAACTCCGCTGCGTCATACCATACTGGGTGATCATCTCATACACTACAAGGCCAAGCACAGCAAGGCCGAATACAATCAGGACGACGCAGACGACCAATAGCGTTCGCGCCTGGGTCGTATGAGATCTTTGTCGTTGCTGCGCCCAGTGACTTTTCTATTGCCTTTGAGATGATCCAGATATCCACCCCATGCTGTGTTGATCAGTGGATGCCCTTCACCCTTGATTAACCCTGCGCTCCAGTTCAGGACTTTCCACTCAGGATGCAAGGCTTGCACTTCTTTTCTAGTTTCGTCAAACACCCAGCAATCATTCCATTCGGCCATGGTCATCAGTCGCCCAGAATCATATGCTAGTTGGAACTCTTTTAACCACAGTCGAGTGATAGGGTTGTTTAGATTCATACCATACAGCCCGCACTCCGAGAACTTCTTTTCTCTGCCCAAGTATGCCAGGCCCACTGTGCTAGGCATCTGTAACAGTAGAAATGCTGTGTGTAGTGGAGTATGGCATACCATATCGGCATCCATCCAGAACAGCATATCGGCCGAACAGTTGGCAGCAGCATGAAATACACTGTATGCTTTGTGACTGAATCTTATGGCATCCCACCGGAATCCTATGCCGGATGCCTTGCCCTTGGCGTCCATAGGACCAGTGGCCACTTCACCGCGGGCTCGGGGGTCGGATCCCCATCGTTGTTTGAAAGCAACTATTTCCGGACTTGATTCATGCAAATTTCTCACATGTAAGTTTTGGGCTGTTTGTGTGATTGCACAATCTTCCGTGTACACATAGAGGTCAACTTCCTGAGGCCAGGTCTTTAAGAATGTATCGATCATTCGGCTGGCATACTTGTCGTAACCCGATTGGTTAAATGTAGTCACTACTGCGTATTTGGTCATTGTGGTATCCATATGGTATTGGTTTTGCTTTTTACTGCGGACTCGGTGTAAGGCCCGCACAGATCATTAAGCCATTGCCGATGCTGTTCTCGTTGTCCGTTATCCTCTAACAACAACCAAGGTCGATTTCGTTTTATAGTGTCACGACTGCCTTCTAACACTGCATTTTCAAAACCTTCAACATCGATCTTGATCCAGTCGACTGATTGAAAATTGAATCTATCCAGTGTGGTTAGTTCTCCAGTATGTTTTTCAAACTCAGGGTTGGGAACAAACTCTTCAACTTGTTTGGTGTGTCCGCATTTAAGAGTTTGAAATTCGAATGTCACTGTTTGATCTTTATCGCCAAGTCCTAAGTTATGCAATTCTACATTGTTATAATTTTCTAGATTTTTTTGTAAGACTTCGAAGTTTTTGAATACTGGTTCAAAGCAGATCACTTGTTCAAACAGTTCTGCCGAGGGACGAGCAAAGATACCAATGTTGGCACCAATGTCGATCATGGTTCGTTTTCTTGGAATATTGTTAAAGATGTAGTAACGATAGCGTTGTTGATAATGTATATCAACTTGTTCCTGTAGTCGTACACTAAACCAACCATCTGGTGGTTCAGGGCTATGCCAAAGCGAGTTTATTTTGTACATTGATGGTTTCCGATAACTATTTACTACATATCATGAACATCAGTATTTTTAATAGATTTGGCGCCTTAAACTCAGGACCGGTGTTTGCAGCATTTGCTGCTGGTTGCAAAAAGAGCGGCCAACGAGTAACTGAGCACAATTCCGCAGCAGATGTGGCTGTGATCTGGAGTCAGTTATGGACCGGGCGTATGGCTCCTAATCGTGCTGTATGGCAAGAGTTCACAGCATCTGGACGACCAGTTATAGTGCTAGAAGTTGGCCAACTCATGCGCGGTGTGACTTGGAAGATGGGCATCAATGGTGTAAATGCTCGTGCCCAATGGGGTGAAGGAACGGAATCAGAGCGGGCCGATAAACTTGCTGTGAGATTACAGCCCTGGCATCAAGGTGATCATATACTCATAGCCATGCAGCGCACAGACAGTGAGCAATGGGCAGGGTTACCCGCTGCTGAACAGTGGCTCGAACACACTGTGAATCGCATACGCGAACATACCGATAGACCCATTGTTGTGCGTCCACATCCTAGACAACGATTTAATCTCATACCAGGTATACATATACAACAGCCACAGGCACTGCGTGGAACCTATGATGAGTTTGATTTCCGCAGTAGTCTAGGTCGTGCCTGGGCTGTGGTCAACGAAAACTCTGGTCCAGGTAATCAAGCTATCATAGACGGTGTACCGGCATTTGTGGGTGCGGATAGCATGGCCCTGCCGGTGGCCAACACAGACTTTGCCCTCATAGAAAAACCACGCATGCCCGAAAGAGCAGCGTGGCTAGAGCAATTGTGCCACACAGAGTGGACACTGGGCGAGATTGCTAATGGATTACCTATAGGTAGGTTGTTGAAGTCTCTTTAGATCAGCATCCACCATGTCTCGGATCATGGTAGCAAAATTGGTTCTTGGTTGCCATCCTAGTATATCTCTAGCAGCAGAACTATCACCATGTAGACTGTACAATTCAGCGGGGCGTTTGAATCGTGGATCAGACTTAACTAATGCTTGCCAATCCCCGATGCCTGCATGTCGGAATGCCACATCGCACAGTTCGCCAATGCTGTGCTGCTCACCAGTAGCAATCACATAGTCTCGAGCCGTTGGTTGTTGTAGCATCATCCACATGGCTTCTACAAAGTCTCCGGCAAATCCCCAATCACGACGAGCATCAAGATTCCCCAGTGTGATTGAATCTTCAAGCCCTAGTTTAATACGGGCAACACCATCTGTGACTTTGCGTGTGACAAACTCGCGACCGCGCAATGGGCTTTCGTGATTGAATAAGATACCCGAACAGGCATAAAGACTATAGCTTTCACGGAAGTTTATGGTCATCCAATGGCTGTATAGCTTACTCACACCATAAGGGCTGCGTGGCCGGAATGGTGTATTCTCGCCTTGAGCACCTGCTTCGGTAGCATTACCAAACATTTCACTGGTGCTGGCTTGATAGAATCGTGTGTTAGGACTGTGACTGCGTATGGCGTTGAGCAAGTTCAGCACACCAATCGAGTTCACTTCTGTGGTGAGTTTGTTAAGATCCCAACTTGCACCTACAAAACTCTGTGCTGCGAGATTGTATACCTCGTTAGGCTTGAGTGTTTGCATGAGATGATTCATGTTGTTTTCATCGGTGATATCACCGGTGATCAACTCGATATCGTTCTCAATGCCCAGCCAACGGAGATTTTCTAGATTAGGATTTGAATAGCGTTTGACAAGGCCATATACGTGATAGCCTTTTTCAACTAAGAGTCGAGCGAGATAAGGACCGTCTTGGCCGGTCATGCCTGTTACAAATGCGGTGCGTTTCATAACAGTATGTATCACTCTGAATGGTCATACTGTAATATCTTCCATTCCCGCTGTGCGTAGCCGAACCACATGGCCCATCTGCCATTGTTTGGTATCTAGCCCTTTCATGATTCCCAACCAACGATTGCGTAGCAATGCCACTTCGTTGATGATGGTTTCAAAATCCACAACCTCATCTTCGCCCTCTGCGTACTTTTCAGCATCTCTTGACGTAAGAGCACGGGCATAGCCTTCAAGATACTTCTGGAAGTGTTTCCTGCGTATCTTGCGTAGTTGTATGTTGAGATAGTTTAGAACAGCTTCAATCTCTTGCAGTTGATTGAAGCGTTGTTCCGTGATACCGGGCAAAGCAGTGATGTTCTTTTCCAGCACACCCGAGATCTTGCAATCTCGTTTGGCTGCATCAAGCTCTGCTTCGTAATGGTCTATAAAATCAGGAATGGCCGCCAAGTTGGCCACTACCTTACTATACCACATCAGTTTTCCCAGTCGTCTTCGTGATAGTCTTCTTCTTCCTCAACATCGTCCTCATCCACATAGGATTTATCATTGTCGAGATATGCAGTAAGAGCTCGTTTGATATCGGCGTCACCTTTAAATGTGTCCTTGATGTCGTCTACATCACAGTCGTTGTCAATCAAGATAGCCACAACAGTTTCGGCTGCTTCATCACGATCCACTGTGTTTACATACCGCTTGAGTTCTGACCACATCTCGCTGGCCACTGCTACTGCTTCATTCATTCTGCTGCCTCCTCGACAGTAGTTATCTCTTCTTTGTGATTTCCAAAGTCTGCCATGGCACGATCCAAACAGCCTTCTTCATTGGCTTCCCACTTCTTGCGAAACTTCTTGATGATCTCACCGTCGCTGGTCACAAACACTAGACTGTTGCCTTCCTTCTTTAAGAGATTGCGTTTCTCCATGAGATCCACCATGCCAGAGAAAGGACTCATTCCTGTCTCATAAGGAATCTTGACCTGCACTCCTTCAAAGGGTTTTGCATAGCGTGTTTTCATCACTTTGCAAGCAGCACGGATGCCCATGACATCTGATATCTTGTTGCCATCTTCGTCCTCTTTGAGTTTGAGTTTCTTCATGGCCACAACGATTGAACTTGCATAGATGAAACCCTGACCGCCGGATATTTTATCGTCGGGATCAAACATGTCTTGACTTGCGTATGTGTGATTGGTGCAAACCAAGCCCACATTGTAACTACCAAACATGTTCACGCAATTACGCACAAGACTGGTAAGAGCTTTGGGCTTACGGCCCAGGTCACCTTTCATCTCACCTGCATCAAACTGATTCACATCAGTGGGCGTGAGCAACATGCCCAATGAGTCAATCACGAACATTACTTTAGGACGCTCGCCGTCGGGCAGGGCTTTGTAGTCGCTCATGAATGTACTGATTGTTTTGGCCACATCATCAATCATGGCCATGCTTAGTTTAAGCAGTTTGTCTTGTCCGGTATCAACACCTAATGCCTTGAGCCAGTCTTCGTCTAGTGCGTTTTCGCTGTCGATCAACACCACATAGATACCCTGTGCTTGGGCGTTCTTGATGATGTTGCCAGAGCAGATGTAGCTTTTACCTGCACCAGATTCACCTGCAAACACAGTGACCTTGCCCAGTGGAATACCTTTGTTAAAGTCTCCGGAGATAAGATAGTTTAAGGCATAGTTGCCTGTGGAGATCCAGTCTGTGGGATCATTAAAGCCGATGGAGAGTCCCTCAATGCTTTTGGTTATTTCCTTGCGGAATTTGCTTACGTCAAATGGTTTTCCCATGATGGTTTCCTTGTAATGATTTAATCAATGTTATATTATTGTTGTCTAAAAAGCAATGACTATCTTGCCAATTTAAAATTTTTGGGTGACACCCAAGTGTGATACAAATTCTAGCAATCACAAGTGCTCTTTCCCATGGTTGCAAATCGACTGCTGTTTGAGTTGCATTTATAACATTATTGTGTACTTGTTTTATATTTTCCAACCAAGACAAATGCGATTGATTTGCTTTTAACATTGCAAAATAAAAATTATCGCTGCGTTGATGATTATACTGCCACTTTAATTGCTCGGCGATCTGTTCTAATACTTGTATTTTTTTTGAAAAATAGTCACTTATATAGTATACCGGTGCATCAAAAGTTGGACAATAAGGACGTACTAGCATATTAAAATATGTCTCGGTTAGAAACTCTACCAAATTAGATTCAGTTGTCAATGACACTTTAGGAGATTGATATGCATTCTGAATTTCTTCTTGTACATATTTAGGTAGTTTATAAATTTCTTCATAAGAATCACAGTCTGGCCAACTTGTATCTCGTACAGCACTATAAAATTCTGCCCAATCATCTTTAACTATAAATTTTCTTTCAAAAAAATCATTTAAGTTTGATAGGGTTGGTACACTATCATGCCATTTAAAATAGCTCATTCTAAATTGTAATAGGTGAAACCAATCTTCAGATCTAAGTTGTAATATACATTTTAAATCCGAGTTCGGAAACTCTTCGAGATGGTACGCCTTTAACTCATCATGATGATACTCTGATATTTTATGTGAATTACCTGTGTCAGAAAAGAAATTTTCTAAATCTAATTCTACCTGATCACAAGAATAGAGAACATGGGCTACTACTGTATTACCCATGCCTCCATTTCTATAGTCTATGCAGTATTTCAATTACTTGTTTTGGCGACTACGGATCATGGCCAAGATGTCCTCGGCCTTTTTGTTGCCTTCTGCTGGCTTGGCCACTGGTGCTGTTGCTACAGGAGTATCGTCGTCTTCGAATGCGTCCACGGGCGCCTTGGCCACTGGTGCCTTGACTACTGGGACATCTTCATCCACATCCGCTACAGCGGCACCAGAGGGTGCTTGCATACCGGCTGGACGGAAGTATTGTCCCCAACGCTCCATGTCAAATGCCTTGCCATCAACTGATGCTTCGAACATTTCTTTCATGACCCGGAGTTCCACGTCTGTGGGCTTCTTGGGCAAGAATGTACTCAAGTCAAACAAGCCATGTGTTTCAACTGCTGCTTGTTCTTCTTCAGTGAGTGCTGATTCTTTTCTAGCCCACTTACTAGTGTTGTAGTCAGCATAACCGCCCTTCTGTGTCTTGGTGATACGGAAGTCCAGACCAGCCATAGTGTCTGTGGGCAAGTTTTCCAATTCAGGATCCATCAATGCGCTCTTGATCAGTGTGAAGATCTGTGGTCCTATGATGAAACGGCGGATTGGGTTAGGTGGTGTCTTGTCGTCGGCGATTGGGTTTTCACGCACAAAGCCTTGGAACACATAACTGCGTTTCTTCCAGTATTTGCGACCCATGTCTTCCAGACTTGGATCCTTGAACCAAGGGCTGACCTCGGACAGGATTGGGCAAGTTTCGTTCCACATATGCATACATGGAACCTGCACCATCACTTGTTTAGAATCCATCTCTCCTTTGACGCCATTGAATGGCAGTCGGATCATGGCCCGTTCTACCCAAAAGAATGTGTTTTTGGAGTTTGCGTCCGGTAAGAATCGGACTGTTGCGGATTGGCCTTCTTCCATGTTCCAGTGTGGATAAATTGGATTTTCACCGCCACTGCCTCCGGATTTGCCTTTTGTCTCTGCTGCCTGTAGTCGTGCTCTGATTTCTGCTAAAGTTGCCATAGTTGTTTCTCCTATAAAGTTGCCTATGTTAAATGCCTATCTAATGATTTAGATTGTGTTGCCTGTGACATAAATGAAAAAGCGCAAACACCCTTGCAGTATATGCGCTTCTTGTCTCTGTGTCAAGTTTATTTATGTCGTTTGTATGATTATGGAATATTTTTCGTGAGCAAGTTGTTCATTTTCTTAAACCTGCGATTCTCAACATCTCATTGAGACCTTGATCATCTTGGCTTTGGGCCGCTAGTGCAGCCTGTGCTCGTTGTGCGGGATCTTGAACATTGTTAGTGCTCGGAGGCGCATGAAGTTTTGCCTCAATGGCAACTACTGCTTTTGAAACATCGTCTAACGATTGCTTGGCGTTGTTGATAGCGTTTTGCAGATCCTGCTTGGCGTTGTTGATAGCGTTTTGCAGATCCTGGTACTCTTTGGTTTTTGCAAACGGAACAGGAGTTTTGTCTGGAACGGTTGTTAATTCTACTGGCATGATATTTCCTTTATCGCATCTGGGCAAGAGCTTTTATTCTTGCCAGTTCTGATTCGAACACGCCCATGGATCCGCATTCCGCAAGACCATGCTTTGGGCAGTATTCGTTTTCCATAGTGTAGTTGCACTCGTCCATGGGTTCATTGTCATCAGTTATGTCAAGACCTGCTACCGGAGACGGGTCAAGATCCATCATAGACAAAGCTATATCAGGTCCTTGTGCCATCCTGGAAGAGCCTAGATCACTATGAGGCAGCGGTTCATCAATGAAATCCCACGATTTGATATCGGATCTAGGAATTGCTTGAGTTTGGACTATTTTTGGTGATCGTACTTTTCGTACTGTGACATTGCCTTCCTCTTCCATACGCTTGGGAGATAGTCCTCTAACAAGTGGGTTGTCTTGATAATGTTTTTGCAATACAGTAGGAGCTGCTGGTGCCGATGTAGCCGGGTCTGGCTCCGGCACTACTGCTGGTGTTGTTGGCTTGTTTACTTGTAATCGATTAACACCTGCAGGAAGATTGGAAGGAACTCCGCCGGAAGTTGGTCCTGTGTATGGTTCTGGTGTTGATGTCAACGCCATTTGCTTTTCAAGAGTATGTCCGTTAGGATCTTCTTCATATGTGCCATCGTCTCGTTGGCGTATTGTGATTCCACCTTCATCCAACATACCATGATCGCCTAGATCCTGATACAGTCGATCACCGATCCATTCGACTGGGTCACGGTCACGAGCCTTGGCTTTTTTAACACCATAGGGCATGTCATCGTAATAGTAATCATACAATGCGTCATACAGGTGCTCGGGCATATCTCCGTGTTGAAGCCAGTCTTTGATATCAGGTCGGAATGTGTGAAGTATGTGCTTCAATGTATGACGGGTATGGTCGGTCAACACATTTTCGTTTACAGGCATGCCTGCTAGTCTACGCATACGTTGCAGACTTTCAAAGGTCTGGAGATTGTCGCCTTCTGCTACAGGTGCTGCCGGGGCAGGTGATGCAGCAGGTGGTGCTTCTGCCGCTGGTGCAGGTGGTGCAGCAGGTGCTGGCGGTGCTGGCGGGGCAGCAGTTTGAAAACTGGTCGCCAGTTCACTTAGTTCTGGACTCTGATCCTTGTTGCGAGTGATCCAGGCTTGGACGATAGGAATAGCATCTGCATCTGGATCTTCTGCGGCCATGGCTGCAAGTTGATCAAACAATGCATCATCACCCAGCAAGGGATATAACACATCTGTGACGTCTTCGGCGTCAGGGCCCAGTGGTTGTGGCTGACTGAACCAGGTCTTGAGCTCGGTCATCTTTTCCGGAGTGTCGGGCAGAGCCCAAGTTCCTTCTACCAATCTGGCAGCCCATGATTCAAATATATCTGCTTCTTTCATAGCTTTTGCTTCCTGTTGTATCTTTGCCAACATGGGCAAAGCTGATTCTATACGCGGATCGATGCGTGTTTCCACAAACATGCCACGCAAGTCTTCTACCATGATATCACCTTCTGAGATATCTGCTGGCTTCCATGATTCAAAATAACGATTGTATCCACGGCTGGTGGCCATGTGTTTCAAATTGTGATTGAGTCGTTGATAGTATTGATCAGTCTCTGTGACCAGGTCACCAGCGGCGCCTTCAAAAACACGACCTTGGTGTGCTCTGCGGAACTGGCTCAATACATTCAGTTGGTTCACTGTCTCTGCGATGTGCTGACCGCGCATGTCATAAGGATTGCCACCTTGACGCACATGTTCTAGCATAGCACGACCACCGGCTAACTTGCGGAATGGTAGCCGGAAACGCTCACCTTCTACTGTTTCAATGAATAGACTTTCCACATAACGATAACGCTTGTCACCTTCGGTGATAGGGCGTGTGTGCTTGATCATAAGTCTGGCTTCTGTAGGCTCTCCACTATAACTAACCTTCTTTGTACCATAGAAACTCTCTGTGAGTGCTGCTTGTCCTGCGATAGCATACTTGAGTTTGCTCAAGTCTTCTAACCCAAAACCGCCGCGAATCTTACTGGTTCGTACAGCAAAATGTTTTAGTTGTTCCAAAAACCCAGGGTTATTTGTTTCTGAATCACCGTACCAGGCTTTTTTATCTTCTGGATCCATAGTGCGACCTAAGTTGTCTCCAAAATACATAGTCAAGCCGCCATTTTGATCTAACAATATAACCACAGTACCATAATTTTTGCCTGTGGGTCCTATCCAGTCAAACTTAAACATGTCTGCTTCGCTTGAATCCGGAACGCCGCGCTCATTTACGGAGGGTTTTCCAGTCTTGGTGCTGAGTGCATCCACGTCAAAGTCGTGGGTAATCAGTAGATCGTTGAGTTCGCTTGCGATTGAATTCTGTGCCATGATGTATTTAGTAGACTTCTACATCATCACAGAGATGAACGGATACGGTTCAATCACCTCAGAATCATGATCTCGCATCTGTTGGTCCAGTTCTATGTAGAAGTTCTGTAAAGTTACAAGCATACGCACAGCCAGGATCATGGCCATGATCAAGTCGTCAGTTTCGCCGGGTTTGGCAGCATAACTGGTGCCATGTGCCACAAAGTTCTTGAGTTCGCTGATCAAACTGGCACTGTTTACTCGCATGCGCCCTGACTCAATTAGATTCTTTAGCTTAGAGCAAGCAGCCAGTTTGCTCTTGTTGGTGGTATTGTAGCCCTTGCGGAAACGGCGTGTGGTAGGGCTGGCAGTATCGCTGAGGAAATAACCCTTGATGTTTTCTTCCCCATACTCCATGATAGAGATTAACGCTGCTTCGCCGATGGTGTTGTTTTCCACTGAGTAGTAGATGCTCTTGTCATCACCCACAGTGTCATGTATGTGTTTGATGATGTCAGCCATGATACGCACCTGTTCCGGAATAGGTGTCTTGTTGTGCCGCCATTCACCCACTTGGCGTGTGGTGTTGGCTTCCAAGATCTGGATAGCAGCAGGATCACCTCCGGTGCCCAGGCTGGGATCCAATGCCACAACATACACTTGATCTTTGCGGATAGGTTCAAACCAACGCACTTGCCCTGTTCTGTGGACAGGATCCTTGTGAGCGAGATCCAACAGTTTTGCAGGAGCGATCAATGTCTCATCATTGATAATGAATTCGCAGCCCATCTCACGACGGAAACGATCATCGCCCAGTTGTGCCCGCATGTTTTCGCCCCAGGCAGCATCACGGTCTGGATGTTCTTGCCAGTAACTTCTGTATGCTTTGAATCCGTTCATGCCCACTTCTGTGGGGTTGCCGTATTCATCTTCACACTTGTTGGCACCTTTCCACAAGAACGCAAACTGATCTTCGTCCGAGTTGGGTGTGCTTGTGATGATGGCTTTACCACCTGTGGCCAATGTGGGTGATATACTAGTCCAAAACTCTTTGGCAATAGTGGGGCGCACATAGGCAAACTCGTCGGCGTAGAGTAATGTAATACTCATACCACGACCAGTTGTTTCTGTTGTGGTGGCTGACACTATGCGGCTGCCGTTCTCAAAGTCTATGGAGCCTTTGTTGTAGTTGGTAGCACCTGCTCGAATGTGATCCGGGCACAGTTCATAAGCAAAGCGGATACGCTGCATGATCTCTTGGGCACCAGTGTATTTGTGTGCTGCGATCAAGATTGTGCTGTCTGGCACAAACATGGCAAACCAAAGTATGTAGCCTGCTGCTGATGTTGATTTACCAGTCTGCCTGGGCATCATGGAGATAGAATAGCGATAGTTGTGGTAGGTGTGGATCAGTTTCTTCTGATAATCAAAAGCATGATACAGCATCTTGCCCTGTGTGGGATGCTGGATGTAGAAGAAGTTGTCCATGAAGTAGGCTGGACCTGTGTCGGGGTCAGCACATTTCAGGAACTCTTCCAGTTGTTGTTCTGTGAATTTCTGACGACGGTGTGGTGCTTTGATCAGCACTGTTTCATTAGCAGCGGGCATAGTCAGTTAGTTATGCGGATTTATTCGGATCGGCCACATTTGGCTCTTTTGGCTCGGGTCAGATCGCCAAAGTCCACTGTCCATTCTGATCCTGGGTTGAGTTCTTTTGCTGTGGGTGGAAATGCATAGTTCACTCTGGATTCTTGCTCAATCAAGTCCACTGGCACACGGAAACGGGTCAAGTCATTGCCCAGATTTGGGTAAGGTGGCACATGTGGAAACATCCAGCCTGCGATCTCGTTGGTTTGGTTGTTGATCACAATCTTGTAGAAAGCATGTGGCACCACTACTCCCGAGCCGATGCGTTTGTCTTGTGCGTTGTAGATGGCACCCACATAGATGGTGAAACTGTTGTGTTGCTGCACAGCCCAGCCACGGATACTTGTTTCCAGCAGTTTCCAGATGCCTCTGTTCAAACTGCCAGCCTGTGGTGCCATGTTGGTCATGAGGAATGATTCAAACTCCACCTGCGGATCCCAGGACAGGTCACCGTCTGGGCTCATGTGGCCTTTGTCGTAGCCGGTGCCGGCGTAGTCATCGGGTGTGGCACCACTGGGTATACTTTGATCACCAGCAAACGCATTGGTTCTTGCCACACAGCCTAATGCGTTTTTTGGTATCAGTGTGTATGTGACATATCTGGGTATCTTGGCTGCTGCATCGTATCCCACGAGATATGCTTGTCTACAGATTGATTGAGTGGCTATTGTGGCAGGCAGTCCATAAGGTGCATGCACAGCACAGGTTCTAATGTCCTGTGGCGGTCGTTGTGTCCAGGCATTTGCTGTGGCCGCGAGGAATATTAAAGAGATTGCTAAAAGTTTTTTCATAGGTTACCTTGGGTAGCCCCGGAAGGCTTTCACCGGACTTGTTTTGTCTACAAAGGCTGGTTCCGAACTTTGAGGTGTTGATACCATCTTCTTGCCACCGGGCG
>Ga0214919_10008743_pt1 | contig 13233 bp, 15 predicted proteins | sample LL1503_MetaG_FD_177994 | JGI IMG/M metagenome (GOLD analysis project Ga0214919, IMG submission 177994) | Freshwater microbial communities from Lake Lanier, Atlanta, Georgia, United States - LL-1503 | ecosystem: Environmental > Aquatic > Freshwater > Lake | place: USA: Georgia | collected...
GATCATCTTTAATTTCTATATTATTTTCCTTCTTATATTTTTCCCACTCTTTGGCTCCCATCAAGTCGGGAAAGCGTTCACCGCCATTACAAGACTCTTTTACGTAGAGCTTGCCTGGCACAGAACAGCCACAGTAGTTACAATATTCATAAATCATGCAATCGTTTTTGCAGATCTCTGAGCGATAAAAAACCTGTTCACGTTCGTGAGCGGGTAGGAGATGCATGCGATCACCAAGTAACTTTAAGTTACCCTCGATGAATTGAAAGATTTTTTTTGGTGTAATTTTCATTTTCCTCTTAGTGTTTTTCTTTTTGCTAATTCAGAAGGCAGCACTTCGCGAGCGCCATAACCTCCGCGAGCAGATTCTACGTCTCGAATGCTCTTTATCATCTTGATAAGACCTTGTGGCTCGACTGATGCTAGCTGATCGCTGCCCCATAGAGTTCGATCCAGCGTAATATGTCGCTCGATCCATCGAGCACCAAGCAGAGTAGCGGCAATCGTCGTGGTAAGACCAAATTCGTGACCAGAATAGCCAACTTCGAATCGGCTGCTAAAATCGTGACCGCGACTAATATGATTTAAGTAGGTAATATAGTCTAGATTGAGCTCTTCCACTTTTGCTGGATAACTGGAGTTGGTGTGAAATACGACATCTGGTCTGCCTTCCTCGATAGCAAGGTCAATTTCCTCTTGGGTACTCATGCCAGTCGAGATAAGGAGAAAGTCCGAGCAGTCTCTAGCATACTCGACTAAATCAAGATCATGGATTAAAGCCGATGGGATTTTTATTACTGTGCCCCACTTGCCATTCGGTCGTTTAGTCTGAAACTTACGCAAAAAATCGACTGAGTTCTTGTCCCAAGCGGAGGCAAACCAGAGCATGCCTTTTTCATCGCAATAGCGATCAATCTCAGTGTATTGCTCAAGCGAGAGTTCAATATCTTTTTTATATTGAAAATAGGCAGTTGGCTCTTTTCTCCATGGTACCTGCTTGGGTTGGTCGCGTTCGGCTTGGGGCACGCACAGTTCAGGATCGCGTTTTTGAAACTTAACATAGTCCGCTCCAGCAATGGAGGCAACATCTATCAGCTTTTTTACGTTGTCTAGGAATTTGCTAGGATCTGGGCCAAATGCGTAATTGATGCCGATTTCTGCAATAATTATAGTTTTTTCCATGAGTCTCTTTATTATTAAGAACTAAAAAACTGCTAAAGAGTTTTAGTTAGCAAAGAGCGCTCGGATCTTTTGACCAAGGTCAAAGTCATTTGGAAAATCCAAAGAGAGCTTTGCTAAGATAGTGGTCTTTTCGTGAGAATTGAATACGTACTTGCGAATTTCTCTGCCGAGGTCTTCGTCATTTGCAAATTCAGCGGTCAGATGAGAAATGGTTATTTCTTTCATAGAACAAATGGTTTAAGAATTTTTGGCATGGTGCTGGTACATCCAGTCAACATCAAATTTTCTTTTTTTTCCTTCAGAACAATAGTGAGAAGTATAATCAGTCATGTAATTTTCTCGATAACCCCAACCATACCGAATATCAGAGTGTGCTTTGATTTTTCCATTCTCTATGTGAGACCCCAGTACCTGTCCGACCCACAGATCTTCACAAGGTATTTTCAAATTTGGACAAATAGACTTAGCTGTATTTCCTTCTAGAATCAAGAGGTCGGCGGATTTTTTAGAAAGAAAATAGCCACTTCCTCCGCTTGCCCAGCTATACAGTGTGTTATAAATTACGTTAGATTTTCCCAATTCTCCATTAAAATGGCCTACATAATCGTATTTTTCAAAATCGGAAGATAGTAGTTTTTCTAAAATTACATAAGTGTCTGTGTCGCATTTGAAAATATATTCGTAATTGTTAGATAGAGCCCATCGTATGATTTCCATTGTTTTTTCGGGCAAACTCAAATAGTCATCTTTGCAATTTAATATGATTTCATCTATTTTTTCAGTGGGATTGTTTGAATTACCCTTGAAAAATTTGTATTCGACTTGAGAATTTTTCAACCAAGTATTTCGAATAGCCTCATTATATCCGTTGTTTGAATCTCTTTCACAGCTTGCAATGGCTACCAATATTTTACTAGTCTTTTTCATTTTTGTGCCCTCCACCAATATCCATTTTCACCAGTGTTAGTAATTTCAACAAAATTAAAATTATTTTTTAGAATGTTAAACCACTGGTCTGATGAATATGTTTTTTTATGATATGGATTAGGGTTATTTGGATCGTCTTGTGTCGGCATTGACCCTAAAAAAATACCTTTTTCATCTAGGTGATCAATTATCCATTTTATCAGATTGAGTTGAATTTCTTCATCCAAATGCTCAATATGTTCAGTGGACACAATAGTATCAAATTTGTCAAATTCTTTTGATATTAGATCCTCAGTTGAAATAGTGATGTAGCTGGTTTTAGAATTTGATTCTCGATATTTGTCAAATATATCTGTTCCCAGTACACTGATAACGTTTGTAGAATTCGCTATTCTAGTGGTTAAATATCCATGGCCACAGCCTATATCTAAAACTCGACCTCTACAAAGATTTTCGATAGGCGCTGAATAACTTTCAAAATATGAATCGCCGCCATCACCAGGCAAATACCGTTCTGTTGTTGCTCCACAATAAGTGGCTCCAATTATTTCAGTAATAGTTCTTCTAATATCCTTAGTTATTTTCCATTCAGGATAATCATTTTTGAATTTAGTAAGATCACTTATGTAACAAATATGGTCGCCGATTCTGTTTTCATCAACGTATTGCCAATTCAATTTTTTTCCAGAAATTTCTTCGGCAATGGAAATGGCCTCTAACATAGAGATACTGTTTTCTCTGCCTCCACCCATGTTATAAACTGCTCCAGGATTAGGATTTTTTATTACATATTCAATAGCTTTAACTACATCATAACTGTGTATATTATCTCTTACCTGTTTTCCTTTATATCCATAAATTTTATATGGTATCTCATGCATTACACATTTTACCAAATATGAAAGAAAACCATGAAGTTCTACTCCTGAATGCGCCGGACCAGTCAAACATCCTCCTCGAAATACACAAGTGTTCATTCCAAAATATCTTCCATACTCTTGTACCATTACGTCAGCCGCGACTTTAGATGCACCAAACACAGAGTGTGTACACTGATCTATTGAAAAAGTTTCTTTGATTCCATTATAATCTTCCAAATTGGCAAATTCATACCGTGTTTCATTTTCAATCAAAGGAATTGAATTTGGACCGTCTCCATATACTTTATTTGTGCTCATAAAAACAAAAGGCGCGTTCTTACAATAATGTCTTGTTAATTCTAACAAGTTTAAAGTTCCAACTGCATTTACTTCAAAGTCAGTTAATGGGAAATCTTTTGCCTTATCATGCGAAGGCTGAGCGGCACAATGTATTACTGCATCAAATGGTCCATGCACATCGAACACATATTTTTTTAAAGCGTGATAATCTCTAATATCTGTACACGAATGAGTAAAATTTTTGCACATATGTGCAATTCTATGAAGGTTCCATTCAGTGTCTCCAGCGTGACCGAAAAATTCTTTTCGCATATTATTGTCAACGCCAATTATTGTGTGACCGACAGAATCAAAGTATTGGACAGCTTCTCCGCCGATTAGCCCAGAACTCCCAGTTATTAATATTTTCATATTAGTTTTTTTTTTAAAATTTAAAAAATTATTTCAAGATTGAAATTTGAAGTCAATGGATATTCTGCAAAAAACTTTGCATTTGAATGATATTCAATAATCTTTTTTTCACCGTCGATATCCCGATAATCATGAGGATTCCATAAAATTAAGCCATTTTTTGCTTTTGATACTATTTTATCAATATAATTGTTTTTAGTATCTCTGTCAAATTCTCCTAGTGCATAAAAGCTGACACAATAAAAATTATCGACATTGGATTTGTCTAAATTATAACAATCCATAAAATTTATATTCAATATTCCGCTGGTACCATCAGTTAAGCATTGGTTCAGGTATTTTTTTTGAAATAACTGCACCTTAGGTAAATCATAAATGTAATAGTTTTCTATTGAGAACATTTGGTGTTTAGCGATACAGTCAAGTATACTTGCAAAGCCTCCATACCCTCCTCCAATTTCAACAATCTTATTTAAGTTGACTTTTTTTATGTTTTCTAAAACCTTACTTGCGTAAAAAATGTAGCGCAGCGTTACGGCGCTTAACTTTACTCCATTGACACTTTCAGTAAAATGCGGAGAGCCTATTGAATCAATCCTCTGTAACTCATCCCAAGGAACATCTAAGTTTTTGACAAGATCAAAATATATTTCTTCAAAATTTGAAAGACCGATCATTCGAGTGATCTGCGGATTTTTCTTAAAATTCAAAAAAGAAACGTTGTCTTCTAAACATGCGCTTAGCGCTTGACCCCATAATGAATATTCATTATTTAACCATGTTAGATAATTTGATTGACTTGATTTCATATAAATTAGTCTTTAAATTCTGGAATTTGGTAAGATCCGTTATGTAAAAAAACTACGCCTGTTCTAAATTCTTTTATCCAGCCGTCAATATTTACTCCAGCGTCAATAACATTTTGTAGAAGATCATTTTGCTGATCGTCTATTACAATAAGAGAATTTGGTCTTAGTTCAATAATTGTTTGAATTTCGGCAGGAAGAGGGTCGTCGCAATCTGCTGTCAATCCTCCACTAGGATGAGCATCTAACCAAAATAGAGTCGGAACGTCAGGTGTTTCGTGAAGTATTTTTCTTAAAATTTTTGCACTATCTCCTTTATACAATTTAATATGCTGTATATTTTTAAATCTTTCTACTGAAATATTATAGTAATACTCAGATAATTCAATAGTATGAATATCACTAAAATTTTGATAAATTGCGCCGAGTGTTCCACCGTCGCATGTTCCAGTTTCAATAAGAGTAGATAGGTTGAAGGTTTTTCCAAGATACGTCAAAAGTTCCTGTTTCCAGATCCCATCGACTGCGTTACCGAGTGTGTAATTAGGTGCTTTTCTCATTTTATTGTAGGATTATTTTAATTGCTTCCATTATGGAAGATATTTTGTTTAGATATGTGTGTTTATTAGAAACCTCGTCCATTAATTCATGAAGTTCCTTTAAACTAACAGATTGAAGCCTTTCCTTTGCTTCAAAATACAAATCGTATGGATTTGGATTGTATATTAGGCGATTGTTAAATATCTCATTTACTCGAGAACTGTTTGTAATTCCAAATTGTCCATAACTTATATTTTTGAATATTCGACAAGGTGCGTATCCTTCTGTCAAATGGTGCGAACCTGAAATTGCAGGTGCCATATATGATTCTCTAATTAATTTTATATTTTCATCAATTGAAATTACTCCTTTTTGACCAGCGCCAATATGTTTGAATTCAATATTGTCCTGTTTACATGCCTCTATAAACTGAGAAATCTCTTTTTGATTTACGTGCCATATTGTGCCTACCCAATTTATTATCGGATTTTTCAAACTCAATAGGCAGTCAGGCTTATTTTTCTCTATTTCATGGGGAAGAATATCAGTAGCCCACCTAAATTCCAGGTGCTTTTGCTTTGGATAAAAAGGAGTATCTTGATCTAGATCTAGTCTATCGGTAAGAGGCAAACCATGCTTTGACTCTAAAATGTGAGAATAATCATTATAGACATTCCAACTTAAAGAATTATTGTTGAACATTTCCCTAATATTGGAATGATCATTTAATCCATGAACAACATAAAAACAGTCTGGCCTTATAGGTAATTTTGATTTTATTTTGTTTTTCCATGGCCAATATGATGTTGTTACGCAATCATGATTAGTGATAACTAAGGTGTTTTCAAAATTTTCATCGCTAAAATCGTCTGCTTGATCTAGCCAGTCAACAGTCTTTCCTAAAAATTTTAGTGCTCTATAAAATCCTTCATGTATATGAGAATGAGTATGATATACATTACGATATCCCCAAACAAGATATCTACAAGTAGCTAAATTAAAATTACTCATTTATTAAATTTTGATCCATCTAGAGGGAACAATATCGCTAGGATCTTCTTTTTTTGATATAAACCAAGTAGATGGAGCAATCTTAATAGATGAGTTCTTTTCCCCTAGCCATGCGCCCCACCAAGAGTATGAGCTATTTGCTAAAATGGAATGTTTGCAATTCATCATGAGATATAGTTCTTCATCTTCTCTTCCTAAATGATTTTTTGTAGTCATATTATAATTACCAGCAACATGAGATTCATATTTTAATTTCATGTTTTTTTCACACCATTCCGGCTCATCTGAAAAAATGAATATTACAGGATTCTCTATATAATTCGATATATATGAAAGCGCTTTATCATAGTATTCAGCTGAAAGAACTCCATGAAAATTATTTTTGAGATAGTCTGTTCTTCGAACTGTTAAAAAAACGCTCCGATCGCCTGCCTTGTGTATTAAATCAAGCGTTCTTTTTCCTTTATCTGAAAGCTCTTGTTTTGGAAAAAATATATTTTTAAGTAAAGGTCGAACATCTTTAAAATATTCTTCAGTTTGCCAATAACCGACGATTGAACTTCCCGGTTTTATAGAATTTAATATATTTTGATTGAATGGCATTCCTATTTCTTTTATAATGTTCGGTTCATCCGAAACAATTTGCTCGTTGACTCCATTCCACAAGCATAATGAGTATTGTCTGAGGTTGCACACTTTGAATCTATTAATATTCAAATATAATGGAACATTCAGATTGATTGAAACTTGTTTTGCCATTGCATATTGGAACATTTGGTTTCCCATACCTCCTTGCAAACAGCATATTATGCTAGATACGTCCAGTTTCATAATATATTGTTTTATTTATATAATGGTTTTGTACTAAACATACTTTTAGAGGTTTTTAGTATTTTTGATAAATCTTTCAAGTATGAACTCGTATGCTACTTGTTTTTTTTCAATATCACTATAATCACTGAATTGTGTCGCAGCGATAGGATAATTACCAAGGCAATTAAATTTCGATTGCACGTTTTCAGAAAGCCAAACATCAATTAATTTAATCTTTTTACTAGTAAAGGAGTTAATGATTAAATCAAAAATAGATGAATTGTATGCAATAGCATGGGTAGAATAGCACTGAGTCAGCTTCAACAGATTTGGGGTTACTTTATTTAATGGGGAGTGACTATTATAACCCAAATAATAAAGCGCCCACGGAATATTACGTAATTGTGATATTGCAGGCGAGATAGATTCAATATTTAATAGTTTTACATCGTCTTCAAAAACTAAAACGTTTTTTAAGCAAAGTTCTTTCGCCTTTTTGATAATTGTTACGTGTGACATAAGACAGCCAAGTGCTCCAAAACCTTCTGTTGGAACTATTCCAGGAAAACGTTCAACGCGATCGGCGATGCCTAGGTCAGCAAAAGAAGACATGACCCGAGTAAGGCGGTCTGGCCTAGAATCAAGGTTTATTACATAAATCGCATCAAAATAATTAAAAGCTTCTTGAATCATGCATCAATTTTACCAATATGACAAACAACATAGTCTGGCGTCTGCAATTTGTAGTTTTTTTCCTTTAAAATACGACTGATACTAATCCAATCGTGACCATATCCGTCGGCCCATTGGAATGGACTAATACGTCGATGACAGATCGAACTTGTACCAATTCGATTTGCCTTGGGCTCGACAAGTCTAAGTCTTTTTTCGCTTCCATTGAAGACATAGTCATCATAATAGGCCCAAGTGTATTCTCGATCATTGAAGTTATTTATTATGGCAAGATGATCTACTCCAAAGTAATCGTCGCTGTCTAGATAGCAGATTATTTCTCCTCTAGCTGCAGCTAGACCAATTTGTCGAACCCTGCCACTAAATAGTGGATGTTTGGGTAGTTGAACGAGTCTGACATTAGAGTTCTTTAAATATTCTTCTCGATAAATAGTTACCGTTTTTTTACAGCCGTCACTTACGATTATAAGTTCAGCGTCTTTAAAACTCTGTTCTAAAAAAGAATTGACTGCTCTCCTAAACTTGACCTCTCTGTTTGTGGCTGCATCAAACCTACCGGTTGAATAATGCTCTAAATATGATGCCATGATAACTGAAATTCTCATAATCGTATGTCTTCTACTATTTTTGAAAAGGTTGGTTTAAAATTAGACAATTTAAAGCACACGTCTAGCCTCCCGTGCTTAAATCCAAGTTTTTTGTACTCAGCAATATCTCGAGCAGATATTCCAGGAACACGTGGAGTTGCTCCCTGAAAGTGTATTATTGGGGAACTGGTCACAATTGCAAATTTCCATCCCTTTTGATACAATTTTTCATAGAGATAATCGTCTCCGCAAAAAAATTGCAGAGATCTGGGAACCGGCGAATATGCTTCACGGCGCATAGTAAAATCCCAACCCTGTCGATAGCTGTCAGAAAAGGTCTCATACATTAACGGCCCACATACTTGATAACTAGGATGGTTTGTTGCATGGGCAACACAACCTACGCTAGGTTCTCGACTAAAAACTTCGAGCGTGTCGCTTACAAAGTTTCTAGGAATTACCATGTCGTTATTTAAAAAACTGTAGTACGTATAGTTATTATTAAGGACAAATTGATTCCACAAGGTGTGTAGGGAAAGATTTCTTCCAGTATATTCGATCTTTTTTATGCAGGGCAATCGTAGCCCGTTTAAAAGAGAAGTGGTTGACCTCTCAGAAGAACCATTATCGACGATAGTCAACTCAAAGTCCTGGCTAGTTTGCAAGCCGAGCTGGTGTACTAGGTCTACCGTGTACTTTATGTGATTTCGATTGATTATGAGTACCCCAAGTTTCATAGAGTATCGTATATTTTAACGTATTCATTAACGATCGATTGAGGATGCCAGTGACGGTTCATCCATTCCCTATTTTGTGAGCCGCATTCAATAATATAGTCAATGCCACAGTCAATTATTTTGCATAGTTCAAGTTCGAGTGATTTTATCCATACGTTAACAAATGGCGAATTTGGTGCACCACACGAAGCTAAAAAGACCTGTTCGACCTCTGGTGAAAGAGAACAAATGGTAAGTTTGCCAAGTGCAAGTCCTTCTAAACCAGATCGGTGATAACTGGAAGTAACGCACTCGTCAATTATTATGTTACACCTAGACTTTCGACGAATACACTCTTCTAGAGAAACTCCATGGATAATATCTATGTCGACTGAGTCACCGTATATTTTTTTTATGTTATTTAAAACAGTCTCCGTTTGTGAGTAGCCCTTATCATGCCACTGGCCCATCTTTTGCTTTCTGCTTGGAGAAAAACCGATCCTGACCTTTTCTTGAACGGGATTTAGGTTATATTGAGGCGTAGTAAAGTCAATCACGTTACGAACAATTTTACAGTTAGCGTATTGAGGTAGCGTAGCATGGTATTGAGCAATAACTAAACGCGCTCGAGCAGGACTTCGTAAATCTACTTGATATGGCTCACTGTGATATTGAACAATTGTTTTTGGAACACGTATTCCTTTTAGAGGAATTTTATTATGTGCATGCAAAATGTCGCCATTCTTAGGTAAATTACGAGTAGTTGCGCCTTTTCCTATAACATAACAGTGGTATTTAGAATTAAATCGATTTATTGCTTTTGCCAGCTCAAGAGGTGCATCGGCAATGTGGGTTTCTCTATAATGAAATACGATGGCCATTAGTTGATTCTTAAATTTTTTTGTAAAAAAGCTTGGCCGACTTGCTTAAAATTACTCTGAACATATTTTCTCTCGGCAACATAGTGATGTGTAGTAGAGATAGAGGTGTCGTCATTTGAGCGTAAAAGTGAGGCCTTGCCATTGGAATAAAAGTCAAACCCAAATAGGCTTAGCGTAGCCGAATTTAGTTTTAGACTGTGAATAAACAGGAGTGCGCAAATACCTGAAGTCGGAAAGATTTTTTTGCCAAAGTGGTTCACTATCAAAGTTCTAGAAGGAAAATTGAAATTGACAATTGATTTGGTCGGATAGTCTCTTGATATTTGTCGAACCGTATTATTCCAAGGATCCAATGGACTTGATAGGACAACTAGATAATCGCAAGGCTTTTCCAGATTAAATTGAGCTTGTCTAAAAATAAAATGCAAATTTGTCTTGCTGCCAGTATGTTCAGGTCGAATTGGATAGCCATTAAATCGTATGACTACATCGTGAGAATCAATTAACTCACCGTATTTGTGTTCTAAGAGAGCAGAAGAGTTTGCCACTAGAGCAATCTTTTTGTTGTTTAGATAACTAAATAGCGTGGATGGAGAAACAAGTCCTTTAGATTCAGGCAGCGGCGTCTCGTCATTGGTTAGCTGAACAGGTTGAGCCGGTACTAGGTTAACCTGTTTTTGTATGGGAGCAGGTCTTTCCTGTACTTGGTGATTGACTTTTCTAGGGGACGCAATTGAAGCATCGACCTCCTTGTTCTTATGCAGCCATACTTGTTTTATGCGTTGGTGACCAGCCGCATCATTTAAGATGGCATCATTGTAGAATATACAACTAGCATGGCTGAGTTGACTGCGCAGTTGAGCAAATTTATTGTCGTTGACTGTCGAGGCAGACATAACGATTCCTTCAACACGTTCACAAAAATCTCCCTTAAATTCTTCATCAAGAAAACGATCAATATTTGTTGGATTCTTTTGGAGAAATAGGTCAAAAATGTTTAGTTGGGTGCCAATGTAAAAGATTGACTTTTCTGGAGTATATGTCACTCTATTTGACTGGAGAAGAGCGGCAACGTCCTTCATGAAGAGACAGCTATTCGAAAAGTAGAGTAAATTAGATTCATTGAGAGAAAATACGTGGGCTTTACAGTATTCTTTGATCTGCTGAAGGTAGGTTGCTCGGTTTCGTTTAGCGTCTTCAGTAAATTTGACAACGCGCTCAATTCTAACTTGTGATAAATTTGGATAGAGACGTGACAGGATTCGAAAATTCGCGTCGGAAAGAGGAAACTCTGGGTGAATAATAAGATACAGAGTTCCGCTAAACCACCGGTTATGCTGAATAAAACTCAGCATGCTTACCCGAACAAAATGAAATTGAGCATCGGAGGCAAAAGTGCAGGCATTAATTGCGACGCTCATTGAATAGTATTAGATCTTTTTGTTCGTCGATGTCGACGGCGTCCTCAATCTTGAAAAATACCGTGTTGTTCGAGTAGAGGTTGCTGTTAAGTTTATAAATTGAACCGGCCTCGAATATTGAAATATAGTGGCTTAATTCAAAACAAGTAGGATAGTCCTGGCGACGATATAGATCGTGCGGAGTTATCTGCTTACCAAAGGCAGAATCAATACCTGTCTCTTCAAGACAAAGGTATGGATGGCTTTTGACCTCCTTCTTACATAACAAAGAATCGGTTGCACCATATTGATAGTATTGCAGAAAAAAGTTGGTTGCTGTCTCGATATCTGCCCAGGTACGTTCAGGATAGGTTAAATAGAGCATGAGGACAAGGTCACTATTAGCGAGCCCGATCGTCCTGATTGCGTGCAACATGACTTCTCGAACTGAACTTTCGTCCTGTGCCAACTCTCCAGGTCGATTAATTACGTTAAAACCCCAATTTTTGGCCTGGGATTCTATTTCTGGGTCATCTGTCGTGACCCAGACTTCTTGAGCTTTTGCTTGGGGAATTATCGAGGCGGTCTTTTCAAATAGGATTCGATTTTTAAAGGGAAGACCCTTAGAACCAAGTCGAGCTGGAATAATTATCTTCATAAGTTGGAAAACTCCTCTATTGTTATTTTAGGTACCTCTAGCAGGCTTTGCCCACTAAGATTATATAAACTTACACCATGCTGAGCAAGCGCAGAGATCATTGCATGATATGCAGAGTTAACACGCTTGAGATATTTCATCTGGATTACAGGATGAGCTCCGTCTCGAGGATTGTAAAAGTGACCGCTGGTAAAATCGACTCCTGTGAGTCCAATATGCTTTGCACCCATCTTGTAAGCTAAGCCGACTGCACAGTATGGCGAGTGCACAAAGTGGTCGATCTTTGTCTTACTGGCCAGGCTCTTTGCAGACTGTGTGCCTAGCTCAAAGTAAACAATATTTTTATGCCGCCAGCCTTTAGCACAGGTAAAGAGGTGGTTTGCAGTGGACCCGTTGACCATCTTGACCCGAGCGTCTGTTCTAAATCTTCCCGGAGTATCCGTCACTAGTAAGTAAGTCGGCTGGAAAAGCAAAGGCACATCGTTTACCCCAATAGTAATATAATCCTGGTGAACCGCTTTAAAATCCAATAGGGAAGTACCACAGCCGCATACCACGATCTTTTGATCTTTATGCAGGCCAATAAATTCCTCTAGTCTCTTGCCTAAAACTGCCATCGGCAAAACTTTTTTTTCTTGTTTTATACAAGACATAAATAAAAAGTTTAGATAAAAAAGATGGACAACTATCAGATCTTGGAAATTCAAGAAAATGCAACCGCTGCAGAGATCAAAAAGAATTATCGAAAGCTAGCACAACAGTACCATCCAGACAAAAATCCAGGCAATGCCTCCGCTGAGGAAAAGTTTAAAAAGATTGCTGAGGCGTATTCAATATTGGGAGATGCAGAAAAGAGAAAAAAGTATGACAGCTCGCGTAAGTTCGAGAGTAATCGTTTTTCTTTCAACGATTTTGTAAACGGTTTTAGTTCTGACCACTTTAAGAGCTCAAGAGCACACGAAAACTCTAGGGCCAGGGCAAGTCAAGGACGAACTCACGCACCACCGCCAACAACAGAACACCTAGACATCAAACTAAAAACGACGGTGTCGTTAGCAGACGCTATGTTGGGTAAAAAAATTGAGCTTGAATTTAAGAGAAAAAAGGTGGAAGTAATTGGCAAGACTGACAAGCTGATTAATTATAAGCAGATCGAGGAGGAAAAGGAGATAACTATTCAAATTAATCTTAGGACACAGTATTTGCCAATCACGCGAGAGGGAGATCGTTACTCTACCAGGGTAAGAGCAGGCAAGATCGGTAACGAAGAAATAATGAGTCGGTCAAATATTTGGGGCGATATTGAGCAATTACCAATTTTTGGTGACCTCTATGTCGATATTGAGTTTGAAGTGCCGCCAACTGTTGAAATTGTCGACAACGCTGTTTTGCAAAGGATTGAGGTGCCACTCTATAAAGTATTACTAAAAGGAGAAAAAGTAAGGATT
>Ga0214919_10008744_pt1 | contig 13232 bp, 11 predicted proteins | sample LL1503_MetaG_FD_177994 | JGI IMG/M metagenome (GOLD analysis project Ga0214919, IMG submission 177994) | Freshwater microbial communities from Lake Lanier, Atlanta, Georgia, United States - LL-1503 | ecosystem: Environmental > Aquatic > Freshwater > Lake | place: USA: Georgia | collected...
AGACTAAGCTGGGATTAAAATGAAGTGTACAGTAAAATTTAACTATAGTTACTTGTTTCGAATTATCCTAACAGAACAATTAGAATTATATGGTTAAAGACAATATTTCTCAAAAATTACTGAAAAAGAAATTAATCGAAAACTTATGCACCGATTATACGTCGATTAGTGGAGACAGTTACTTTATTGCTGACAAAACTATTGCCGCATTTCTTAGCCCGTATACTGAGTGGCGCTTCAAGAATCACTTTAATAGCCCAAATTCAAGCCCTATTCAGAATAACTTGGAAATTGCGGGACTCAAACTGGAGCTAACGACGAGTAATCTTTCTTTGGAATTTAAGTATGCAGTATTTACAGTACTTACCGCGCCACTTTATACACTCTTACTGATAGTAATGCTGTTTAGTAAATCTAAAAGGAAGTCCAGACAATATAACTTATTTTACTCAATAACAAAAGAACAGTTGTATAAGAATAATAGCCTAAAGAAATTTGAGAACTTCATTACAGATTCTAGATTTGACTTCACTTTGAAGAAAAATCGAACAAACCTGATAGAGCAAAAAAGAAAAAGACTTGTTCCTTGTAAATCAAAAGTTGTGACAGTGACTCGTAGTATTCCACTCTATCTATATAGAAACAATCTCACTTTATTGGAAAAAATCAAAGTGATTTCGAAATCCATGAAGATATGTCTATATATTTCCTTGCACATAACTAGATGTCCGAGCCTCTATTTAGTCACTAAAGAACTCGTAATAGATAAGGCTATATATGAAGAATTAATTTCAAAACAAGACTTTGAAACTACTTTAATAACCACACAATCTCAACTATTTGTCCGTCCTATCATATTTTACATGAGTCGTAGAAGTTCTAAAAATATGATTTGGTACTCTGCAAATAATGATCCAATCCTTAAATCAGCATCTGACTTCAGAGACTACGAAGATTCATTCTATGATCTTCAGGATATTAATACGCACTATGTGTGGACTGAGAGCCAAAAAGCCAAAATTCAACAAAGTAATCAAAGGAATATAGAAATAAAAGTAGTAGGATCAATCATTTTTGAACCAAGAGATCTAACGTTAAGGGACGGTTTGAATTCATACCCAATCATTACTTATTTTGACGTAACCCCGACAAGTCATATGTATTTCCAAGAAAGTTTCTATTCCGAGAAAAACATGATCGACAACCTGACAGCCGTTGTTAATTCCGTTCAGAATACTTCTATAAACACAGGTAAGAATCTAATGTTGGGAATTAAACCAAAGAGAAGTGCTCTAAAAGGGCATCACTCTCTAAAATATTTACAAGTCCTGGATAAATTTGCCGATAACGGGGTAGTCACTATGCTTCAAAGCGAACAGAATACATATTCTCTTGTCAAGCAAAGTAGTCTAGTTATCTGCGTCCCATTTTCGTCTCCCTGTCTAATAGCAAAAGAACTCAAAGTGCCCACAATCTATTTCTCGGAAAACCGTGAATACCTTCTTGGATCAAGTCACGAAGAGATTGAAGTTCTTGTGGGTGCAGAGGCACTGAGTAGGTACCTCATTACTATGTTTAGACAATTTGACTGCTAAAATTACTGCGTGAGAATATCTAAAAAAATTGTGAATCGAAATTTTTATCATTTTGATAAAAATTACGGTTTTTGGGGAATACCGAATGTTAATAGGCTAATTGATTATCCAGAGTATGGAAAGAAAGTCACAATTTTTCACGATGCAGAAGGTAACAGAACCACAGATCCTGATGAGAAATTGCTTAAAGCAACAACTAAACCAATCTTGTTTTTGGGAGGTTCTCACACTTGGGGTGCTGGAGTAGAAAATAGTGAAACTTATCCGGCATTGATTCAACAATTGACAGGTTTAGACTGTTTAAATTATGGCCATTGCAGTTTTGGATTAGATCAAATGGCACTGGTTGCCTTACGAAAAATGAGAGTGATAAAACCCCAAGCTGTCGTGATAGAACTTCACCCATGGGTAATCCATAGAGTTTTACGCAAAACCGCATTAGGTTTTCCTAAACCGTATTTCTTTTTGGAGGATCATAATTTAAAATTAAGAAAAATAAATCAAGTATCTATGCTTCCAATTATAAGATATCTAATTAGTAATTATTTAAATTTTGATAAACAGTACAAGGAATTTGTTTCGAAGATCGATTTGGGAGATACATCTACCCATCCATTAAATGACCCACTTTTCAAAATTTGGAATCAAAACTATTACAGTTATCTATATGAATTATTGGAGAAAATTATTGTCACGATCCGGGATGAAGCTGCTATTAATAGTATTCAATTGATATTTGTACTCGGACCAACTAAGCAAGAACTGATGGCAAAGAAAAGAAAAATTGGGCTAGTAAATCCAGCTATGCCTCGCCGTAGAGTTAAGGCGATACTGGAAGCTAACTCTGTTAATTTCATTGACATGTATCCAAATTTCGAAGCTTTAAAGGGGTCTAGTGATAATGGAATGTTCATGGATGGCCATATAAACAATTATGGGCACGAAATTTTTGCAAATAGGATTTACGAAAGGGGTTTAACAAATGCCTAGGAAGTCAAATTACATTGCTTTTCTACTGAGCCAAAAGTCATTTGCATCAAAATTTAAATTTACATTTTTTGCAGTTGTACATGCTGTAATGAATAGTTTCGGCGCTTCTGGTAAAAAGAAACTCGAAGTAGGACAAGTCAGCGATGATGCATACCCATTAATGTAAATGACAAAAATACTCATTTTAGGTGATTCAACTAGCTTCTCACTCGGAGGAGAATCCGATAATTGGTTGAAATTTTTAGCGGCTAAGGATATTTGGAGCAAGGATACTCAACTCATAGATACCAGTGCTCCGGGTATAACAGCAGGTGCTGCCCTTGCAACGCTTTTAGTTTCATTAATGAAATCCCCGTTCTCGATTTCAGCCGTAATATTGTCAGTCGGTAATTGTGATCGAATTCGACGGCCTTATTTGGCAAATGTTGTTACTATCAGAAAGCTATTAAAACTTTTTATGTTTAGGGCGATTGGTGTCAAGTCTAAGACGAAAAATAGATGGGCAAAGTTAACTTTACATGAGTACGTTACAGATGAACCACCTGCATTTGAACAAAGCATAGAAAACTTCGCACAAGCACTTCGCCTAATAAAACTTACATGCAAAATCTTTAACATACCGCTATTTGCCATATCCCCTAGAAGCAATCTGTACTTTCCACCAGCTACGGCGTCCAACAATTCTTTGTATTATGAAGTCCTAAATTGGGGAAGCATAGAAATGGAATTTAAAGACAAAGCAATCCCGAATTTTAGTGAAAATCTCTCGATTCTCGACAATGCTGCTTTGAGTGATTATTCCTACAACTTAGAGATAGAGGATTTGGCATCTTATGATGCACCAAGGCTTCTATGCGCGACTAACAATTTAGCTGTGAAATTAGCAAAAGAAGGCGATCTTGAAACAGCAACCGATATTTTGCAAGAAATCCTTGATGAAAAAGACGTGGAGAAGGAGTTTCTATTTTACAACCTTGCCTGGATCTCTTTTGCAAAAAAAGATTATGAATTAGCAGCAAACTTTTTCGAGTTAGCTCGAACTTTGGATATAGGATCGTACCGCGTGGATATTCAATATAGCAGGCGCTTTTCAGAAATATTCGCGAATTCGCGAAATGTGAAACTCATAGAAGTTAATCAGATAGATTTTCTAGACCATTGCCATTTATTACCAAAAGGGCAAACAGAACTTGCCAAGGTTATTACTGATTGCTTGTTTTCATTTTTACCAAAGGGTTCAGAGACAGCATCCATAATTCTAAGGCCAACCAATCCGGAGATTTTGGAAGGAGATACCCGATCATTTTTTGAGATGTTTGGATTGGACTCACAAAGTATAGACCCAGAGGAATTGCTTAAATCCAATAGAGCGCACGCTCTTAATCACATATCGAAACACGAAATGGATTTTTTACCTAAATCGAATTTTATTGAAATATTAGAAAGTTATGTTTTCTATAGTGTGACAAGTCAAAGAATTGAGAATGCTGATCCTCTAATTATTGACTTAGTTGACAAAGAACGTGGAAGGGTTTACACACTTTTTGGAAATATTCATACGGTTCCCCCAGAGTCAAAATTTTCTATGTTAACTGCGCAAATTCAAAAAGAGTGGGTGGAAAGCATATTAAGAAATACTCTTGTTGAAGTAAACGACTTTTTGGAATTAGGGATTAATTCCAGCATAAGAATACGCACAATTATGAATTGGTATTTCCGGGAATCGCTGTTTTTTGGCTTTAGTTCATCCCATGCTATGTTGTATGAGAGAGGGACCTTTAGAAGGTGGAATGAGGCATTGTGTATGGCATACTATTTGGCGGCCGATAATGGGCCAACCAGATTATTGATTCTGCAGTATTTAACATTCATTAGGAACCTAGAAGAAAGTTTATTCCAATTTTACTCAAATTTCAACGTTAGAGAACCCATGGATGGTAAATTACGACAAATGGAGCTCGAGTTGTCTTCAAAATTCAAAGAGAATTGGCTTGCAATAAATGAAGGTTAACTTCTACATATTAGGGATATCAGCCTACTACCACGATAGTGCCGTAGCGCTAATTCTAAATGGGGAGATTATCTTTGCAGCACAAGAAGAGAGATTTAGCAGAATAAAACACGATTCGCGTTTCCCAATTAATGCGTTAAATGCTGCACTCAAAACTGCCGGAATTTCAATAGAGGATATAGATGTTGTAGCCTACTTTGAAGATCCAAACCTTAAAGCAAATCGAATTTTTAATACTTATGTGGATAATTTCCCAGCCGAAACTGACCAATTTATTTCTGCATTTCAAAGTGTCGCAATAAGTAAGAAGAGAATAAAGAAAGATTTGTTAGATTTTTCGGGTTATAGAGGGACGGTACATTTTGGAAATCACCATGGTTCACATGCAGCTAGTGCATTTTTCCCTTCCGGCCTGCAAGAAGCGGCTATCCTTACTATGGACGGAACAGGTGAGTGGGCAACTTCTACAATATCCCGGGGCCAGGGGAACAAAATTGAGCTTTTAGCCGAGAAGCGGTTCCCCCACTCTCTGGGATTACTTTATTCATCTTTCACAAAATATTGTGGATTTAAAGTTAATTCAGGTGAATATAAGTTAATGGGCCTTGCCCCATATGGAACGCCTAAGTATCTAAATCTAATAAAGGATAATTTAGCATTTCATGATGGGTCTGGCTCGATAAAACTTGATATGAGCTATTTTGATTTTCAGCTAGGCATAAGAATGACGAACTCAAAATTTGATCAATTACTTGGAAAAAAGGCAGCTACTTCCGAAGAGTCTACACAACAATTTTATATGGATGTTGCAGCTTCGATTCAAGAATTTACCGAAGAAGTAGTAGTTGGTGCTGCTCGGTATGCCAAGGAGCTGACTAACTCTAAGAGTTTGTGTATGGCTGGGGGAGTGGCATTAAATTGCGTAGCTAATGGGAAAATTCTCGAGGCTGGAATATTCGACAATCTGTGGATCCAGCCGGCAGCTGGAGATGCAGGAGGCGCTTTGGGAGCCGCCCTCAATTTTTGGCACCAGGAATTACAAAAGCCAAGGTTAGCCGAAAGTCACACAGGAGATTTACAAAATGGAAGCTATCTTGGAAATGAGTACTCGGATGCTCAAATAAGGAATTACCTTGTCGAAGTAGGCGCAAATTTTGAATATTTCGATAAACAATCAAGTTTAATTTCTACTGTTGCACAATTGATTTCTGAGGAAAAAGTGATTGGCTGGTTCCAAGGTCGGTCAGAATACGGACCAAGGGCTCTAGGTAACAGGAGTATTCTTGGCGATCCACGATCTGACGAAACTCAAACTAAAATGAATCTAAAAATCAAATTTCGTGAAAGCTTTCGACCCTTCGCGCCTGCTGTCAAAGTGGACAAAGCTGAAGAATGGTTTGAAGTTGGAGATTCCTATGAGTCGCCATATATGCTGTTAGTTGCGAAAGTAGCTGAAAAAAAATTATTCAATGTCGACCAGGTAGAATTAACTGGGCTAGATAGGCTTAAACTTCGACGAAGCCAAATACCAGCTATAACGCATGTGGATAACTCAGCACGTTTACAAACAGTCGACCGAAAAACAAATCAAAGTTTTTATGACCTACTTGATGCGTTTGAAAGGATAACAGGGGTACCCATTTTGGTGAATACTTCATTTAATGTCCGAGGGGAACCAATAGTTGAATCACCAAAAGACGCCTATGTTTGTTTCATGCGCACCAACATAGACTACTTGTGCATCGGGAATTTTTTGTTGAGGAAAGTAGATCAAACTGAAATGCTAGAAACTACAGATTGGAAAAATGTTTTTGAACTGGATTAAAACATCACTACTAAAAATAGTTTACTATTTGGTTTCTCCCATTATAGTTATGCTTGCTCGGGTTAGTCGACGCTTGAAACCACAACGTATAGACACACACTGGGAAATTGTGAATCGACAAAATTGGAAGTAATTTTGTAGATTCTAATAATTTTTAGAATTACCACCTGGTTTTTAGTAATTTAGGTAGAACTTAAATGTTGGGCTGATTGAGTTTATAATTGAATTCACAACGCGAAGCAATTTATTCAAGTTATTAAAATGATTTCTAAGTTTTGAAGCAGATTTAAAAAATTTTTGGAAATGAATTCCATGAGAGTACATTAAATTATGTTTAGTGATCTCAATTAAATCAAATCTATTATAGAGAACGAGAATGCTTAAATAGCTAGATATCTTCTGAATTGAAGGATTGGAAGCTAAGAAATTTTCAGGTGTCCTCAAAAAAAGTGCATCTCCAAAGACTAATTGGCCGATTCCAGAAAACGAATCTCTCTCCCAACGGCATAAATTTAGGAAGTCATAAAATTCAAAACCAGAATTAGTTAAAAAGCGACTTACCTCCCCAAATAGAGGTTGGCCAGAGTAAATCTCTGAAAATTCAACCTCGAGTTCAATTCCGACACAAGAACTCAAGGTCGATTCAGCACCAAGTAGTGCTTCTAATTCTGCACCTTGGATGTCTAATTTAATGAAATCCGGACTACTAACACTTAGGGCATCTAAAGTTTTAGTGGGTACTGTTGCACTATTAACACGGTCAAATCTACTACTGTCTAAGAATTTGTCTAATAATGATGCGTTTGGAGCGAACGCAGAAGAGACTTGAGGTTTTCTTGCCAAGTTAATTTCAATCTCACCAGCGGAACTCCAGATCGCAAATGGGTGAATCGCATACTCTTTGCAAATAGAATGTTGATTGGCAAGAAGCTTATGCGCACGTTCATCGGGCTCAAATCCAACATATTTAGTGTGCTGAGCGACTTGCCTCCAACGAGGTTCAAGCCCACCAGCCGCCCCGATATCGATTAGAGATACGCCATCGAAATCTGGGAGCGATAAAAATATCTTACTTATTCGTCTTGCTCGTCTTGCTTGAAACCATTTCATTTTTAGCAGACTCATAGAGAAATTGTACACAAGATTTATAGAAAACCGAAACGATAAAATCAGTTTTGATAGAAGAAGATACTTAGATTATCCTATTTAATGAATTAATAATTTTCTTTAACTGACGCTTCCTCAAACCAGGGAATAACGGAATCGTGAGTGCCTCTTCATAATAAGCGAACGCTTCCGGGATATCGGCAATGGTGTATCCAAGTTTAGAGTAAAAGGGGTGTGCTGGAATCGGAATGTAATGAACTTGGGTGCCGATACCATTCTTTCTAAGCTCTAGCATTAGAGTGTTTCGTGAGCTTTTTGATCCACCAAAGTTTATGCGCACAGGAAATATGTGATTTGCACTATGCTCGGTTGAGCACCTTTGTGCTGGTGAAATTTTGGTGTTGGCTTGCAGTAAGTGTCTATACTCTCTAACATGCTTTGCACGTTTCGTTGTGAAACTACCTAAACGTTTTAATTGAGAAATTCCAAGTACGGCCTGTATTTCGGTAAGTCGGAAATTATATCCCAATTCAACCATTTCATAATACCAAGGATTAGCAACCCCCGAAGTCCTCGCGAGGACATTGTTCTGAAATTCATCATCTAATTTATTAATACCATGACTTCTTAAGCGCAATAATTTCTTGTACAACTGATAGTCATTAGTTGTAATAATACCACCTTCTCCAGTAGTAATTGATTTAACTGGATGAAATGAGAAAACAGTCATATCAGAAAATTGGCATGAACCGACCATTTCACCAGACAGGTATCGAGAACCAAATGCATGGGCTGCATCTTCTATAACTTTAATTTTATTTTGCAGTGCTAGCTCCTTAATTTTCATCATGTCACACGGCAGGCCTGCAAAGTGGACAGGAACAACAGCTCGAATTTCTGAATCCACTTCCAATTTCTGTTCAACGAGACCTATATTTAAGTTGGCTGTATCTCTTTCTATATCCACAAAAATCGGGCGATGACCTGCATAAAGTATTGAATTTGCAGAGGCTACGAAAGAAATTGGGGAAGTAATGACTTTTGAGTTATTAGGAAGATCTAATGCGATCATAGCAATATGTAAACCGGCTGTTGCGCTAGAAACTGCGACTGCATACTTAGCCCCAACCTTTTCGGCAACCAGCATCTCAAACTTCTCAATTTTAGAACCCTGGGTTAAACTGCGGAAACGAATTTGAAATGCAACTTTTAATGCTTCTATTAGCTTAACATCATGTTTTCCGTAAGGAATCACTACAAAATTCCATTATCTTTTAGAACTTTAAGAAATGACTCATCAGAATGCCAAATTTTATTATTGTCACTTGAAAACCTAAATCCTTCTGAAACTTTTCTTCCTATATCGTCATATATACCCAATGATTTTAGAGCTGGTGAAATAATTGCAAAGTAATCTTCAAACTCATATGTACTGTGAGAGTCATCTTCGGTGATCATAACCTCATGCAGTTTTTCTCCTGGTCTGATTCCTATAACTTGAGTTGGCACACCCGGACAAACGACACGGGCAACATCCGTGACTTTAAAGCTCGGTATTTTTGGAACAAAAATTTCACCCCCATGCATTCTCTCAAAGCTATCAAGCACAAATTTGACACCCTCTTGAATTGTTAGCCAAAAGCGGGTCATGCGTTCATCTGTGATGGGAATTGACCCAGCCTTTGCCCTCTCTAGGAAAAATGGAATTACGCTTCCTCGCGAACCAAGCACATTTCCATATCGGACAGCGGAAAACTTGGTATTTCTTGATCCAGCTAAAACATTTCCAGCAATCATCAACTTATCTGAACAAAGTTTCGTTGCACCATATAAATTTGCTGGGTTAGCGGCTTTGTCGGTACTCAAAGCAACTACACGTTGTATGCCATTTTCAATTGAGGCATTTACAATATTCTCGGCACCGATTACGTTGGTTTTTATAGCTTCCATTGGATTGTATTCTGCAGCCGGAATCTGTTTCATAGCTGCAGCGTGAACAATTACATCTATGCCATCGGTGGCCCTGAGTAATCTTTGATAATCCCGGACATCACCGAGAAAATATCGCAATTTTGGTGAGTTAAAAACTTCAGCCATTTCGAACTGCTTTAATTCGTCACGACTAAAGACAACAAGTTTACTAACTTGGTCATCTTCCAGAACCTTCTTAACAAAAGCTTTACCAAATGAGCCGGTTCCACCCGTGATTAATACTGATTTATCTTTCAGAAACGACATCTTTCCTTCTTTCGCGCTGTTGGCTCATTAGAGATGACAATACCCTACTAGAGCTCAGCCATCTCATTCTTAAGCATTTCCTCAAGGCTGGGCAATAAATACCTTACGTGATTTACAAGCCGATTTGGGCTAAGAGCTAAGTAACTCGGCCTAGGAACGGTCAACTTAGAGTCTCTGATAGAGGTTTCTCGCACTAGTTCATCTGAGTGGCCTGAAATTTGGGCAATCAATTTCAAAAACTCATATTTTGAAATTGGGTCGCTACTTGCAAAATTAAGCAATCCAGTAACTAAAAGTGATTGATCGCTAAATAAAAATCTGGCGATGTCACTTACCCCAACAGGGGTAAAAAGCACATCACCAAATCCGTCTAAAGGCTTATTGTCGTTAAGAGCATTCATAGCAAAATTCAAAATTGATTTATCCACTTTTCTGGAAATACCAAAGAAATTGGTTCGCATTATCAATGCGCTTGAATTTTCAAACAGAATGAAATTTTCTGCCGCAAATTTTGCAAACCCATATTGATTAATTGGTTTCATCGGAACAAACTCATCGCGCGGTTCTTCTAAGCTTGAGTAATAATGGTCCGTACTTATATGAATGAATTGGGCAGAAATTTCTTGTGATAAACGCGAGATTTGAATCGGAATTTCTGCGTTGAGCTTCCAACTTGCTTCTGGTCTCTTATCGCACACTTCTACATCTGCTAATCCAAGACAATTTATAATTCTATTCGGTTTAATTTTCTTAATCAATGTATTCAAATCTACACAATTCGTTGCATCAAGCTCATAAAAATTGGGGTTCTTCTTCACATTGGACTTAAAGTAAGTGCCAAAAGTTTCGGCTTTATTTGAAAGCGCTTCGTAAACTCTGGATCCGAGCAAACCAGAGGCGCCAAGCACCAACACACGCCCCGGTTCTGGGTTCTTTTGTGACCATATTTCTATCATCTGATTATGATAAACCATAGACGATGAGCAAATCTTTAAATGATTGGATTTTGTGACATGATGGACACCTACGCAGTTCTAATTCCAACGCGCAACCGGCCAGACAAAATTGTAAATCTCCTAAAATCTCTTTCAAATTCGATTATCAAACCATCCCAAATAGTCGTAGTAGCCTCAGGCATTGATATTGGTGAAGTACTTTCTGGTTTCAAGAATTCGCTACCAATCACATATCTTTACACTCAATCAAAAGGCCAAATCGCCCAGAAAAAGTTAGGCGTTGCACTGGTTTCGAATCACATTGACTGGTGTCTATTTTTAGATGATGATTTAGAAATCTCCCAGAGCGCAGTCGAAGAAGCCCTTAGAGAGGTAGATTTGTATGCTCAAGATGATGTTGTTGGAATTGGGTTCTCACTTCCTCCCACTACTCGCATCATAAGAGTAAATCCGCATATTAAATCCGTTGCCAAATTATTTAGAATTGATTTGAATAAGCCAGGCAGTGTGGCAAAGAATGGTCATGCAAATAGCTATCTCCAAGAAAAAACAGTTACAGAAACACAATGGTTGAATGGTGCCTCCATGTGGCGGACTTCTTACATTTATACATACGGAGACGGAATTCCCTCGACAACATATGCCGCTTGCGAGGACTTAATCTTTTCCTATCCCATCGGTAAGTTGGGAAAACTCCTCTATGTTCCGACAGCAAAATTAACCTTTCAAGACCCTGAATTAAGTGATTTTGATGGCATAGATGTTATGAAAGCAGCAGCTTACTGGCGTTTCTATTTTGTCTGCAGTTACCCAGAATTTTCTAAGTGGAACTTCTTGTTTACGCAGATAGGACGAACACTGTTTGCAACATTCAGTAGCAAAGAAATGAAGAGTAAGAAACTTATAGCTCTCTTTCAAATAGTAATCAAAATTGGATTCGCAATTCTTATAAGAAAGGATCCTAAAAAACTCCTGACTAAATTAGTGATGTAATTGATTTCATCGGATAGAAGTAGTCTGATAGAACATGTGTGCACTCCTCTTGAAAAAATTGACTAGAGTTTAAGTCCAGAGGCTTTTGATCTAAGAAATCTGCCAAAATCTTAGCTTCGGAAAACTCAAATTTTTGCATTTTTGTGTAGTTTAGCGGATTGAGATAATTGAAATGTGATGCATCAAAATGTACTGGTAGCACACCAAATGCAAGACCTTCAAGTCCAACTGCGCTACTTCGAAAGACTCCAATATGCGTTCGCTGGAGATCTTCAACTAAAGTTTCCGTAGAAATTCTCAAGTTTTTCAATGTCAAAAGCTTCTTCAAAATCTGATTTGAAGTGCGTTGATCTAGACCGGGATGAATTCTCAAAGTGAACTCCACGTTCGGAATCGAATCAGCCAAGAAATTGAAGAGAGAAACAAATTCAATTAGAGATTCGCGCGTACTTTCCGCAACTCCTAGCACTTCTAGACACTTCGAGTCCTTTGGTTGATGCACAGCAATCTTAATTTTCAATGACCCCAATATCTTCATTTTTAAATTTGGATGGGTCACTTCGATTACGTGCTGCGTTGTGGCACCACATGTGAAAAGCATGTCTTCTTTATTGAATCCATTAAGTAGATGCCAAAAGGAGAATTGACCTGGAACTATAGGGGCGTGTTGATAGCCCAAAATCCGAATACTGGGAAAACTCTTGTTTCGAAGATTCAAAATCATCGATTCATGAGCATGTCCTTCAGTCATTAATACGATGTCAGTTGGATTGCACGCCAATATGACTTGTGTCAATCGAACTTTTGTAATTTGATTTGCGATTGTTGAACGTGCATGTTGAAAAACTGAGGCTTCAAGCAAGAGCCTTCTTTCGACAATTGAGTTTGTCGAATTAACAGCAGCATAAGTCAATAACTTAAAGGAACCCTTCATTTGCTTAATATGAATCTTTATCATTCCTGATAGCCAAAGAGACTTTGTGTTTACAACCACATTCGATTTACCGGCATTTATGAAATTACTTTGGATTTTGTGAGCCTGATTGCGCGTACTATTCAAATAGAAGATTACTGAATTAGGATCTTGGGTGTTGTTGCCATAAAAGATATCGTCTTGATCTGGATTCTGTGCACTTGTGAATTGACTAATAATCAATCTTTCATATTGATTCTCTTGTTTTGAAGTCCACCTAAAATTTTCCTGTGTTCTTACTAGGGAAATTGCCAATGAATTAATCACAAGAAATATGATTCTCGGGATTACTGCTGAGACACTTAAAAACAAATGCACTTTGCTCAGTGGGAATCTCACCTGATATTTTATGAGGTTTTCAGTAGTAGGTTTTACTAGGTGTAAAAATGTGTTGCCATCTAGCGCTTCACTTTCAAACGTTTCCCCAATTTTTGAAAGAAAATCATCTAGTTTTTTTGGATCAATCATCAGATTCCTGATTTAATTTAGATGCTGATTCCATTTCAATAAAGTAGCCGCCCAAAAGCATTCTTAAGTTGAAATG
>Ga0214919_10008745_pt1 | contig 13230 bp, 13 predicted proteins | sample LL1503_MetaG_FD_177994 | JGI IMG/M metagenome (GOLD analysis project Ga0214919, IMG submission 177994) | Freshwater microbial communities from Lake Lanier, Atlanta, Georgia, United States - LL-1503 | ecosystem: Environmental > Aquatic > Freshwater > Lake | place: USA: Georgia | collected...
TAGCCACAAGGTTACACGAACTGTTGCAATACCGTGCCCCCCGGAGGTCTGATGAAAAAAAGCCGCTAAGTGGATGTCCTTAGCGGCCTTTGTCAGGGGTTATGGTGGGCTGGGGTCCATTGAAAGATTTAGTTAAGCCATTGATAAATATGGGATGGGAATCAAAAACCATGATTTTGTTCCCCCATTTGTTCCCCCGTATTTACTTCGATACCCCGTATCTTGGAGCCATAGTCGCCCACGACTTTCGCATTTTGGTCTACCCCGCGTACGGATGGTTCAACTGAGGCTTCCGCCTAGCCCACGACTCTTAGTCCGCAAACCACTCTGCCTATCAGGTTCGGGCTGATAACCCCAAGCCATGTGTGCGCGTACTTCTCGCTTGACTCCGATGTGACTCAGAGTTTCGACCCCAAGATGTGCCCGCACGCAGGCGCGACCCGTAGCGAAAGTCCCAGCTACTAACGCTACGAAGCCAACGATGGCACTTGCGCCTGCCGGATGCGCATGATGGACTGGCGGCTAGTGCCGTACTCCCGCGCCAATGCAGCGACTGCCTCGCCCCTCTGTAGCCGCTCCACAACCTGCTTGCTGGCCTGAACATCGACGCTGCGAGGCCGCCCCAGTACTTTCCCCTGCGCCTTAGCTCTTGCCAAACCTGCTTGGGTTCGCTCCACTAGCAGGTCACGCTCAAACTCTGCCATCACCGCAATCAGCCCCATCGTCATCTTGCCAGCAGAACTGGTCAAGTCCACGCCACCGAGGGCCAAACAATGCACCTTTACCTTCATGGACGCCAAACGCTGCACTGACGTCAGAACGTCCATAACATTGCGACCCAATCGGTCAAGCTTGGTAACGACCAGCACGTCTGAAGCCTCCAGCTTGTTGAGCAAGGATAAGAATCCCTTGCGCTCCATGGCGGGCACCGAGCCGGATACGGTCTCAACGATGGCACGACCCTCCTCCACGGTGAACCCCTCAGCGGCAATTTGTTGAATCTGGTTGTCTGTGGTCTGGTCGGCGGTGGAAACACGGCAGTAGGCAAAAACGCGTGACATCTGAAGCTCCTTGTGTCCGAAATGGATGTACGAATTATTTAGCATGTCCGTAACGATGTCAAGCTATTTTTCGTACATTCTTTTAAAGGGGGTACAAAAACGGTCGATTTCGGACAATCGCTTGGCAAAGCAGGCCACACCAAGAGTTGTAAATGCGGTGTCTTGGTCGCCCCAGCTTGGGTGCAGGTATCCGAACAGCAGATTGGTGGCCTACGTACCCGAGACATCGTCGATGTCTCCACTTTTGCCAAATTAGCAATTGGTCAGCGCCATTAGCTAACATCGAGCCGATGAACCATTACATTGTCTGCACACGCGCGACTCCGTTCAAGAAGTTCAAGGAGCTTCATAACCTGCGCCGGCAAGCGCATTTTTTTAGCAAGACAACCCTTTTGTGCTTGGCCTTGACGATTTCGGCATGTGCAACAAATCCAGAGGCATCCCGGGAAGCCATCAGGCAGCACGAGGCTTTAATTCAAAAGATTGAAGCAGGATTTGTGCAGAGCAAGCTTCCAGCGTGTACTGGCAGCGATGCAAGGCAGTGGAGTAACTGCTTTGGCAGTTTGAGTAACTCGGGCTACGACAAATATGTTGGTGAGTTTAAAGATGGTAAGCCCGATGGACGAGGCACTTGGGACATGTTAAGAGATAGCCAATGGAAAGGAGACAAGTACGTTGGAGATTCCAAGGATGGAAAGAAGAGTGGTCAAGGCATCTACTACCACTTAGCAGATAACCAATGGAAAGGAGACAAGTACGTTGGGTATTACAAGGATGGCCAGCGAAGTCAGGGCACTTATTATTATTTAGCGGATAACAAATCGAAAGGACACACGTTCGTTGGTGAATTCAAAAATGGCAAGCGTAATGGTCAAGGCATCTACTATCTTGCCGACGGTCGAATATTACAATCGGGAACCTATGAAGATGACAAACTTACAGCGTCTCATTATGTAGACCCGAATAACTTTGCACGTATTGCGATTGAAAGCACCGCTTCTTCGGTTAAAGACGCGCAGCGACTTGAGGCTGAGCGGCTGAAAAATGACCTAAGCCAAGAGCGTCAGCGATTGGCTGAAGACAGAAGCAGATTAGACGCAGAAAAAGCCCAACGTGAACAAGCCAAGCTGGCATCACGGATATCCATCCAAGCTACCGCGACCGAGCCAGATGCTGGCGGGGATTTCGTAATCAACATCCAAACCTCTGCTGATACCGCCAGCCTGAAAATTGATGATGAAGAGCAAGGGGCCAATAAGACTGGTGCCTACACAATTCGCAGAGTCGCCCGGGTCGGCGTAACCAACACCATCACCATCAGCGCTAAGGATATTTACGGCAACACCGACAGTAAGACCATCAGCGTAGCCCGTCAGGCAGTCGATTCCCGTCCGACCTTCGCGCGGCTGAACCCAGCCAACATCAAGCCCCAGCCTGCACGTGATGCGGTTGCCATCATCATCGGCATCCAGAATTACAAGCTCATCCCCAAGGCCGAATACGCCAGCCAAGACGCGCAGGTCTTCTATGACTACGCCTCAAGAGCGTTGGGTATAAAACAGGAGAACATCAAGCTGCTGCTAGACGATGAAGCGGACGTGTCGGGCATCCTGACTGCGTTTCAGAACTGGCTTCCCCTGAAGGTTCGCAAAGGCAAGACTGACGTTTACGTCTTCTACAGCGGACACGGCCTCCCAAGCCCCGACGGCAAGTCCCTGTTCTTTTTGCCAGTCGGAGCAAATAAAGACTTTGTGGCGAAGACTGCAATTTCGCAGCAGGAAATTGTGGCTGGCCTGAAGGCAGCACAAGCCAAATCAGTCACTATGTTCATCGACAGTTGCTATAGCGGTCAGATACGCACTGGCGAGACCTTGCTGGCAAGTGCACGTCCAGTCGTTCTGACAGTGCAGGACACTGCGTACCCGCCCGATTTCACGGTCATCACAGCATCGGCCTCTGACCAGATTGCATCATCCAGCCCAGACCTCAAACACGGCATCTTCAGTTACTACCTTATGAAGGGATTGGAAGGCGAAGCAGATGAGAACAAAGATGGAACTATCACCATCGGCAAATTGCAGAGCTACCTTGCCGAGCGTGTCCCCCGGTTTGCTATGACCATGAGCCGCAAGCAGGAGCCACAACTGACGGGCGATGCCAACAGAGTTTTGGTTGCGCGGTGATATCGTTGCAGCCGTAGGTGCTCAGTGCCTCAACCCGGTGCGAATCAAGTAGCCCTTGAGGGTTACCTCGGCTTAACGTCCGTAATGGAGGCCCACATGGGTAATTTCCTGCTGATAGTTTTGGGTTTTTTCTTGTTTGCGACCAACCCGGAGCAACCGGAGTTTGACCAATTTGTGCGCACCACGGTCGCCGGTAAGGTGGAGAGTGGCAACGCATTGGTAGATATGTTCGCTGGCGGCCTTGTTTCCGGGCTGGCAAAAGAGAACACCCTGCGGAAAAACTATTACCTGTTCTCCGTCTACACGGTGGACCTATCTGCTCTGGCTTTGTTTAGTCAGAATGTGCCGAAGCAGGTCAAATTTCTGGGCATTGCAAACCAGTTTGTTCCGTTGGAGCAGTGACGGGTTCGCCCTTTCGCCGTATCCAAATTTTGCCGTTCTCCCTGACGAGGTTCCCATGAAACCCCTATCCACCTTCTTGTGCCTCCTGCTCGTTGCAGGCGCGTCCTACGCCCAGACCCAACTCCCCGCCTGTCAAGGAAGCTCCCCATCCCGCTGGAGCAACTGCACAGGCCGCTGGCTCAACACCAACGGTGACAAATACGAAGGTGAATGGCGCGACGGCAAGCCCAGCGGTTTTGGTGTACAGACCTTTGCCAGCGGTGAGAAGTACACCGGGACATGGAAGGACGGCAAGTACGAAGGCCAAGGCACTATCGCTGCTGCCAACGGAACCGTCATCAGCCAAGGCACATGGTCTGCCAACCAACTCGTACGCCCCACCAACCCGGCAGTGGCCCAAATCAGCGAAGCCCAGCGCCTCGAGAACGAACGCAAAGCCGCCCAGTTAGAACAGGAACGTGTCCGCCTCGCCCAAGAGCGTGAACGGCTTGATGCCGACAAGCTCCAGCGCGAGAAGGCCAAACAGACCGCCAGCATCGCCATCCAAGCCTCCGCAAGCCAGCCTGACGCGTTTGGCGAGGTCACGCTTACCATCCGCACCAACGCAGATACCAGTTCCCTCAAACTCAACGGCGACGAACTCGGTGGCAAGGCCGATGGTGTCTACACCACCAAGCGGGTAGCCCGTGCAGGTCAGGAAACCAAGTTCACCGTGGTGGCCCGTGACCTGTATGGCAACACCGACACCAAAGTGGTAACGGTCTTCCGGCCCCTGTCGGAGGCCAAAGAGAGCTTTGCCGAACTCAATGCCGTCAACCTGCGTCCCCAAACCAAGCGGGATGCCGTCGCCATCATCATCGGCATACAGGACTACCTGCGGGCTCCCAAGGCAGAATTTGCCAACGACGACGCGCAAGCCTTCTACGACTACGCCCTGCGCCTTGGTATCAGGCCAGACAACATCAACATGATGCTGGACTCCAAGGCAGATGACGTATCCATCGTCAAAGCCTTCAAGAACTGGCTGCCCTCACGGGTCACCAAGGACAAGACCGATGTCTACGTCTTCTTCAGCGGGCACGGACTGCCCTCGGATGACGGCAAGCTCTACCTGCTGCCCTACGGCGTAGACAAAGACTTGTTGGAACGCACCGCAGTGGCCCAAAAGGAAGTGGTGAACCTGCTGCAAGCTGCCCGCCCCAAGTCCGTGACCATGTTCATTGATAGCTGCTACAGCGGACAGACCCGGGGTGGAGAGCAACTGCTGGCAAGCGCCCGCCCAGTGTCCATCATGGTCAGTGAGAAAGCCTACCCGGACAACTTCACCGTGATGTCGGCATCTGCCAGCAGCCAGATATCGAGTTCCAGCCCAGACCTCAAGCACGGCATCTTCAGCTACTACCTAATGAAGGGACTGGAGGGCGATGCGGATGACAATAAGGACGGAACCATCACCATCGGCAAGCTACAGAGCTACCTCTCAGAGAAGGTTCCCCGCTTTGCGATGAAGATGAACCGCACGCAGGAGCCGCAACTCGTGGGGGACAGTGCTCGGGTGCTTGTATCCAAATAACGATGGGCAAGTTGCTGCGGTTTCTTGTGCTGGCCTGCGTGGTGCAGGTTGCGGGGGCGCAGGGGTTGTTCAAGGGGTTTGTTCCGGATGAGAACGGGACAAATCTGGATGCGCCAACTCAGAAGCAGAAGTTAGCGCCCGGAACCATCATCAAAGATTGTCCCGAGTGTCCTGAGATGGTGATAACGCCGCTTGGTAGCTTCCAAATGGGCTCGAGTGCGCAGGAGAGAGCACTTGCCGACGCTTCAGTATTTTTTACAACAGGTTTCACTGAGGAGACCCCGCAACACCATGTCAGAGTGCCCAGTTTTGCGGCGGGGCGATATTCTGTTACCAAGGGTGAGTTTGCTGCGTTTGTGCGTGCCAGCGGCTACCGCACCGAGGCCGAACTTGGAGACGGCTGCCTTAGATGGAGCGGTAAAGATTGGAAGACGGAAGCTGCAAATAACTGGCGGAACCCGAGCTTTGCCCAAGGAGATGACCATCCGGTAGTCTGCGTGAGTTGGAACGACACACAGGCCTATATCCAATGGCTAAACCGAATCAGCGGCAGGAACTACCGACTGCTGAGTGAAGCCGAGCGGGAGTACGTAACTCGGGGCGGCACACAAACCGCGTTTTGGTGGGGAGATAGTCTTTCCACAGCGCTGGCAAACTATTTCGGTAATGCCAGTTACAACGGTAGCCCCAAGGGGCAATACAGAGAAGCCACCGTGCCAGTCGATAATTTTAGTGGCAATCCATTTGGGCTGTACAACGTACACGGTAATGTTTGGGAATGGATGCAGGACTGCTGGCATGAAACCTATGCTGGAGCACCAACGGATGGCAGTGCATGGACGACGGGTTGTACAGAAAACAAGAGGGTAGCTCGTGGCGGCTCTTGGGACAGCGGCGCTTACCAGTTACGGTCCGCCTCCCGCTTGAGGCTTGGCTTCTCAGATGTAGGTATCACCATCTACGGTTTCCGACTTGCGCGAGACATTGAATAACCGTGCAACAGTTCGTCCGCTTCATCGCTGTGTTGCTGATATCGGCAGGCTTGGTGCAGGGCGCTCATGCGCAGGCAATAACTGGCAAGGGGTTTTTACCGGACGAAAATGGCACTAACTTGGATGCCCCCCAAGCAAGTAAAACAGCCCAGCAAAAGTTTGCTCCCGGAACCATCATCAAAGATTGCCCGGAGTGTCCTGAGATGGTGGTACTTCCAAGTGGTAGTTTCTTGATGGGTTCACCCGACCCGGGGCCTGACCCATTTAGTAACGAGAACCCCAAAGCTTTCTCCTTACCGGATGAGAAACCCCAGCACCGAGTGCAAATTCAGAACTTCGCAATCGGTAAGTACGAGGTCACGCAGGAGCAGTGGTACGCCGTGATGGGCAATAACCCGAGCGAAAACAAGGGTCGCACCCTGCCCGTGGAGAAGGTCTCTTGGAATGACATTCAGCAATTTATCACGAAACTGAACCAGAAGACGGGACAGAAATATCGGCTACCAAGCGAAGCCGAATGGGAATACGCAGCAAGGGCTGGGACTACGACCGAGTGGAGCTTTGGAAACGACGCGACAAAGCTGGGTAACTACGCGTGGTATGGCGGAAACAGTGGAAGCAAGACGCGGGCAGTAGGTCAGAAGCTGCCCAATGCGTTTGGCCTTTTTGATATGCACGGCAACGTCTGGGAGTGGACGCAGGACTGCTGGCATGAGAACTATGCCGGAGCGCCAAAAGATGGCGGCGCATGGACGGCAAGTTGTAGCGGTGATTTTCGGGTGATTCGTGGCGGCTGGTCTTGGTACAGCGAATCAACGGAGTTCCGCTCTGCCAACCGCGGCAGGTACGTTTCAGTAGACCGTTTCGAAGGCATCGGGCTCCGCCTAGCCCGCGACCTTTAGCACCGTGAGCCAGTTCATCCGCGCCACCGTAATTCTGCTTCTATCAGCGGGCTTGATGCAGGCCGCTGTGGCGCAGTTCAACGTCAGTGGCCCGGGCTTTCTGCCAGATGAAAATGGGACAAACCTTGATGACCCGCAGCCCAAAAAAGTAACGCCCAAAGGGGCAACGGTGACGGTTGTAAAGGACTGCGCTGAATGTCCTGAGATGGTGCTTATACCTGCTGGTAGTTTCATGATGGGGTCAAGCAAAAATTCTGCTGAACGGCCAGCGCATGGTGTGACTATTCGCACTTTTTTAATGGGTAAGACTGAAGTAACTCAAAAGGTTTGGGTAGACCTAATGGGCAAAAACCCAAGCCGCTTTGTCGAATGCGGGTCGGATTGCCCCGTTGAGAATGTCAACTGGAACGACATTCAGCAGTTCATTGGTAAGCTAAATCAGAAAACCGGACAGAAGTACCGTCTACCTAGCGAGTCGGAGTGGGAGTACGCGGCTAGGGCTAAAACTACCACGGAGTGGAATATGGGCAACGATGATGATTCAGAGCTAGGCAACCACGCTTGGTACAGAGAAAACAGTTTTCAAATGACGCAAGTTGTGGGGCAGAAACTGCCCAACGCTTTTGGCTTGTTTGACATGCACGGTAACGTGTGGGAATGGACGCAGGACTGCATGCATCCGGACTACAAAAGTGCTCCTAGAGATGGCAGTGCTTGGACAACGGGTTGCACTGGCAACTTTCGTGTTCTTCGTGGCGGTTCTTGGAGCGAAGGACCAGCGGATTTGCGGTCGGCGTTTCGCGGTACAAGTAACCCTGAAAGACGTGATGCTGTCAACGGCTTCCGCCTAGCCCGCGACCTCTAACGCCGTGAGCCAGTTCGTCCGCTCCATCGCTGTGTTGCTGCTATCGGCAGGCTTGATGCAGGGTGCGGTAGCGCAGGGGATGTTCAAAGGGTTTATTCCAGATGAAAACGGCACTAATCTGGATGACCCTCAGGCAAGAAAAATAGCGCCGAGTACGGGAGTGACTCCGGCAACCGTCATAAAAACCTGCGCTGAGTGTCCTGATATGGTGGCGATACCTGCGGGTAGCTTTGAAATGGGGTCTAACAATAGCGCCGTTGAGCAACCCACGCATTCAGTCAACTTGCGTAGCTTTTTGCTGGGTAAAACGGAGGTCACGCAGGAGCAGTGGGAGGCGGTCATGGGCAATAACCCCAGCAAAAACAAAGGACTCATGCTGCCTGTGGAAAACGTGTCTTGGGATGAAGTTCAACAATTCATTGCCAAGCTCAACACGAGGACTAGGCAGAAGTACCGACTACCCAGCGAAGCGGAATGGGAATATGCAGCAAGGGCTGGAACGACCACGGACTGGAGCTTTGGTAGCGATGAGTCAAAGCTGGGCAACTACGCTTGGTATGACAAAAATAGTACTGGCAAAACAAATGAAGTGGGGCAGAAGTTGCCTAATGCGTTTGGCCTGTTTGATATGCATGGCAGCGTCTGGGAATGGACGCGGGACTGCTGGCATGAAAACTATGTCGGAGCACCGACGGACGGTAGCGCATGGACAACTGGTTGTACTGGCAACCATCGAGTGTTTCGTGGAGGCTCATGGTGGTACGGGCCAGCTAGTTTGCGCTCTGCCAAACGCATCGGCCTCCTCCCAGACCTACGTGGCAGCTACGGAATCGGCTTCCGCCTAGCCCGCGACCTCTAACGCTGTGAATCAGTTCGTCCGCTCCATCGCTGTATTGCTGCTATCGTTCTGCGCGGTGCAGGGGGTGAGGGCGCAGTTCAACGTCAGTGGCCCGGGCTTTCTGCCAGATGAAAATGGGACAAACCTTGATGACCCGCAGGCCAAAAAAGGAACGTCCAAAGTAGCCGCTGGGGCCATCATCAAGGATTGCGCTGAATGTCCTGAGATGGTGGTGATACCTGCAGGCAACTTTATTATGGGGTCGGATACAAACAGGGATGAAAAACCAACGCGTTCGGTTGAAATTCGCAGCTTCTTAATGGGCAGGACTGAAGTCACACAGAGGCAATGGTCAGACATCATGGGAAGCAACCCCAGTCGCTTTAGCGCGTGCGGCCCGGAGTGCCCAGTTAACAATGTCAGTTGGGACAACGTTCAGCAGTTCATTGCCAAGCTCAACCAAAAAACTGGGCAAAAGTACCGCTTACCCAACGAAGCCGAATGGGAATATGCGGCAAGGGCTGGAACAACCACCGAGTGGAGTCACGGCAGTAATGAGTCAAAGCTGGGAGACTACGCTTTTTACAACAGAAACAGCGGGTACAAGACACAGGCAGTAGGCCAGAAGTTACCCAATGCATTTGGCCTGTTTGATACGCACGGCAATGTCTATGAGTGGGTTCAGGACTGCTGGCATGAGAACTACGTTGGAGCGCCTACAGACGGCAGTGCTTGGACGACCGGCTGTGCGGAAAACGGGCGGGTGCTTCGTGGCGGTTCTTCGGACAGCCGCCCAGAGAATTTGCGGCCAGCTGGCCGCAGCAGGGACTACCCATCCGGTCGGGGCAGCGGGTATGGTTTCCGCCTAGCCCGCGACCTGTAGCTTGCCCCCCGCCTATTTAGGTCGGGCTGACAACCCCAACCCGCGTGCGCGTACGTATCGCTCCAGAAATTGGTAGCTGATGCGAAGCAAGCCTGTCAACTCCAAGACGTGCGCACAGGCGCGGGCGCGAACTGTGCGGAAAGTCGCCAGCGCTTGGCCCTAAAACGCGCTGTAGCCAGTTTTGACAGCCATGCCCTGCCACCCCCAGCAAGCCAGCGCTGAAAGCCCTCTGACAGCCTCTTTTTGTGCTCAGGGGTCATCCTCGCTTTAGCTGCGGCTGATATCGCTGCTCGTCCAGCTTGGGTCTTTGCTCCAGTGCTGCATCCGCCATGGTTTCGGCACCGTCCGTTCGGCAGGGCCATCGCTTGGCAGGGTCTACCAGTGCTTCGGGCATGTGCTCCGCAGGTCTTCTTGTGTTTCATTGGCGTACTCCGTCTCTGTTCATCGTTCAGTTTCCTGTGGATTCCTGTTCGCTTGCTGGGTGCTTCCTGTTCGTCTTTTGGTCACTTCCTGAGCACTTTCTGAGTAAGACTGGCAGGGCTTTTCTACCAAGGCCACTGACCTTGGCTACACCAAACCTCAACGACGCAGGGTCTGAAGAGGTCTAAGCACCCGGATGCTTTGGCGTAAAGCAGCATGACGGCACAAGTGCCTCCTGCCCCAGCTTCAATATGTAGTTAATCCAGTCTTGGCTCCAGCACTCGGCTATGTGCGGGCGCTGCTCAATCCACTTGGAGGGCTTAAATGCTTGGCCTACAAGCAGGCTGAACTGGCCAAAAGACATACTTGGCGGAGGCTCAAAGGCTATGTGGACGTGGATACGCTCGAATGGGCCTGTGCCTTCGATTGCAGTCACGGCTCCGATGGAGTAGCCCTTGCGCTTAACCCCGTTCCTGTAGACCTTTGTGTTCAACCGCCTGATGCCCTTACGGGTCATTTCCTCAACATTACGCGTACTGGGGCTGGTTGCTGCGGAACCGCGACCAGTGCCGAAGGTCACGGTAACGCCCACCTGCGATTTGACTTGGCTCTTTAGCCACAAAACCAGCGCGGTGTTGGCATACCAATTCTTTCGGGTCGAAACTGGATGGAGGGTGTGCGCTGGAACATCGGCACCTACTCGTTTGAGCATTTTTGCCTCCTGTCAAAACAAAGCCAATTCATTGCGCTTCGCATGTAGGCTTTTCACCAATTCGCGAATCTCGGCCTCATTTTTTCCAGCAATTCGTGCTGTGTTGATGGCTGCCACTTCGTAATCTGGCCATCCTTTCGCACGTTGCCCAATTTGCACCCCAATAGGGAACAAACCTGCACGAATTGCGCTGTAGATGCTTGCATCCGAACGGTGGCCCATCTCCGCCTTAACGGACGGCAATCTGAGTATCTTCATTGGACTCTCCTGTAACCGTTTAGCACTTATTGCCAAACACAGGTTTCATCCTATTTCTCCTTGACCAAAAATTCCGATGTTTTGCAGTTCACTACTACGGTTTACGCGCAGAGCGGTTTTTTTTTGGCGACAGCCCCTTAAGCCAATTCTCCGAAATTGTGCGTGGTGTAACTTTTTGTACCTCAGGAAACTCTTCGATGACAAATTTTGTGTAGTCATGAGCAAATTCTTTTTTGCTGCTGTACTCAGTTGCCTTCTGAATCCACGCCGCCCTAACCCAAGTAATTGCGGGTGTGAATTTGGCGTGTCGTTCGCGGGCAAGGTGCGCCATTTCAATTTCGCGTTTTTGTTTTAAGACAAGCTTTACGAAACTGTTGATTGATTCATGGTCAATATTTTCGGCAATGGCGGCATCCATTCGGCTGCCCCATTCGTCAATTGCTTTGCAAGCGTCGTCAAGTGGACCGTCCACATCAAAGCTTAAATCGGCAAGCAGAACATCCACCACCTTGGCCGCCCTGTCTTCGCTACGAGACCTAGCGAGTAGCTCTAACGCCCTCACCCTTGCAAAATCATCGTCCTCGCTCATGGCGTGACCTCCAAGTTGCTCACCTCATTACTGGAGGCTAGTCTGTCCAAGTAATCTGCCCACTGCTGAATCATCTCGAACCGCTGCTTTATGTATTGGGTCCGGTTGTAACTTCGCCCAAGGCGGTCTCTGGAACCATGAGCAAGATTGGCTTCAATCATTAAAGGGTCAAGCCCTAATTCGTCCACCAACAAGGTTCGAGCCACCGCTCTTAACGAATGCGGTTTTTGTTCATCACCAAACCCTAGCGCGTACAAAGCACTTCTCACTGCGTTATCGCTCATAGGCCTGTTTTGGTCTCGCTCACCCGGGAATACGTAACGACCGTGGCCCGTGATGGGGCGGATGGACTCCAAAAGTATTAACGCCTGTTTGGGCAGCGGAACCACATGGGCCTCCCCATCCGCCTTTTCTTTAACGGTGCGCTTCATCTTGACGCTGGGGATAGTCCAAGTCGCGTCTTCGAGGTCCAACTCTGACCACTCCATCATCCGCAAATTGCCGGGCCTTTGGTAAACCAATGGTGATAGTTGCAGAGCCACCCGAACAACGACTCCGCCCTTGTAATGTTTTATGGCTCTCATCATTTCGCCCAAGCGCTTCGGGTCAAGGATGGCAGGGAAGTTTTTTCCGTGATACGGCTGTAGTCGAGCTTTCAATCCATCAGTAATGTTGCGCTGCTCGGCCTCAGCGGCGGGAAGCCAGTAATCCCAAACCTGCCTCGCAATATCCAGCACTCGGTGGGCCGTCTCTATGGCTTGTCTTTCCTCAATCTTTTGAAGTGCCGCAAGCAGCTCCATTGCATGTATCTGGGCCATGGGTCGCTTGCCAATCCAAGGGAATAAATCACGCTCCATGCGTCTCATTACGGTCTTGGCGTGAACTTCTGACCAGCGGCTAATCTGCTTTGAATGCCATTCCCGAGAAATCGTCTCAAACTGGTCATCCGCTTGCTTATTTGCCTTCAACTTGCCCACCTTTTTGGCATGAATTGGGTCCACCCCTTTGTGTTTTAAGCCTTTGGCCTCGGACTGCTTTCGACGCGCATCAGCCAAACTGACAGCTGGGTACCCCCCCAATGCCAGCCTCATTTCCTTCCTTTCTCTGCGGTATTTCAGGAACCAACGCTTTGACCCAGCGCGACTGACCTCTAGGTAAAGTCCCCCAGAGTCAGCAAACCGCGCCCTCGCCTTATCGGGGGGGCAGGTTGCGTTCTTGCATTCCTTATCAGTCAACATCGAGAATTCCTAGTGGGGGAACAATTACCCTCATTGGTTGCCAATGGGGGAACAGATACCCCAAATGTTCCCCCGCTTTGGTTTGGCTGTCAATAGTTTTTGTTAGCGCTCCTTGCCGGGAAACCATTCGTTTCTCCAATGAAAAAGGCCGCTAGTTGTTGATTCCTAGCGGCCTTTGTCATTGGGTATGGTGGAGCTGGGGGGATTTGAACCCCCGTCCGTCAGCCTTTATCGAGCAGATCTACATGTTTAGTGGTCTGATTTGGGTCTCGCCCTGATGCACGCGCAGCCACACGCTTACACCGTCGCCAGCA
>Ga0214919_10008746_pt1 | contig 13229 bp, 12 predicted proteins | sample LL1503_MetaG_FD_177994 | JGI IMG/M metagenome (GOLD analysis project Ga0214919, IMG submission 177994) | Freshwater microbial communities from Lake Lanier, Atlanta, Georgia, United States - LL-1503 | ecosystem: Environmental > Aquatic > Freshwater > Lake | place: USA: Georgia | collected...
CGCTTCATGGTGTCGGTGCCAGCATCACGTCGCGCAGCAACCGGCCTTCTGGCAGGTCGATCTGCAGGCGCACGCCGCTCGGCAGCAAGCTACGCTGGGCTTTGCCGGTGGCCACGCCGCTCGCGGCGCTGGCCGGCAGCGCCGACACCGCGGGCGTTTGGGTGCTGGTGGCCAACGCGACGTCGCCGCTGGATTGGGCATTGCTCCAGCCCTGACCGCGCCAGAAAAATATTTGCCAAGCGCTCACACCGTCGGCCAGCCGCAGCTGGCCGGCCTCCTGGCCTTGTAGTTGCTGGCTCGCCTGCCAGACCTGCTGCAGCTCGCCGACGCGCGTCACCAGCGGGCTGGTCCAGCGCCGCCAGACGCCTTCGCGCAGCGACCAGACGACGATCTGCACCCCCCCTTCAGCGCGGCGGGCGATGCGCAGCGCGCTGCCGTCAAAACTCAGGCCTGGCACCAGCGGGCTGTCGAAGGTTGCGGCGAGGTCTTGCTCCCACTGTCCGACCAATGCCGACAGGCGCAGCGTTCGTTCGCTGGCGGCCGAGGCGATTTCGCGCGCACGGGTCATGCCCGAGACGCCTTGCCAACCCATCGCAGCGACCACGGCCATGATCACCAGCGCGACCAGCACCTCGACCAGCGTGAAGCCTGGCGTCGGCCGAGCGGGCATCGGGCAGGCATGTGGGGCGCGGACCATGATCAGTAGCGCGCGACCACGGTGGACAGGCTGACCACGACCACGCCCTTGCCGTCTAGCACCATCGCGTCGACGCGGTGGAAGTTCGGATTGGGCGTGACCTGGGTGCGCAGCAGGCCGCGGTAGTCGCGGCCGAGCTGGTGGCATGCGAACTCGGCCTCGCCAGCGCTCGGGAACTGCTTGGCCAGACGCAGCCCGGTCAGCGCGTTGTCGGCGCACCACTGTGCTGCGGTGACATCGCCCAGGCGCTGGGCGTTGTCGGTCAGCGCGCCAGCGGCCTTGAGCCCTGCGCCGAGCGCGATCGCGGTGATCGCCAGCGCGACCAGCACCTCGACCAGCGTGAACCCATGGGCCCGCTTCATCGCGGCGCCGGGTCCTGGACCGAGAACGGCGCCAGGCCGTCGGTGGCGAGCACCAGCTCGCGCTCGCCCAGCGTCAGCAGGATGCGCTGCGCGCCTATCAAGGGCTCGGGCCCGAGGCGCAACGCCGTGGCGCCGTCGATGCGGGCACGCAGTTCGGGGTTCAGCCAATGCCCTGCCGGCAGGCTTTCGGGGGGCAGGCCGACGAAGCGAAAGGCCGGATCGCTGCCGGGGCTGGTCAGCTCGAATCGAACCGCCACACCGCTGGCCCGGGCTTCGGCGCGGCCGGCTTCGAGCAGCGCGGACAGCCGCTGCGCGTCACGTTCCAGCGCGGCCTGGCCGCCGTCTCGCAGCGCCAGACTGGCCAGCCCCGAGACCAGCGCGATCAGCAGCAGCACCACCAACAGTTCGACCAGCGAGAAGCCAGCTTCGTGTGAGGGCCGGTGGGCGCGGGTCAGACCGTCACTGCCAGGAGCCGATGTCGGCGTTCTTGCCTTCACCGCCGGCCTGTCCATCGGCGCCAAGAGAGAAGACATCGACCTCACCCTTCACGCCGGGGAATATGTACTGGTAGGGCCGGCCCCAGGGGTCGGCTGGCAGCTTGTCGAGGTAGGGCCGCCAGTTGGCTGGCAGCGTGCCGCCACTGGGCTTTTTGACCAGCGCTTCCAAGCCTTGTTCGGCACTGGGGTAGCGCTGGTTGTCGAGCTTGTAGAGCTTGAGCGCCGAGACCAGGTTGTTGATGTCGGTGCGTGCTGCGGTGGCGCGGGCATCATCCGTGCGGTCCAGCACGTTGGGCACGATCAGCGCTGCGAGCACGCCGATGATCACCAGCACCACCATCAGTTCTATCAGCGTGAAACCGCGCGCGATGCTTGTTGCGGTGTAGGTGACATGCCGTCGGGTGTTGCTCATGCGTCGGTGCGGCGCTTATCGCCGGGGTTCGTGGGAACACAGCAGTCCATCATAATCGGCGCATGAGTTCGCGCCTGCTGTCATTGTTGATTTGGGCCGCTGTTGCTGCCAGTGCCTGTTACTGGGGACTGCGGCTGTTGGTCAAGCCGATACCGGTGCCTGGCCAAGCCTTGGTGGCCAGCGTGGCCGCGCCGCTCGGTGGTGACCTCAGCCGCTTGCTGGGCACGCCGCCGGCGCAGCCCTTGGCTGCAGCCGCGCCGGCAGACAGCCGGTTCAAGCTGATCGGTGTGGTGGCGCCGCGAGCCGGGCAGGCCAGCGGGCTGGCGCTGATCTCGGTCGATGGCAAGCCTGCGCGTGCACTGGCGGTGGGTCGCGAGGTCGAACCCGGGCTGCGCTTGCTGGCCGTGACGCAGCGTCAGGCCGATCTGGGGGCGGCCATCGGCGCGGCATCGCTGACGCTGGTCTTGCCGATGCTGGCCGAGGCGAATCGAGGCCGGCCTGGTGAAATGCCGGCACTGTCATCGCAGCGCCCGCCGATGCTTCGAGCACCATTCACTTCGACGGCTGCGGTCTCGCCCGGTGTCTCGCCGCCGGCCGAAGCGCCGGCAGATGGTGCCGGGCCGAACCCCGCCAAGCGCTGACGCTGCCAGCGCTTCAGTCTGCTTGGGCCAAGGCCACCCACTCGCCATCGGCCCTCAGCACGCCGTCGGCGAGCAGGCGGTCGACGGTCTGGTTGGCCAGCGCTTGGGCCAGGTCGGCGTTGCCCTCACACGCCAGCGCCTGCGCAATGACAGGCGTGCTGGCAATCCAGCAGACCAGCGCGGCCCGCGGCTTGGCCCGGTGCTCGAGCATGTGGTAGCTGACCAGCGCGCGCGCCGCATGCTGGCGGTGCTTGATCGGCGCTGCGACAAAAGCCTGCAGGCGTTGGCGCGAGGCGGTCAGCGCCGAAGCGACATCGCGAAAAGGCTGGCCATGGCCTGGCAACACCAAGGCCGGCCGCAAGCCTTCGATCAGGTCCAAGGCCTGGGCTGCGGCGTCGAAGCCGGGCTCGCCCACCAGCTCGGGAAAGATGATCGCCAGCCGGCTCTCCCACAGCGCGTCGCCGCTGATCAAGGTCCGGCTGATCGGCTCGAACAACAGCACGGCGTCGGGGTCGTGGCCTGGCGCGCCATGCACCTCCCAGTCACGAGGGCCGAGGCGGATGGTGTCGCCGTCGCTGAGAAAGCCCTGCGGCGTGAAGGGCTCGCACTGCTGGCTGATGTCCCGGTAGCCCAGGCCGACCTCGTCCCAGGGCAGTAAGCGGTCGCGGTAACCCAGCGGCACGCTGATGCGCAGGCCGTCCCAGCGCCGCGCCAGGCTGGCGTTGGCGCCGCAGTGGTCGGAATGCAGATGGGTGTTGACGACCTGGGTCAGTGTCGCGCCGCGCAGCGCCTGCTCGATCAGCGCCAGGGTCTGGTCGGCGTGGCTGAAGTAACCGGTGTCGACGACGCTGGCGCCGGTCTCGCCGTCACAGAACACCATGTTGTTGGCCGACAACCAACCCCGCACCAGAACCTGGACGCCGATCTCTTCGGGCGGGGCGGCGCTGGGCGGCAAGGTCGAGGTCATGGTTTGCGCAGGTGTTGACGAGCCTGGATTCAAGCACAGCCTGCCCGGCCCGCGCCGGGACCGGGTCTCCAAACCGAGTGCTCAGGGCAGCTGCGCCAGCAGCGCACTGGCCGCAGCGCCATCGGCCAGCGCTTGCACATCGGCGGCAAACAGTGCGGCGGCCAGCGCGCGCTCGCGTTCGCCGATCAGTCGCAAGAACTCTCCGGCGCCTTGCATCGCGCCAAATGCCTCGAAGCCGGATTCCAGAAAGCCTTGCAGCGCCGACAGGCCGGCAGCCTGCGCCGGGGCGCGCATCAGCCGCAGGCTGGACCGTATCAAACGGCTGCGGGTGAAACCGTCCAGCGCCCGGCCGATGGCCAGCGTCAGCGCGACCTGCTGCTCGCGCGCCGGGGCCAGGCCCGTGGCTTGCCAGGCCTGCACATAGCCGACGGCGTCCGGCGGCAGCCGCGGCAGGTGGCGGGCAGCGGTGTCATCGAGCGCTTCGGACAGCGCGTGCAGCTGGCTGAGCTCTTCCACGGTCTCGACCACTTCACGCGGAAACAAGCGCACCAGGCCGGGGACCACCCGGGCGAATTGGCTGTCGCGGTCGCCGAACTCCTGAGGACCGTAGAGCTCGTCGAGAAAGAACCGGGTCGCCGCCCGGTAGCGCGGCGAGGCCAGCAGGTCGGCGTAGCTCATTTCGAAGCGCCTGGTCTGGTAGGTCTTGATCGCCTGCACCCGCTCGGCCAGCGCGGGGTCGCGTTGGCGTGCTTCGCGCCGTTGCGTCACCGTGTTCAGGTGGGCCCGGATGCGGTCGGCAATCAAGGAGCTCATCGCCGGAGGTTAACCCGCTGGCTTGCATCGCACCAGGGTCCGGTCGTGAACGGCTTGGCCGACCCGCGCCACTGCTCATGCGAGACTGCGCCGATGATGGCGTTGATCCAGAGGTGCTTGGTGGCGGTCGCGCTGGTCGCGGCGTGTTGCTGGTGTGCTTGGTGCTGGCACCGGGGTCTGGGCTCGGGCGCGTACTTTTTCGGGCTGCTGTTGGCGCTGGCGCCGCAAGCGCCGCTGCTGGCGCTGGAGTTCTTGCTGCTGGCCAGCTTGGGTCGCGACCCGAACGTGCCGCGACCTGGTGCGGCTCAGCTGTTGCGAGCCTGGGCCGGCGAGGTGATCACCGCCTGGCGGGTGTTCGGCTGGCGTCAGCCTTTTGCCGCCGACCGGGAGCCCGACGTGCCGGGTCAGCCTGGCCGCGTTGGCGTGCTGTTGCTGCACGGTTATTGCTGCAACCGCGGCCTGTGGACACCCTGGTTGCAGCGCATGCGCCAGCTCGGCGTGCCCTGTACCGCGCTGACGCTAGAGCCTGCGTTCGGCCGCATCGACCGCTGCCTGCCGGCGGTCGAGGCTGCAGTGCTCGACCTGACGCGCCGCAGCGGCCGGGCGCCGCTGCTGGTGGGGCACAGCATGGGCGGTTTGGTCGCGCGGGCCTGGCTGGCGGCGCAGGCGGACAGCCAAGCCGCCGATGCGCGCGTGCTCGGCGTCGTGACGATAGGCACACCGCACCAGGGCACCTGGCTCGCGCGTTTCGGGGCCGGCAGCAACGCGCGCCAGATGCAGCGCGGCAGTGACTGGCTCGCTGCGCTGGCGGCGCGCGAGGCGCCGCAGCGCTTGGCGCGCTTCACCTGTTTCTACAGCCATGCTGACAACCTGGTGATGCCGGCCAGTTCGGCGATGCTCGAAGGTGCCGACAACCGCCACCTCGACGGCGTGGCGCATGTGCAGATGGTGTTCGAGCCGGCGGTGTTGGACGAGGTGTTGCGCCTGGTCGGCGCGTTGCGGCGAGACGCTGGCCTGCACTGAAGCCCTGGTCACGCGCGCGCTACAGACCCAGTTCGTGCAGCAAGCGCAGCGTAGGCTCAGGCGCGAGATTGAGCAGTTCGGCGATCGCCGTCACATCGTCGGGCAATGCCGGGTTGTCCCAGCCTTGTTCGCTGTGGCGGGCAAGCCTGATCGCCAGCTGCACGTTGCGCACCTGGGTCAGCGGGCTGTCGCGTCCATCGCTGATGCGCACCAGCAGCTCGGGTAGGCGCCAGGCCTTCATCAGCGCTTGCTGCAGCTCGCCGAGCTCGATGTGCAGCAGCTCGCGCTGTGCAGCGCTCGACCGCAATTCGGGCTGCTCGCGCTGGCGCACGAGCACTGCCAAGGCCAGTGACGGCGCATGCAGCCACAACAGCATTTCGGCGAAGCCGTGCAGCAATGCGGCTTCGTGGATCAGCGCGGCGTCGTGGTCTTGCCGGTGTACCGCAAATCCCAGCGCAAAGCGGGCTGCGCGGTGGGCGCGTCGCAGCACCCGGTTCAGCCCGGCTTGGGCGGCGTTCTGTCCGGCCAGGCGCTGTTCGACCGCGCAGAGTTGGGCGAAATCGCGGAAGAATGGCGTGATCCCCAGCATCACCAGCGCTTCGGTGGCGGTTTCGGGGTCGGAGCGCTCGCGCTCGCCGCGCAGCGTGGCGACATGGCGCAAGAGCTTGAGCGTCATCAGCGGGTCGCCGGACAGGGTGTCGGCCAGCGAATGCGCGTCGACCGCGTCCTCGTTGGCGCGCAGGCCGTTCAGCGCCTGGATGGTGGTCGCCAGCACCGGGATGTCGCGCCGTTCGAAGGCCGCAGCCCAGCCGGCCACATCAGGCGGCGCCAGGCTGATGAAGGCTGCGGGTTCGGATAGGTCGGGGGCCCTGTTCATGGTTCAACTCTTGTGGCCGAAATCTTGGCTGCATATCGGCTGTCGCGGTGCAGGCTTGAGCGGCGCCAGCCTGGCCGATGATCAGGCCTCGTCGCGCACCGTGTAGCCTGCCATCAGTTGCTGCTGCAGCACGGGCGGCACCGCTTCGTAATGCGACAGCGCCAGCGTGTATCGACCCTCGCCGCTGGTCATCGCGTTGAGCCGGGTCTGGTAGCCGGCCAGTTCTGACAACGGCACCTGGGCCCGGATCTGCATGCTGCCGGCTGTGGCCTGTTCGCTGCCGGCCACCCGACCTCGGTGCGATGCCAGGTCACCCGTGACATCGCCCATCGCGGCCTCGGGCACGTCGACCTCGACATCGACGATGGGCTCGAGCACGATAGGGCTGGCTTGGCGGATCGCCGCTAGAAATGCCTTGCGGCCGGCGGTCACGAACGCAATTTCCTTGCTGTCGACGCTGTGATGCTTGCCGTCGAACACGGTCACGCGCAGGTCGACGACCGGGTGGCCCGAGATCGCGCCAGCCGCCATCGCCTCGCGAACGCCTTTTTCGACCGCCGGGATGTAGACGCCGGGAATCGTGCCGCCCTTGACCGCGTCGACGAACTCGAAAGCTGCGCCGTCGCCTTGGGAGCGGGGCAGCGGCTCGACCCGCAGCCAGACCTCACCGAACTGGCCGGCACCGCCGCTTTGCTTCTTGTGCCGGCAATGACCTTCTGCCGCAGCGGTGACGGTCTCGCGGTAAGCGATGCGCGGCGGATGCGTCTCGACCTCGAAGCGGTGCACTTCGCGCAAGCGCTCCAGCAGCATGCGCAGGTGAAGCTCGCCCAGCCCGTAGACGACGGTCTCGTTGGTGCTGACGGCATGCGCGATCCGCAGGCAGGGGTCTTCGTCGACCAGCTTGGTCAGGATCTCCCACAGGCGTTGCTCGTCGCCGCGGCGCTGCGGCGCGATCGCCAGGCCGTGCACCGGTGTGGGAAACGGCAGCGGCTTGAGGTGGAGGTGGTCGTCCTCGGCGGCGTCGTGCAGCACCGCGTCGAATTGCAGTTCGTCGACCTTGGCGATCGCGCACAGCTCGCCCGGCAAGGCTTGTGCCACCTCGACATGCGATTTGCCCTGCAGCCGGTACAGGTGGGTGACCCTGATCGGTTTGCGGCCATCGCCGACATAGAGCTGGCAGCCGGTGCTGATCGTGCCCTGGTGCACGCGCAGCACGCCGAGCTTGCCGACATAGGGGTCGACGCTGAGCTTGAAGACATGGGCCAGCACATGGCGTGCGGAGTCGGGCAAGGACTGGATCGGCGTCGCCGCGTCGCCTTCGCCCTTCAGGAAGTTGGGTGGGTTGCACTCGCCGGGGTTGGGCAGCAAGTGGGCGATCACGTCGAGCAATTCGGCCACACCGGCGCCGCTATGCGCCGAGACGAAACAGACCGGGATCAGATGGCCTTCGCGCAGCGCCTGCTCGAGCGGCGCATGCAACTCGGTGGCGTCGATATCGCCGTCCTCGAGGTAACGCTCGACGAATCCCGCGTCGACCTCGACCACTTGCTCGACCAAGGCGCGGTGCGCGGCCTCGACCGGGCCGAAATCGCTGTGGCCGTGGCGCCGATAAAAGCAGTCGACAACTCCGGTGCTGCCGGCCTCGGTCAGCGGCAGGTTCAGCGGCAGGCAGCGGCGGCCGAATTCGGCCTGGATCTGCGCCAGCAGCGCTGCCAGGTCGACCCCCGGAGCGTCGATCTTGTTGACGATCAGCATCTGGTCCAGCCCGCGCTCTGCCGCCAGCTTCATCATCCGGCGCGTCATCGGCTCGATGCCGTTGACCGCGTCGATCAGCACCGCTGCGGTGTCGACTGCCGCCAGCGCAGGCAAGCTCTGACCCAGAAAATCGGCTGCGCCCGGGGTGTCGATGAAGTGGATTCGACGACCCAGCCACTCGGTGTGCATCACGGCTGCGTTCAAGGAATGCAGCAAGCGGCGCTCGAGCGGGTCGAAGTCGCTCACCGTGTTGCCACGCGCTAGGCTGCCGGCGCTGTTGATCGCACCCGACGCCAGCAGCAGCGCTTCGGCCAGACAGGTCTTGCCGGCACCGGCCGCACCGACCAGCGCGAAGCTGCGGATGTCGGTGACCGAGACGGTGACGGCTTTGCTGGGGCTGGGCATGGACGGAACTCCTTGTGGTTTGGGCTGGCCGCACCGGGCGGTCCGCAGCATGGACAGGTCCAGCCTAGGCGCGCGCCCGACCAGGCGCAAGAGACCTGCGTCAAGCCGGCGCGATCGAGCTTGGGCTTGGTGCGCCAGCTGTCCTTGAAATAGCCGGCTTGTGGGGCCGCTGCCGCCGAGAGAAGCGCGTCGACTTCTGAGTGTGACAACATCCTGGTCATTCGCTTCGGATTCATCACCGCGCATCCGACCGCCTGACGACATCACCTGCCTGAACCCTCTGATGAACCTGCCTCTTCTTGCCTCTTGTGCTGCGCTGCGGCCTTCGCTCGCCTTGTCCTTGCTGTTGGCGCTGACTGCCTGCGGTCAGCCTGAGTCGCCCAAGGGCCCGCCCGGCGGCGGCATGCCACCGCCTAGCGTCGGCGTGGTCACGGTGCAACCCGGCTCGGTGGCGCTGAGCACCGAATTGCCGGGTCGGCTCGAGGCCTGGCGGGTGGCGCAGGTGCGGGCCCGGGTGCCTGGCATCGTGGCGCAGCGACTGTTCACCGAAGGCGCGCTGGTGAGTGCAGGCCAGCCGCTGTTTCAGCTCGACGATGCAGCCTTCCGGGCCGCACTGGCCAGCGCTGAGGCGGCGGTGGCGCGTGCCGAAGCCGGCCAGGCCCAGGCCCAGGCCCAGCTCCAGCGCAACCAGCCCTTGGCCGACGCCCGCGCGATCAGCGCGCAGGAATGGCTGCTGACGCAGACAACGCTCAAGCTAGCCCAGGCCGACGCTGCCACGGCGCGTGCTGCTGCGCTGACCGCCCGCATCAACCTCGATTACGCGGCGATCAAGGCGCCGATCGCCGGGCGCATCGGCCGCGCGCTGGTGACCGAAGGCGCGCTGGTGGGCCAGGGCGATGCGACCCAGCTGGCGGTGATCCAGCAGACCCATCCGCTGTATGTCAACTTCACCCAGCCTGCGGCCGACGCGCTGCGTCTGCGCAAGGCTTTCGATGCCGGTCAACTCAAGCGCGCCGGCGCTGGCGCAGCGGCCGAAATCCGGGTCTTGCTCGGCGACGGCAGCGAATACCCGCTGCCGGCCAAGCTGCTGTTCAGCGACCCGACGGTCGACGCCGCCACCGGCCAGGTCAGCCTGCGCGCCGAGTTGCCCAACCCCAAGGGCGAACTGCTGCCAGGGCTGTTCGTGAAGGTTCGCCTGGTGCAGGCCAGCAGCGAGAACGCGATTCGGCTGCCGCAGCAATCGGTCACGCGCGGCCCGCTCGGCGACAGCGTGCTGGTGGTGGGCGCCGACAACAAGCCGGTGCCGCGCAAGATCAGCGTTGGCGCCAGTCAGGGAACGGATTGGGTCGTGCTCGGCGGCCTGCAGGCCGGTGAGAAGGTGATGGTCGACGGCTTCCAGAAGTTGGCGATGGCGCCACCGGGCACGCCTGTCAATCCGGTGCCCTGGACTGCGCGGCCCGCGATGGCGCCGGCTGCAGCACCCTCTGCCGCCGCTGCATCATCCGCTGCCAGCCGCTGATCCGGGACGACCAGCATGCTCTCCGGATTCTTCATCGATCGTCCGATCTTCGCCTGGGTGATCGCGCTGTTCATCGCCGGCCTCGGTGCGGTGGCCATCACCAAGCTGCCGGTGGCGCAGTACCCGACGGTGGCGCCACCGTCCATCGTCATCACCGCCAGCTATCCCGGCGCGTCAGCCAGCGTGCTCGAAGACAGCGTGCTGTCGGTGATCGAGCAGGAGCTCAATGGCGCGCCCGGCATGATCTACATGGAAGCGATCGCCCAAGCCAACGGCGCGGGCACGATCACGGCCACCTTCGAGACCGGCACCGACGTCAACCTGGCCCAGGTCGAGGTGCAAAACCGCTTGTCGCGCGCCACGCCGCGCTTGCCCAGTGCGGTGGTGCAGCAGGGCGTTCGCATCGACAAAGCGCGCTCGAACTTCCTGCTCTTCGTCTCGCTGACTTCGACCAACCCGGCCGATGATCCGATTTCGCTAGGCGACTATGCTGCGCGCTACATCCAGCCCGAGCTGCAGCGCATCCCCGGGGTCGGCCAGGCCCAGCTCTTCGGCACCGAGCGGGCGATGCGGATCTGGCTTGATCCGGCCAAGCTGGTGGCATTCGGGCTGTCGCCGGTCGACGTCACCAACGCGATCCGCAGCCAGAACGCCCAGGTCTCGGCCGGCAACCTCGGCGAGCAGCCGAGCGCGGCCGGCCAGACCATGAGCGCGACCGTCGTCGTCAACGGCCAGATGGCCAACGTCGCGCAGTTCGGTGCGATCGTGCTGCGCGCCAACGCCGACGGCAGTTCGGTGCGACTGCGTGATGTGGCGCGCATCGAGCTGGGTGGGCAAGGCTACGGCAGCTTCTCGCGGCTCAACGGCCAGCCCAGCGCGGGCGTGGGCGTGCAGCTGTCGCCCTCCGGCAACGCGCTGGCCACCGCCGACGCGATCAAGGCGCGGATGGAGCAGCTGAAGGTCTATTTCCCGCCTGGCATGGAATACAAGGTGCCCTACGACAGTTCCAAGTTCGTCCGAATCTCGATCAAGCAGGTGGTCGAGACGCTGGCCGAGGCGGTCGCGCTGGTGTTCGTGGTGATGCTGATCTTCCTGCAGAACCTGCGCTACACGCTGATCCCCACCATCGTCGTGCCGGTCGCGCTGCTCGGTACTTTCGGCATGCTGCTGGCGCTGGGCTATTCGATCAACGTGCTGACGCTGTTTGGCATGGTGCTGGCGATCGGCATCCTGGTCGACGATGCGATCGTCGTGGTCGAGAACGTCGAGCGCCTGATGGCCGACGAGGGTCTGGGCCCGCGCGAGGCCACCCGCAAGGCGATGGGCCAGATCACCGGCGCGGTGATCGGCATCACCGTGGTGTTGGTCAGCGTGTTCGTGCCGATGGCCTTCTTCTCCGGCGCGGTGGGCAGCATCTACCGCCAGTTCTCGCTGGCGATGGTCTCGGCGATCCTGTTCTCGGCCTTTTTGGCGCTGACTCTGACGCCGGCGCTGTGCGCGACTTTCTTGAAGCCGATCAGCGCCCACCAGCAGCGGCGCGGCTTCTTCGGCTTGTTCAACCGCGGTTTCAAGCGCACCACCCAGGGCTACGAGTCGACGGTGTCAAGGGTGCTGCCAAGGGCTGGACGCTGGATGCTGGCTTTCGGCGCGGTGATCGCCGCGGTGGCTTTGATGTACGGCCGCCTGCCGACCTCGTTCCTGCCCAACGAGGACCAGGGTTACCTGATCGTCAACGTGCAACTGCCGCCAGGCGCGACGACCGAACGCACCACTGCGGTGATGAAGCAGGTTGAGGGCTTCTTCATGAAACAACCCGAGGTCGACCAGGTGGTCGCGGTGCTGGGCTTCAGTTTCTCGGGCCAGGGTCAGAACTCGGGCCTGGTGTTTGTGCCGCTGAAGGACTGGAGCGAGCGGCCTGGCAAGGCCCATTCGGCGCAGGCGCTGGCTGGCCGGGCGTTCGGCGCTTTCATGGCCATCCGCGACGGTTTCGTCTACCCCTTGAGCCCGCCGCCGATTCCCGAGCTTGGCACCGCCACAGGGTTCAACTTCCGGCTGCAAGACCGTGGTGGCAATGGCCACGACGCGCTGCTGGCCGCGCGCAACCAGTTGCTGGGCATGGCGCGCCAGAGCAAGCTGCTGGCCGGCGTGCGGCCCGACGGACTTGAGGACGCGCCGCAGCTGCAGCTCGACATCGACCGCGAGCGTGCTTACGTTCAAGGCGTGGGTTTCGAGGCGATCAACAACCTGCTGTCAACGGCGGTGGGCTCGGCTTACGTCAACGACTTCTCGAGCAAGGGGCGCTTGCAGCGGGTGATCGTGCAGGCCGACGCCACTGCGCGCATGCTGCCCGAGGATTTGCTCAAGCTGCAGGTGCCGAACAACCGGGGCCAGTTGGTGCCGGTCTCGGCATTTGCCAGCACGCGTTGGATCAGCGGCCCGATGCAGACCGTTCGCTACAACGGCTACCCAGCGATGCGACTGGCCGGCGACGCCGCGCCGGGCCTGTCGACCGGCCAGGCGATGGCCGAGATGGAGGCCCTGGCGGCCAAGTTGCCGCCAGGCTTCGGCTTCGAGTGGACCGGCCAGTCGCGCGAGGAAAAGCTCTCGGGCGCGCAGGCCGGCATCCTGCTGGGGTTCTCGATGCTCGCGGTGTTCCTGTGCCTGGCCGCGCTCTACGAGAGCTGGGCCATCCCGCTGGCGGTGTTGCTGGTGGTGCCGCTGGGCGTGCTGGGTGCGCTGTCCGGGGTCTGGCTGCGCGACATGCCCAACGATGTGTACTTCAAGGTCGGCTTGATCACGGTGATCGGGTTGTCAGCCAAGAATGCGATCCTGATCATCGAGTTTGCCAAGGACTTGCAGGCTGAAGGGCTGGGCTTGATCGAAGCCACGCTGACCGCCTGCCACCTGCGCTTTCGGCCGATCATCATGACCTCGCTGGCCTTCATCCTGGGTGTGCTGCCGCTGGCGCTGTCGACCGGTGCGGGCTCGGCCAGTCAGCGCGCGATTGGCACCGGCGTGATGGGCGGGATGATCACCGCCACCGTGCTCGCGGTGTTTTTCGTGCCGGTGTTCTACGTCGTGGTCAGGCGCTTGTTCCCGGTCACGCATGTGGCGCCGCACAGCACATCGATCTCGGCGCCCAGGCCTCCATCGCCGTTGCCGCTCGCGGTACCGAAGTCGACCGGCACCGTGTCGGGAGATGCGGCATGAAGGCGACCCTCGAATACGGCTGGGTGGCGCGCAGTGCCAAGGCCTTGATCG
>Ga0214919_10008747_pt1 | contig 13228 bp, 11 predicted proteins | sample LL1503_MetaG_FD_177994 | JGI IMG/M metagenome (GOLD analysis project Ga0214919, IMG submission 177994) | Freshwater microbial communities from Lake Lanier, Atlanta, Georgia, United States - LL-1503 | ecosystem: Environmental > Aquatic > Freshwater > Lake | place: USA: Georgia | collected...
TGCAGTCCATTCGTGGAGATTGCCATTTGGATTTTCCTTTTAGGGGTTTACAGATGAGAGAGAGATAAAAACTGATTCTTTGCAAAGAACCGAGTGCGAGCTAAGCTAAAAGCCCACACTCGACAGAACGCACTGGGGTCAATGCGCTCTGCGGAATGCAGGCTTGGGGAAAACACTTGGCTACCAGACTGGTAGTAAGCGGTCAGGCAGGATTTTTTATAACCCTATGATTTAATTAAATAAATTGAACAAACGCAGGAAAGTAGAGATACATCCTGTATCTATCCTGTATCCAAATGTATCTATAGCTTAATTTGATGGCCTATATGCAAATAAGCCATTGATTTCTCACGAAAAACAATCAGCAGGAATTCAATAAGTTCCTGTGTTTCTTCCGTTAACTGGCCATTGCGGTCAGCCTTTGTTGATCAGCCCTGAAAACTGTTCAATCACTTTCTTGGTCACTTCAATTTCTTGGCGGCTTATCTCATCCCGCTGCGTTTGCAGGGCATTGCTTTTAACAATCATGGTGAAGCCCCGCTCGGGCTGGTGGTCTGAAAACTCGATGCCAGCATTGCGCAAAGCATCCTTAATTTTTTCAGCAGTTTCCAATTTCGGTTGCATGCTGAAAGACTCAATACGAGCCACAGTCGGCCTAGCTATGCCGGCCCTTTTGGCCAATTCCGTCTGACTCCAGCCCAAAACTGTACGACCAGCCTTTATCTGTATTGCGAAACGAAAAACATTTTCTTGCATCATACTTAACTTTTAAGATACAATTTGGATCATGAAAGTATCAATAAGTAACGTTCATGGCTCAAATTTCACTAACACAGTCATTCGTTAACGCCGCCACTTGCCCAGCAGGCCAGTCCAAACAAGAGGTCACAGACTTGAGCTGCAAAGGTTTGGTACTTGAAGTCAGAAAAAGCGGAGGCAAAACGTATTATTTACGATACACAAACAATCGTGGGAAACAACGACAGTATCGTATCGGTAACGCAGTAATTTTAACGCTAGTGCAAGCACGTGCAAAGTGCCGTTCCGCACTGAACCAATTTGCCACTGGTGAAGACCCATGCGAAGTCAAAGCCCAAACCAGAGCCATCCCCACCTTTGCCACATTCATTGAAGAGCAGTACCTGCCATACGTTAAAAGCTACAAGCGCAGTTGGGTGTCGGATGTCAGCCTTTTGAAGAACCACCTGCTGCCAAGGTTCGGTACTAAGTACTTGGATGAGATCACACGCCAAGATATTGTGAAGATGCACTACGAACGCAAGGCATCGGGTGCTGCGGCTGGCTCGGCCAACAGGCTCCTCATCATGATGCGGTTTATCTTTAACTTGGCTGTGCGGTGGGAGCTGCCGGGCATCAAGGCCAATCCCACCAAAGGTGTGCCACTCATGGAAGAGAACAACAAGAAAGAGCGGTATCTGAGCGTAGAAGAGGCTCAGAGGCTTTATACGGCTGTGTGTGCCAGTGAGAACCCAATGCTTCAGTACATCGTGCCTATGCTCATTCTGACGGGCGCTAGGAAGCGTGAAGTGTTAGATGCAAAGTGGCAGGACTTTGATTTCCTAAGGCGCATCTGGCGCATTCCAACACCCAAGTCGGGTAAGGCTCGGCACGTACCCTTGTCTGATGGTGTCATCAGTCTTCTAAGCGCCATGCCAAGGGATCAGAAGTGCGAGTGGGCGTTTGCTAACCCAAACACAGGCAAGCCCTACGTGAGCATCTTCTGGGCGTGGGACTCAGCTCGAAACAAGGCTGATTTATCTGATGTGCGTATTCACGATTTACGGCATTCACACGCTAGTTTCCTAGTGAACGCTGGCAGAACGCTTTATGAGGTACAGCACATACTTGGTCACACCCAAGTTAAAACCACTCAGCGTTACGCCCACCTGAGCCACGACACCTTGCTGGCTGCAACCAACTCAGTCAACACTGCGCTTGGTGGAATGTTCATGCCGATGGTCTCGGCAAGCCCTGTGGGACAAGTGCAGTTGGTTCAGTGAGCAGACACACCAAACTTTAGGCCCGTGGCTTTAAGCACAGCGCTAAGTGTTCGGATGGTGGGGTTGCCACGAGATGACAACGTTCTGTAAAGCGTCTCGCGTGATAGTTCAGTTTTTTGTGCAACAGAGGCCATGCCACCTCTTGCTTCCACAACTTTTCTCAAAGCTGTGAGATAAGTCTTTGGGTCATCGTCTTCGCTGGCGGCGTTGAGGTACTCGGCTGCAAACTCTGCATCCTTTAATTGCTCAAATAACCAGTCGTTGTGTTTGATCGTGCTCATTTCTTTCCCCTTTTCTGCCATTCATTCCAGCGCTTGATAGCTCGTTTGATATCGGCATTTTGTTTTCTCTTGTCACCACCCTCACAAAGCAATATCACCCGCTTACTCTGCATGGCGTAGTAAACCCTGTAGCCCGGACCCCAGTCTGTTTTAAGCTCCCAGACACCTTCGCCAACTGGTGCACATTCACCAAAGTTGCCGTTTTCAAGGCGCACTAAACGGGCAGCAATAAACGCCTGTGCACGCCTGTCGGCTAAACCATCGAGCCACTTGGCAAAGAGGTCTGTGCCATCTTCGTCTTGGTAATGCAGTAATTCATACATTTGCAAATTGTAGCCTGAAAGCTACTTTGGTCAAGTATGCGGATGGTTCGTGTGCGGATGGTTTGCGGCTTAGCCAGTGCTTGGTGGTGAAGTGATCCAAGTAGTAGGGGTAGGGCTTGTGATTTCTAGAATACCAGACACCCACCGTACCCCCACCAAGCATATTTGACGCATGCAATGGGTGAAAGGTATACACACTAATGTGCTCAATAAATAAGCAAATAAATCCAAGATTGCTTAAAATATAGGCAGTTAAAACTCATGGAGTTGTGATGAAAAAACAGTCCATCTTTCCAAGCCTGCCAAAGAATCTATCTGTCCCGCAGTTACGTAAAGAAATTCGCAGGCGGTTGAAGATTTCGGAACAACTGGGGTTAATCAAGAAGCCCAGGAAATGATCTGCGGGGCTAAGACCCGATCAGGTGGGGAATGCCAGAAACCACCATTGAGCGGTAAAAGAAGATGCCGCTTGCATGGAGGCTTGTCGTTATCAGGTTCAGATCACCCTGCGTTCATTCATGGCAACTGCACCAAAGAGTATCGTCAGAAGTGTGCGGCTGGAACGATCTACATCAAACACTTGGAAAACTTAGCCATTCATCTTGGGATGATCGAGCCTAAGAGAAAGCGCTGAATATGATGCAACAGCGTTTTGGGACACGCGTTTGCAAACTCTTTCGCTACCCCATGAAAGTCAAAATAGCACAGACATGATTTAATTCCAATACGCCCCGGCTAGGCCCGCGAACCGAAGAGCGGGAAACCTTCACCCGCCTGTCGGGGCTCCTAATGAAGGATGCACTTTGAAGGAGTGCCAAATGGCAGTTAAACAGAAAAAAGTTGCCTCAAACCTGTCAGGCATCAAGAGCTTACCAATTCACGATGAAGCGCCAGAAGTTACAGATTTGGCAATGACTGTCGCTGAAACAATCACTGACAAACTTAAGCGATCCCTATTGAAACAAAGTGAACTCGTGGATGTTTTGATCGAAGATCACCCATGGAAGACGCGTCTTATTGCTGTAAGTGAACTTATGGAGACCATGAAAGAGATGGCAAGTTCGATACCACAAATAGAAAGCGCAGTGGTGTATGCAACTAAGGCTGGTTGGAAGATTGGTAGGGTCCGAGCAGTCTCTATGCAAAATACATTGAACATCAACATTAGGCACGCACCATCAAGAATGCTTATGAAAGAAATGAAGGCCATTTGGGCAACTGGCAAATGGAAATATAAGACGTCATGTGTAGAAGATAACTACGAACGACTCATGCGTGAAGTCGGGCTATGGGATGACGACAAAGATACTCAAAAGCCAAACTTTGAATCCGTGCTTCGTAGGCTTTAGGCGAATACAGCTTGCAACAGTAAATTTTTATTTACCTACATATACGCGTATCGACATTTTCAGTTTTTCCTAACGCTGATTAACTACCGTCAAGGAGCGTTTGAAAGCACTTGCGGCGACTCCTTTAACTACTTTAGGAGATCGAAAATGGATGCAATGTTGGAATTTCGTAGTGCTATCGCAGCAACTGGACTCACCCCACCTGACCACATCATCCCGGGAGAAATAGTCAGATTTCCCGGGTTAAAAAAGGGGCCCAGCAACAAAAGTGCTTGGTGTAAGTTGTTTGAAGATGGACTAGGCGGTGTATTTGGTGACTACAGCAGTAGCATAAGTAGCACGTGGCAAGCCTCAAGAGACAAAAAACTGACTGACACTGAAAAGCGCGCTTTTGAACAAAGGGCTCAATCAGCACGTCATGAACGCGAGCAGCAACACGCAATTGATCAGGCCAGATCTGCCGCTTTGGCTAAAAAACGCTGGGATGACGCAACATCTTGCGAGAGCTTCCAGTACCTACAAGCAAAAGGTGTTCGCTCATACGGCTTGAGGAAAGAGGTAGGTGGTGATCTCATCATCCCGATTTGCACCTCTACTGGCGAGATCGTAAGTCTTCAAACGATTGATGCCAATGGTCAGAAGCGTTTCCTTCAAGACGGAGCAAAAAAAGGCAATTACTTCCTGATTGGCCAACCTGAAAAGCAAATCGTTATATGCGAAGGCTATGCCACTGGGGCCTCGATTTTTGAGGCTACAGGCATTGCGGTGGCGGTGGCATTTGACGCTGGGAACCTTGAGCTGGTTGCTAAAAGTGTTGCTTCTCGATATGCAGATACAAAATTGATTCTTGCAGCCGATGATGACTATGCCAAGCCAATGAATACCGGGCTCACCAAGGCAAGAGATGCAGCCCTTTGCGTTGGTGGGCTTTTGGCAATACCTTGTTTCACCTCAGAGAGAAAACCTGAATGTAAAGACTTCAACGATTTACATGCTGCTGAAGGGCTAGACGCAGTGAAGCGTTGCTTTATCTCAGTTTCTCTTACGGATCCAGCCATATTGTGGGCTGCTCCTAGAGAAATACTGCCCTACATGAACTCAGAACCTTATCCCTTGCACGCATTACCTCAAACGGCAAGGGAGGCTGTGGATGAAGTCCAAGGATTTGTGAAGTCACCAGTTGCTTTGGTTGCTTGCTCAGCTTTGGCGAGTATCTCAGTTGTGTGCCAAGCGCACATAGATGTGGAAAGGGCTTCTGGTCTTGTGGGCCCAACGAGTCTATTCCTTATGGCGGTTGCATCTTCAGGTGAACGTAAGTCTTCCTCCGACGGTCATATGACCGCACCAATCAAGGAATATGACATTGAACAAGCCACCTTGATGCGTGAGGAGATAAAGCACTACAAAGCGGAACAAGCGGCTTGGCAGGCTAAGCATGATGGCATCGTATCCAAGATTCGAAGTCTAAGAGGTAAGTCACAGTCTACTCAGGCATTGGAAAAAGATCTCCATAGCCTTCAAAAGACGGAACCAGAAAGACCACGATTTCCTCATTTACTGATTGGGGATGCCACACCCGAAGGTTTGGCCATCGCATTGACTCAGGAGTGGCCGACTGGTGGCATTTTCTCTAGCGAAGCTGGCGTCATCCTTGGCTCCCACGGAATGAGCTCTGATAGCGCAATGCGAAATCTTGGTTTACTCAACGTTCTATGGGACGGCTCCACGCATCGCATCACGCGTCGCACTTCCGAGCCGATTGAAATTCGTGGTCTTCGCTTGACTATGGCGCTGCAAACACAAGAGCAGACCCTTAAGGAGTTTTTCACAAAGACCAGTGGCCTAGCGCGTGGTATCGGTTTTTTAGCTCGCTTTCTTGTGGCATTTCCAGATTCAACACAGGGCACCAGGATGTTCTCTGAGGCTCCGCGTGCCTGGCCAAAACTTGCTAAGTTTCACAGACGTATCGTTGAAATTCTAAATATGCCAATTCCAAAGACGGAGGATCACACACTAACCCCCAAGCTGATGCGCTTGTCAGTAGAAGCTAAACAAATTTGGATTGAATTTCACGATGTCATTGAAGCAGAATTACGCCAAGATGGGGAACTCGCTGATGTGCGTGATGTCGCATCCAAAGCGGCTGATAACGCTGCACGTTTAGCGTCACTATTCCAGATGTTTACAAATGGAATTGGAGATGTTTCAGCTGACGCGATGAAATCTGCGACAACAATTGTGGCTTGGCATCTTCATGAAGCAAGAAGACTGCTGCCGCAACTAACCATAGGATACAAGGACAAAAACCTTATAGCTGTCGATCAATGGCTCATTAGACAGTGCAAACAAGCAGGGGGGACTTCCGTTGCAAAAAATGATCTCCGTCAAAAGGGACCTGTACGCTCTGCAAATGAACTCGACCGCGTCCTCAGTGAGCTAGTAAATCTCAACCGCGTGCGTGTCATTGAAAAACAACGCATAACCATTGAAGTCAACCCCTCACTTCTTGGAGGCCGTGATGGGGTTGCTTGACATAATTCGCGGTAAGCAATTATCAGCAAGTACCGGCAGTGCTACTGCTATTAATGCTACTCATGAGCTTGAACCTCGCGAAGTAGTAGCAAAAGTAGCAGTAGCACAGAGCCACGATGATAAAAATAGCATTCCACCTGCTAACTCAATACCAAATCAGGATCAGTTCTGCTGGCCCAACAGTTCTGCAATGAACTCTGGCGAAATAGATAAATTTAAATACCGTTTAGAAATCTTTCAAGCTAAAGGGCTTGATGAATTGAATGCAGAGGCGTTGGCAGACAAGTTGGTGTTGCGCGATCGTGATGGAGACGACAGAAAGATCTGCTATGAGTGCAAGTACATCAAAGGAATTTCGAGCTTGAGGTGCGAGAACTGGAAGTTAGCTGGTATTGCCATGAAATCCAGCGACGGATTTCTCGGCAAAGACTTCGCAATGATGCTCCAGAGGTGTCACGGATTTAATTTATGAGTACCCCCCATCCCTTGCCAAAATCTGCCCAGCGCAGACCCACCCGGGGGGCACACGCCCTTTTCGGCCCATGCTTTATGGCTCAGGTATGCACACTATTTTGCTCAAACGATCCGCATTATTAAACGTTTCCACCCCTCCACATAGCCCCCCACCACAACCCTCACAGTAGCCCTGTCCGCTTCACACAGCGACATGTAATCGGCAACAAACGAGTCCTCAAGCACCATACCGAAGCTAGCGTATGTCAACCTATAGCCACAAGGCTTGCATGTTCTGTTCTTTGGGGATGTCGTTCAGCCACTGCCGAGCAGCAAGTGACGTTGATTTGACGGGCTATGTAGGTAGCCGAGATGGGATGACCGTTGGCTTTAAGCTGATTTAACAGGCGGATGGAAAACTGCTGGGCTTCAGTGGGCATCCAAGATTAGACCAGCCACAGCACATTACTACCAGCCATCTCAGCCTTGGCTATTCCCACCACTTGAATGACTGGTGCACCTGAACCTACATGTAGATAAGCACCATCTTCCAAGGGAATCCAGCCAATGGACTCTGCTTGGATTTGGGCTAGTTCTGTGAGGAAGTCTTTTTCGAAGGTCATTAATTATTGTCTTCTGAACCAAGCCAATTTGGCCATACCACTTCGTTAAGCCAAGCCACGGCCCTGGCTTTGTTCGCCAGCATCTCAAGCACCAAGTGAGACTCTTTGCGTGTGAGCGTTAGATTGGTTTCAATGCTGTCACCTTTGAGCACAAGTTTTGCACCCACCGAATCCACGGTAAGCGTAACTTCTTGCAAGAGCCTGCTTGTAACCTGTATGTCTGGTTTTTTCTGTGTGGTGGTGGGGCCATCAAATTCAAGGGACAAAGCGTGTTCTTGTCCAATGTCTCTGTTGCCCAAAGAGAATCCAACATCCGGAAGATCAACCTTTTGCAGTTTGTCGATCCATGCATTGACCAACTTGATGAGCAAGCTGCGGGTAATGAGCCAGCCACCTTGTCCTTGCAGACTCAGACATAGGCGGTCTTCTTCGGGTAAATAAGACAAGTCAATCTTCATAAGGGGATTTATACCCTGAATCAATACCTAGCAATCAACACTACCGAGCCTTCATCACCAACCAAGGCGTAGCCCCACTGCGCCACTCCCATGTGGCCAGTAGTTGATCCAAGTGAGCTAGATTATTGAACCACTGCGGTGCATCTTGAAGTTGCCTTTGGCCGTTGTCCTGCACCAAAGTAATTTGGTGGCTTTCTTTGAATCTGTTGATCAGTGTTTGTGTAATTCCTGAAATGAGGCACTCATGGCTTTCGACGATCAAGTCCATGCTCTTTAAGGCTGGAGCTACATCAGGGCCTAAGAGTTCTCGCTCCGCTCCTTCAATATCACACAACACCAATACCTTTTGATTGACAAAGTTTGCAAAGTCTTCTGGCTTAAACAAAGCGCCCACCTTCACCCTGTCGGATACTTTGTTCTTTTGTGCCAAAGCAGTGCAAACCTCTTGGGCTTTGGGGTTTAGGTCAAACGCCAGCACTTGCGTGTTTGGCATTCTTCTGGCCATCCCCACAGCGTAATAACCTTCAGCACACCCGATGTTCAAGATGGTTGGGTAAGCACTTTCAATGGCCTGCTCAATGAATGGCTGAAGCGGTTGCTCGTAGCATCCTAGGAGTTTTGCGATGTGGCAACCTTCTGCCGACTGGGTAAGGAAGTCCATGCCTGCAAGGGGGCCTTGCATGACCACAGTGCCTTGGGCTTGCAGCAGGGTATTTTGAATTAAGACACTTCGCCATTTAGAAATCAGTCTAAGGGCGTTGTTCAGTTGAGCTTGATTAGCTTCGGTCCCCTGTAATTGGGACAAAAGTTGACTTTGAATGTTTTGCTCTAAGCTCATTGTGGAAATTGTAATTCAGCATGCTTGGTTCAGTAGATGAAAGTGAGAAGCGTTGATAGCACCAACACCATGCCAGCCAATAGCAGGCTTGCCTTCACATCCCGCTGGCTGATTAAGACAGTTTGATGGTGTCGCTTCCGCCTATTACAGGCAGAGATTTCTGCAAGGCTTGGAGATACGCATTCTTTGCAGTCTGAAGCGCCGCAGCTTGGGCTTGAAGGCGAGCCAGTTCTTGCTCTACGAACTGAATAGAAGCCAGTTGTGCTTTGCATTCGTCGGACAGGGTGTCTAGGTCGTACTCTTTGTTGTCGATTTTGATATTTGGCATATGTGATCCTTTCATAAAAAAACCCACCCCCTTGTGAGGGGCGGGTTTTGTCGTTTAATTAATTTAAACGTTATTAGTGTAATTAAGAACCGATGATAGAGAAGTTGGCAGTACCGAACAAAGCGTAATTTGCTGCAGTCATGTCAACAGTACCAATCAATTGAACAACGTCTGCCGTTTCGAGCACTGTGGCAGTACCACCTCCTGCAGTATCAACCATCAATACAACCATCCTCAAATTAGTTGAATCAAACAGTGTAACGAAGACATCGTCACCGCTGGTAAAGCCAGTGATTGTGGAAGTACCAATCGCAGCATTAAACAAAGCCTGCAGAGAACCAGTAACCGCTGTTGCAGCAGTCAGCTTAACTGCAGCAGTCCCTGCTACCCATGCCGTATTTGCAGAAGCGCTACCCATGGAAATAATCCCCGTAGAACCAGCGGCAACTGCTGCATTTGCAGTCAGGCCACGAGACGCAGAGGCACCCGATGACGCCAGAGTAGAGCTCAAGCTCAAGACGTCAATGCCGTTTGAACCGCTGATGGAGAAGTCCGTGACGTTAGGTACCAGTGCATACGCTGTAGCTGCAGCTGTTGAAGCTTGGGCAGAAATACCGCCCAAGATGAATGTATCAGAACCAGCACCACCAGTCATACGGTCAGCTGCAGTTACCGCGGCACCACCAGCGGTGTTACGGAATGAATCCGCACCCGCACCACCTGTGAAGATGTCAGCCGAAGTTGAACCGGTGATAGTTGCTGCACCTGCGCCACCTGTGAAGATAGTACCAGCTGAACCGTTAGCCAAAGTAGCACTTACGGAGCCAGTTGAGCCAACACCTGTTGTGACCAAATTGTCAGCAGTTACCGTTCCCAGTGTGAACGCACCTGTACCGTTAATGTTGACAGTCTGTGTTCCCAGAGCAGCTGCAGTTGTAATGTTGACAACACTGAATGCTGTACCAGCAGTTGTTGGGCTGTAGTTGATGGTAACTGTTTCAGTAGTCGCTGCAGTAATTGCACCAGTAAGCACAGGTGTAAGTCTTGCACCAAAAGTGAACGTTGCAGAGTCAGCCAAACTTGAACCAGCTTGTACCAATGTAAAGTCATCAATACTTGAGTCACGTGCAGTTGTGGGGTCGTCAGTAATCGTGATTGAATTACCACCGCTCGAAGCAGCAGAAACTGTTACTGTATGACTAGTAACGCCATTTGCAGCAATGTCAGAATAGTTAATGCCACTCAAGCCTGTAACAACACCAGTCGCAGTGAAATCCATAGCTGCTGATGTTGAAGGACGGAACGTCAATGCACCAGTGTATGCAGGAGATGTAGCAACAATGTTGGCTGCGGCAAAGTTAGATGCAGTATCAAAAATCGTCACATTACCTGCGCCATTGAATGTAGCAGTTGTGTACTGGCTAGCATTCGTATTCATATTTAATGTTGTGGTTGCGTTAGCATTTACGGCAAGAGCAGTAATGACAGTGTTCGTTCCACCAGTACCAAGCGTGATTCCAGGGCTTGTTGCTGCTGAGGTTCCAGCTGTACCGTTCAAATTAAGTGTCAGGGCGGGCAGGGTAGCTCCAAGTGCCAAGTTTACGTTACCTGTGTAACCAGCACCTAAACCAATTGCACTACCACTTGTCAAACCGACAATACCATTTGCACCATCACTTGCTGCACCAACGCTACCTGCACCAAGGAAGTTCAATGACGTTGTGCCAGGCAAAGCTGAGGTAGCATTAAATGCTGCAACACCAGTACCAAAGTTTCCGCTTGTTCCTGTGTCTGAAGCAAGCATTGTCAGGTTTACTGTTTCAATGTTTGAAACAATTGTTCCAAGATCCCAACCAGCTGCCAAGACAGTTGCGTTCAATACGTCTGCGTCACCAGTAGCTGGGTCAAGTATTGTCATACCTGTAGTAGCTGTATTTGCAGCTGTAGGCAGTGTGCCCACACCAACGTTGATAGTGTCTGCTCCAGCTGTTAAAATTTGACCAGCTGCATTAGCTGTACTTTGAACTGTATTCAAAATACCTGTCAAATTAATTGTCTGGCCTGTGTTTGAAACAGTTGTAGTAGCAGTTGCAGGCGTTAAGTAAGTGGAGAAGTTGGCAGCTGTCAGGCCGTTAAAAGCAACACCGTTTAATGTAGCAACCAAGCTCAACTCTGCTGGGTCAATATCTGTATTGGATGTTGAATCACCTGCATAAGACCAGACTTGAGCGATGTTGCCAACAGAGTAAGTTACCAACAAGAACTTACCAGCAGAAGTGGTAGTGATGCCAGTTGTAGCCGATGTGCCCAAAGCAGTAACAACACCATTAGCTGTTCCATCTGTGTAAGCACCGTTGAGGGCGATTACGTTTGTGGTTGCTGCAACAGTACCAACTGTTGCTGTTGCGTTAGGAGCAATAGCTTGGAAAACAACTGCATTGGCTGTAGCTGTTCCAGCCACGTTTTGCAACACAGGTGAAGTAGCGCCTGTAGGAACAACACCGAAGGCTGTTGAAGCAGTTGCATTTGCAGCAGTAACCGTAGCCGTACCTGTCACAGCAGCAGTACCAATGTTCACAGAGATCACGTCTGTAGAACCGAAGTTGTTCAGTGTGTCAGCATTGGTTGCACCAACATCAGCAAAACGAACTGTATCAACACCAGCACCAAGGTTAACTGTGTCGTTACCAGTACCGGGAGTGATCGTGTTTGCACCGCCACCAGAAGTGATTGTGTCGTTACCACCCAGTGTGCTTACTGTGTTAGCACCAGCGCCCAATGTCACTGTGTCGTTGAGTGAACCAGTTGTCAGTGTCAAAGCGCCTGCAGTAGCTGCAGTTGGGCCAGTTACTGTAGCGCCAACAACAGAACCTGTTCCGCCTGTGCCGTTACCCGTAGTCAATGTCAAAGCGCCAGTGGCAGCAGACAAGTCAAAGGTCGTTGTACCAATAACTGTAGAAGAACCGCTGTTACCAGTTGTGCCGGTAAGTGTCAAAGCTTGGTCGCCAGTGATGTTCAAGCGCGTCATGCCAACAGCTGATAAGGCCAGTGTGTTAGCAGATGTGCCAGAGTTGATGGTCAGTGTCTCAATGCCAGTTGTGGTGAAACCAGAACCAGCAGCAGTGCCTCTGAGGGACAAGGTCATTGCATCAGCAGTTGTGCTTGCAACAGCCGCAGTTGCGTATGTCAGAGTTGTGGTTGAGTTACCGCCAGTGATGGTGGTGTTCACCAAATTACCCACGCCTGTGACGGACAATGTCGCGCCGTTGGCTGGGTTCAAGTTGTTCACTTGTGTCAAACCAGTCACGCCAGTCAAGTCCAATGTGGCTGGGTTGGGTGAAGCTGTCAGGTTCAACACTTCAACGCTGACCAAAGAGGTGGCGGATTGTGTTGGGCCTGTACCTGTGATCACAGCGTTCAATGTGTCTGTACCTGCACCGCCGTTAATAACGTCGCCTGCATTCAAAGTACCAGCAGCGGCCGTGAAAGTGTCATCACCAGCAGTGCCCGTGGAAGTTTGAACAGCAGATGTCAATGTCAAAGCTGTGTTCACAACAACTGAGCTCACAGCAGCGTATGTGCCTGTAGCTGTACCAGGAGTTTGTGACAAGGTTTGTGAAGCTGCTGCCTTGGTGTTGAAAGTCATCACTGAAGCGCCGTATGTAGCGTCAGTTGTAGACATGTTGGAGTAGTCATTCAACAATGAGAGCATTGTTGAACCAGCTTTAGCCAAGCCACCGCCAGCGTTCAATTGACCAACAAGCCAGTTGTTCAGGCCAGCAATGGAGGACAGACCTAGGTTGGTCAGCACTGCAGTTGCGATGTCGGTTGTGGATCTACCTTTGAACTCGCCTGCAACGGCTGCGTCAGCCCATGCGTTGAGTTCGGCGGCTGATTTGTTAGATGCCAAGATTTCTGAGTAGTCAGAAGCGCTTAGTTGCTGATTGAATACAGCACCAGCGATTCGGGCGAGTTGCAGTCCATTCGTGGAGATTGCCATTTGGATTTTCCTTTTGGGGGTT
>Ga0214919_10008748_pt1 | contig 13228 bp, 5 predicted proteins | sample LL1503_MetaG_FD_177994 | JGI IMG/M metagenome (GOLD analysis project Ga0214919, IMG submission 177994) | Freshwater microbial communities from Lake Lanier, Atlanta, Georgia, United States - LL-1503 | ecosystem: Environmental > Aquatic > Freshwater > Lake | place: USA: Georgia | collected 2015-03-15
ATGATATACTCTGATATCCAGTAACACCACTATAAGAATATCCAGTAGATATTATCTGAGAACCAGTAATACCAGTTCCAGTTATATTAAATGGTATTATTTGATAACTAACACCAGTAATTGGAAATTGAAATCCACTAAAATATCCAGTAGTATAACAATTATTTTCAATATATCCCTGGGAACCAGTATTTAAATAAATTAATCCGCTAACGTATTTATCACTATAAATAAATGGCACATCTTTAAAAATAAAAAATTTATCAATATATCCACTAAAATTTAAAGTTTGATTATTAGCCCAATTTACGTTATTTGGCATTCCACCTAAAAATAAATTATTTGATTGTGTAAATGCATTATTTTTAATATTAAATACTTCATTTTCAAATTGTAATGAATTATTATTAAAACTTCCAATAGTTAAAACGTTACCGTTACGATTTAAAATCATTAAATTTTTATTAGCTAAATTTTGACTATAGGTAAAAGTAAAAGGCCCTTCTACTGGATTCCAATATTTAAAATAAAATTTATTTGCGTCATTAATCCCCACACAAAATCCAGAATAATTTGTAAAATTAGTTCCAGTCGCAGATGACATTAAAATTTCATCGCCAGCCCTTAATTTTTCATAAGATAATAATATTGTATCATTATCAAAAGTATATGGACTAGATAATTTCATATATGCAGATCCATTAAAATATCCAGTACCAGAATAATTAAAAAATTGTCCAGTACCCTCTTTATTTAATATACCAGATGAGGCGGATGTTGCCCATGGGTCAGAATAAACAGAGTTGGTATTTATTCTTTGATTTTGATAAAAGCTAAAAGCTGCTTGAACTTGAGTGGTTTGAACTCCCACTTGGTCCAAAAAATATTTCATTCCAGTAAATAAACTCATGTTAGTATTGACCCATTATATCCGTAAGTTTCATTTACAGAAAAAGTTTTTGTTGAATTATTTCGTGTAACGCTCCTATTTTGTAATAAAGTATTAATACTATTTAAACCATACATTCCTTTAATTCGTGTTATTTCTGAATTAACCTCATTTATAGCAGAATTAATTGTTTTATCAGGTTTAGCTGCTGCTGATACACTAATATCTAAAATAGCACGTTTAGCGCAATTTAAATCTTGAATATTATGTTCTCTTTTAGTAGTCGTTGATGTATTTGGTACGTAAATATATATTGATGGAGTATATTTTACAGAAGAGCTTACATTCATAACATCATCTGAAAACGCAGATTTTTTATCTGACCACGTGGCATTATAACTAATTTCTGCAGTAAATTCGTTAAAAGTTATAGATTCAGTCATTGTTTTAGCGTATAAGCTTCTATTAGAAATTTCTTTTTTATATTCCATATTAGCTAAATTAAATGCATTAAAATTATTATTATAATAACCTTGTACTAAAGCCCATCTTGTTTCTATATCACCATACTTTGCACTAATTTTGGCATTAAGACTTACATTTGTAATATTTTTTATTGCATCTGTACTTATATCAACTGTATAATCATTAATTAGATTAGAAAGTAAATCATTATTATAAGTTAAATTGAAATTTAAATTTCTTTGGTCTAATTCTTCTGTTACGGACTGTGATATTGGATTTATATTTAGATTTGTATTATAAGTTTTTAATGTTACAGTATTTGCAATATTAAAAAAATTATAGTTAAGATATTCAGATCTCAAAGATATTGTACCACTAGTTTCATTATTTGATAAAGATCCTTGTAAATTGGCTGTAATAATTCCGTCTTGAATACCTGAAGACAAATCTATAGTATAATTTAAAATAGCATTTTTAGGAGATTCTAATGAAGTAGATTTGGTATAAACACCTTGCCAACTATAAGTTCCATTAAATCTATCAATAGTCTCTTTAGTAGAATTTAATAAAAAATTAGATCCTTTTCCAGTTGCGACTATTATTGGTATAATTTTATTATAATTTCCAGTTCGTGTTTTAACCCAGTTTTTAGCGTTTTGAATTGCATTATTATTTTCAGTTTTTAATCCGCGCGCGGAAATTGATTGTGTTAAACTAACAATAAGTCCATCCTCTTCTGAAAACTCGATAGTTTCCTCTGGTTCTATAACTCCATAATAATTATTAAAAAATCCAGGTTCATATATTTGAAAATTTATAGTAAATGGTAAAACACCATACCAAGAACTGTCTTCTGTTGTAATTGAATCAACAACAACATTATTACTAGAAAATAAAGTTTGTGACTGCTCAGTAATAACTAAAGATCCATAATTATCCTTGAGCCTATTTAATAATAAATTAAAACTAGTAGTAATCTCATTATAGGACAAATTTGTTACATTTTTACCAGTGAGTTGCCCATTCATTTTCATTTTCGTAATATTATTCCATCCAGTATTAAAATTAATAAAATCCTGGTCAATAGAAATAAATGGATCTGGACATATTCCAGCGAACAAATCTGTTCCATTATATAATATTTGAATATTATTATTCATTATGAATATTTATAAACCTCCTCATAAGTTACGGTTTGTTCAATCTCATCTGAAGAAAAACTCGCAGACTCTAAATATTTATCTGTAGATCCACCAACATATGCACTTCTTACCTGAGTTTTTAAAGTATCAAAATATGAAAAACCATTAAATACGGTAGTCTGGGAGGCTAGTGCTATTTCTGCTTTAGCTGTTATAGAAAAAGTACCCTGTTGCGTTAGTCCACGCTGTTGAACTACTGGATAATTATTATTTGGTATTATATATTCTTTATAAATTATAGGTAATTTATTTGCAGCATCTGCGTCATCTGTATATTCTATATCTAATTTTTTAATATCTCCCAGATCGGTTCTTATTGTTGGATCATCAGTGTAACTATAATTATAAGTTATTTGCCCCTGATATGGTGAACGCGAAACTTGTTTATTTACAATATTAAGGGAAGCTCCGCGTATATCTGCTTGAGCTTGCCAAAATGACTGTAATCTACCGCCTATATTACCCTTTTCTGTATTCCATTTTGTTTGTGCATTTGCATATTTAAAAGTAATATTATCAGAATTATTTTTTTTATCTGCTATACCGACTATAGTTCCTTGCTCAGAGGCGGTCCAAATATATGCAGAATCACAATCTAGTGTCGAAGTATATTCCCATGTAAATGTTGAGCTATTTTTTTTATTATTATCAAAACTTAATTCGTATTCAATAGTACCATCAAATTTATTTATTTTGATATTTTTTTCTAAAATAATATTTTTTAATGGATTAGTTATACTTAATTTTGATTGATATGAGGTAAAAAAATCATTACATCTAGTATAAGAGCCAGCGATTTGTTCATTTAAACCAATAAGTGCATTATCATATAAACTCGGATCACTGCTTTCAGCTTTTATTGTGCAATTTTCTTTTACAGATGTTATACCATCAATATTTATGTCTATACTTAAAGATCTATTTACAGAATATGGTTTAGAAAGATTATTAGTTCCATATGAAAAAGTCCTAGTAAATCCACATTTACCATTTATAACATCATAAGACTCGTTATTTAAAACTGTATAAGAATTTTTAGCGCGTGTGGAATAATTGGCTTCGGATAAATTTGTTGGTAATGTATTATTTAATAGTTCCGTAGCTAAAGACTGAGCAAACGATATTACATTGATATCTTTATTATTTGCGTCATACTCTATATTAATAGTATGTGTTCCGCCTAGAACTTTACTATTCTGGTCGAAATTAATATCGAACGTTTCGCTAAAACTTTTTAATAGTTCTAATCTTTTTTTAGATATATCAATGTTAGAAAAATTACTACCTAAACTTTGAAGTGGAACTTCTGAAAAAATTTGTATATCAGCATTAAATTTTGTGCTTTTAACCCAATTGCCCTCGTCAAAAGATAGAGAAACAAATTTACCCACTCCATAATTAACACCTTCAATAATTATATTTTGAAAGTCTTTAGAAACTGTTCTTATTGTAGTAATGTCATTAAATATATCTTTTATACTTACCGCATTTTGTAAATCAAGAACAAATCCACGAATAGAAAGTGTTTTTGTAGCAGAGTACGCAAAAGATTTTTCACCCCAAAAATTATTTTGATGACTATAGCCCAATACTTCAATATTGTTTAAAACTAGTGCTTGCATGCTCATATTAAAAAATAATTAAATTATGACATACCTCCATATGCTACATTTTTAGGAACACTTGGTGGAACTTTTTCGCCCATTGCTATACGAACTTTTTCAATAATTGTTGGTATTGCATTTTGTACGGCTTCACCAACTGCAGCTGCAATATCACTACCACCCTGTGCATTTACAACAACATTTACTGGCGCACTAGTATTTGTTGAAATATTTGGCGCAGATGCTGGCCCAGCAGGATTAGTTTGGCCTTTAGTTCCAGCGGTAGCGCCAGCTGTCTGATTCATTGCTGAAGCTTCATCAAATTTAGATTTTAAACCATCAATAGATGTTGTTAGAGTGGTAATTGCTGCTGTATTACTATTTAATGCCGCATCACCCTGCGTGAAAGATTCCGTAATTGGTGCGGTTTTAGCCTTTTGTTCTTCGGGTTTTATTTGTAACTGAGTACTATCTACGCCATATGCAGATGCAGGTATAGATTTTGGTACAAGTTGCTTTAAAATTTGTTCAGGACTTAAACCAGATTCTTCGGCATTTTTTAGTTTAGCTCTATCATCAGAATTTTGTAGAAACGCCTCTTGGCCTTTAGGTTTTGCTGAATATAAACTTCTTTTATAGTCAAATAGCTCTTGTTCTGGTGTTAGTGGCGCCTTATTAACATTAGTCGCTGCATTAGTATTTACAGTGGATACTGGTGTTGGCTGATTTTCTTGAAGATTTTTATTTATTTGTGGATTTTCAGCTGGAACAGCTTGTTCTTCTGGCTTTGACAATAAAGATTTAATATCGAATCCCTTTATATTAGCAGTATCTCCCTGCGCAGTTTTAATAATAGCATCTTGGATTCCCTGTAAAAATCCAATCATTGTAACTTGATATCCAGATTGTAATTGCGCTTCAGCTAATAATGGATTACTTGTATCGTAGGATGTATTTTTACTAAACTCTTTTGCTAACTCTTCTCCAGCTGGACCCATACCTTTTAATTTTTCAAGAGAGGCGTTTTCGTATTTTTTATATACGTCTTGAAAATCACTTTGTCTAGCAACTCCAGTTGCAGATTGAGCTTGAAGTTTTGCTACATTACCAGTTCCTAATTTTTTAATAGATGATACGAAATCTTGTAAATCACGTTTTACACCAGGATCTTTTGTAGTTTTAATACGATCTTCTGCCTGTTTTAATTGATTATCTATGTCTACTTGAATTCCACGAACAATATCGTCAAAACCGCCTGTTTTAGAAAGTTGTCCGCCCTTACCACGAGTTAATTGTTGACCCTCTGTATCAACTCGTTTTTGAAGCATATCTCTAAACCCACCACCAGATAATTTATTTAATTCTTGATAAAATTTTATATACTGACGACCTAATTCTGGCGCATTTTTTTCACTTTCTTTTATTGATTCTTTACTATTATATCTATAATTAACATCAGATCTCATACCTTCAATTTTACCAATTAAAGGTTCTAATCTAGCGATTTCTCCTTGTGGTGCAGTTTCTGGCCTATTCATAAAGCCTTCGACTCCGCCCATAACACCCAAAGATTGTGCGATTTGATCTTGAATTAATTTTTGTACAGACTCTGTCGCTAATAATTTTAATTGTTGTTGTGCGCGCTGTTGTTCTGCAAATAATTTTGCGCCACTAGTTGCTATGGCTAATTCTACCTTACTAGTAATTCCCGCAGCTTTATCTGTAGTAATATTAAGTTTACCAAGTTCATCCCCAACGCCTTTGGTTAAATTAGCTTGATCTATTTGGCCACTAACAAATTGACCCATTAAACTTTCTATCTTAGACTGGGCTGCATTAAATTTTTGATTTTCTACAAGTAGCTTCTGTTGAACTTCCGCTGTTTTTGTATCAATATCTCCAGTTTTTACTCCTTTTAAACTTTCTGGCTTTAGAACTTCACCTCTTTTTTCAGTAAGCGCTGGTTCAAGAGCTTGGCGAATACTATCTTTAAATTCATTAGCAATTCCTCCAATATTTGTATTAGATTCAACTTTAGATTTTGCAAGTCCCTCATTTAAAGATAATTGTTTTTCTAGACTTGAAGAACGACCTGCGCCATATGATCCTTGAAAATCTTGGAATATTCCACCGAGAGCCTCTTTTGGCGCTGTATATTTTTGACTTATTGCTAAATTATCTTGGAAAGTTTTAGCAGATAATGACGCATTATCCAATGCATTTTTATAAATATTTTGTACTTCAATATTCTTCTGAAGATTTATTAAAGTAGCCTGTATGGCAGAATTATATTTTTTTTCAGCAGTATTTCTTTGTTCAGTTGCATCAGCTAATTCTTTGGCAGAGTCTCTAGCTTTTATGAATGCAGGTAGTCCAGATTGAATTGCCTCGAAAAATAATGATGCAGTATTTGATAATGATGTTCCACCTTGACTCGCCTGTTCTACAAATTGAGATATATCAGTAGCATCAAATGCATTTAAATCTTCTAAAAATTTTTTAAAATCTTCTGGAGTTTCTATTTGTGCGAAATTTTCTTTAGCAGCTTTTCTTGCCTCATCAGTTAATTTAACTCCGCTTCGAGCGCCATCTAAAACAGCTGGTAATTTAATATTTTGTAAAGATTTAATCGCCTCATCACTTGTTTTCCCCTGTGTTAATTTTTCAAGAATATTTTGTTTTTCTACGTCTCTTTGTTCACGCCCCTGTCGCGTACCCGAAGAATTTGTATTATAAGCTGAACTAAACATGTCTCCCCAATTAGGCAAGTCTGTACCTAAATATTTATTAGATGCTTGGGATATTAATCCAACACCACTAGATTTATTTAAAATATTAGCGTAAACATCACTTTTTCTACTTGCATCAATAGTATTTTGTCTAGAGGCTTGAGCCTCTTTATTTTGTTTATCTTTTAATAATTGCGCCGAAACATCTGCGCTAACTTGGCCAAAATTACCCTCTTCTAAACCTTTTAATAATTTATCTTGATATTCACCTTTTATACCCCTTATGCTATTAGCAAAATCTTCTTGTGCGCGTTTTATAGCATCTGCTCCACTGACACCATCATTTAAAGCCTCTGTAAAAACATTACTAGCTTGAGCTAATTGTGTAACAGCATCATTAAATTTAGATAAATTTTCTGCAGCTTTTTTAGCAGCAGAATTAAATTCTGGAAAATCACTAACAAAAGATTTTATTACGTCATCAACTGATAATAACGCCCCTACTGCTGCACCAATTCCTGCCCCTACTGCAGCGCCCTCTGGACCAGCAATCATAGCCCCAGTTGCAGCAAAACTTCCTACTTGACCTAAAGCACCAGCAACTGCTCCAGTTTTTCTTGCGCCAGCAGTCTCCTGTCCAGCAATATTTTTAACAGTTTCAGCTAAAATTGGTAGGGCAATAGAAACACCGAGCGCATTCGCTTGTAATCCAGCGCCAGCTTTTTGAGCCTTAGACCCTTCTTCGGCTGCTTTAATTTTTTCACGCCCTTCTTTAACCTGTGGTATAAATTCTGGTATAGCTTGTTGACGAGCTTGTAATTTTTGTTCGTATATTTGTTGTTGTTTTTCTGGTAATGGTCCAAAAGGCCTATTTAATCTAGGATTTTCAGGAATCTTCTCTCTTATCGTTTGTAAATTCTCCCTTGCGGCCTTAACATTTGCCGCTGTCAATTGCTTTAAACTTTCTTTATATCTATCACCATTAAAAGCAAAAGCAAAAGCCAATGTTCCTACTTGTGCGCCTAACGCTGTAAAAGCCTCGCCTAAACTTGAAGCTTTAGTATCAGGATCCTCAATTGCAAAATTTGGAATAAAACCTGTTGCCTTGCCACGATTTTTAATCGCACGATCCCTCGCCCCACTTGTAGGTTCATCAATTTTATTAAATACTCCAAGGCCTAATGGATTATAACCAGCAGCTAAACCTTTATGTTGTGCAATATAAATTTGACTCTTAGGAATCCCAGCCCCTTGTTCACGAGATATCGCGTCTTGTAGTGCTGAAAAATTTGGAATAAATCCGCGTGCGAAACCTTTATCTTTTAAAGCTTTTTTAATATTTACTGATCCACTTACCCCGCTCTTTTTAATCTCATCTAATGCCGCTTGACGTTTAACTTGATATTCTTTAAATCCAGGACCACTTGTTACTTGTTTTGTCACTCCAGCAACTGCTGGTTGTGCAAATCTTAAAAGTTTAGTTAAAACATCATCAGCTAATTCTGGTGTATATTTAGCATCGTAAACTCCAGGAGCATTATTAAAAATATTTTTTAATTTAGAGCTTGGCTTCGCAAAATCTATATTAGCATTTTGTGTTTTAGCTTGTAAACTTTTTTGTACGACACTCTTTACGCCGCCTTCAAATGCTACCCCAGCAGCGCCTTTTACTGCGCCAGTATTCGGTAACTCACCTTTTCCTAGTGGCGTCATTGGAAGGCCGCTACTTCCGAGTACTTGACCAAAATTATTAGCTTGGTTTAAGAGCATTTGTTCTACATCATCCACAACATTAGGTATATTAATACCTTGTTTTAATTGGCCTTTATTAATACCAGCGGTTGGTAAAAGACCTTTGAATTTCTGACCTCTATATGCGGATTGCACTGGGACTTTTTGAATACCACTTGACTCCCCTGGATAAATTAATGATGCTACTTTTCCCTTTAATATTGCGCTACCAGCCGCTATATCACCAAGGTCGATTACTGATCCAGTACCAGTATTTGCAAAATTAGGAATAAAGCCGCGTGCTAATAAATTTTGAAAATTTACATTTGTTCCAGATTTATATTTATTTGGCAATAATTTTCCACCAAATCTACCAGTTCCGAATCTTGTAGCGGAACCTAAAATAAAATTCTTTTTATTTTTATCTATATTCGGTTGTGAGGATAATTTTTTTTCTAAATTATTTTGTTTAATAAATTGCTGTGCCTTTGGATGATTATAAAAGCCTTCTTTATTTTTATCAGACCATAATCCAATATTTTGATTCATGGCCTGTAATGTAGATCTTTGATAATTTGACCCAGAATATCTAATATCTGGAACGCCAAGACCTTGTTTTATTAATGCATTTTGTAATTGACTACTTTTAAATGAATATCTATTGTAAGCTGCACTACTAGTAGAAGACTTTAATAAAGACTCTAAATTTGGAAATTCAGCTGGAAGTATATTTTCGGCTAAAGATAAGGCCTTACCACCATACTTTTGCCATTTTTCAATAGCATCTACATATTGAAGCCGACCCTGTTTACCATCAGATAAATTTATGGTGCTATCACCGTCTGTTACTTTATAGTCGCGGATACTTTTTACAAAATTCGGAATAAATCCTCTAGCCGCATAATGCGGAATAACCATCGAATCACCATTTCTACCCACCCTTGGATACTCGGTTTCTTGGTTGTTCATTACGAACTTACGGCCACCGATTGTACCCTTAGACATGTGTGGACGAACACTAGGTGTCGCTCCCAAAGCTATAGCATCTGCTTTTTCTATAGCCCGATCTGATACAAAATTAGGAATATAACCAGCGGCTTTTCCTGTTTTTGGCAATGGGGCTGTTGGAACTCCACCACTTAAACGCACTCCACCACTATAAAATGCTTTAGATATTTGAGCGGAAATAGCCGCTTGTTTTTCTAACTCAACGGTTTGTTTTTGTAAATTACTTAAAAGTACGTTTGCCGCTTGTGCCAACCCCTGCTCCCCTTTTAAAGCCAGATCAATAAGTGCAGGATTTTTTTGTAAAATATTACTAATACTTTCTTGTAGAGCTTTTTGTTCAGCCGCCCCTGTATTTAAACCCAATAATTGTTGAACACTTCCAGTAGCAAATTTTGCTAAATCTCCAAAAAGTTTTATTAATACGCCACCAACAAGAGCAAGTCCTGGTCCAGAAATAAATTGCCCAATACCATCAAGAATTCCTTTACCTAAAATTGCTCCGACTCCTTGGCCATCACTTTCATTAAAGGCACCTAGAATTAAATTTGACCCGCCAACAACCCTATCAATAGATGGACCCAATAATCTTTCTCCAGCCATACTTGCGATTTGGGTTGCATTTTGTTGCAATACATTTATTTGTGCGGCATAAGTTTTATTTAATTCTTCATTACGTCTTATAGCCTGATCTGTAGAACTAGCCGCAACATTTAATGCGCTACTATATATAGACTGCTCTTTGCCTAAATCTGCTAAAGCTGCTTTTAATATGTTAATTTGGAAAACGCCACCAACTTGTTCAGCAACGTAAGACTGTTGTTGCGAGCCAAGCGTATCATAAACTTTACCTAAATCTTGCAGAAGTTGAATCGTAGATTTTAATTGTCCAGAACTATCTGTAGTACTAATTCCTAAAGTACCTAAAAGGTCTTGCACTTTACCACGTTCTAAACGCGTAAAAATTGTTTTAAATGAGTTACCAATAACAGCGCCACCGCGCGCAGTAGTTTGTTGTGCCGAAGTTACAATCGCAATAAGTTCATTTAAATTAACCCCAGATTGTGCGGCACTACTACCAACACGACTGATAGCTTCCGCAAGATCGGCAGAACTCACAGCAAAAGCTGCGTCAACATTTGCAAATTTATTTACAACATCACTAGCAGTTACAGCCTGAGATGCAAAAGAGTTGACTGCCGCAGTTAAAGCTTCTACACTTTTAGCTGCGTCAAGTCCACTAAGACGAGAAAGAATTAAAGCGTCACTAGTGCGTTTTAACGTTTCAGCTACACCAAGACCTTGTCTAGAAAATTCTGTTGCAGCTTTAGCAACCTCATCAAAAGATTGTCCAGTATTTTTTGCTATACTAAAAAGATCTGAGCCAAATTTATTAAGTTCCGTATTAGATACATTTAAAATTACATTAATGTCTTGTAAAGATTTTTGTACTTCTATTGTCGATGTAATTAAAGCACTAAATGCTTTTTGCACTCCATAAATAATTCCAGCGCTAGCTCCGAACGCAATAACACGCGCATTAGAAGCATCTAAAGACTTTGTAAATTCATTAACTTTCCCAGTAATACGACCAAGAGGTTGCTCGCCCTTGGTTTTTAAATTAATATTATATACTTTATTGACAGATTTTTGAATATCCTTGTCAAGTTGTCTAGTATTTCCTCCTATATTTAAATCAATATCTGCCATAAGTGGTGCCTTAATCCTTTATAATATTTACACTTATTACATATTTTTACGCGCATTAAAATAATCTGATTTTTCAAGAATTCCCCCGTTTTCAGCTGCAAGTTCTAATAAACTTTTACCTTTTATTTTTTCGACAGTTACGCCCATATCTTTTAAGTCTTCTGCTGTAGCGCCAACATAACTTGAAACTACATTACTACCAGACTTTCTTTCAGTTCTATTTTGTAAAATAGCATTATCATTACTGCGATTTTCAGTCCATTCTACAAAATTATCTGGACTGTAAAGTACGTTTTCTGGGATATCCTTACCATTTTCTGAATAATTTTTAATTATTCTTTTATACATTTTACCATAGAGTAAAACATCAATTTGATATTTAGAGCAATATGCTGTTGGTATGCCCCAAAAACTATAAGCATCCTCATTCAAATAAACAAGATTTTGAAAAAATCCCGAAGCTGCCACTCTTTTAATATTATGATCTTTAAAAATATCAGAATAATTCATAAAAACATTCTTTAGTTTTTCTAAAAAATATTCTTGACTATTGTAATATTCATCAGCTGTATTAAATAATTTTTCTTTAAATTTTGTATCTTTATAAGCAAAAAATATTAAAAGCTGTTCTGTAATTCTACCATTTACAAAATCTTCTACTGTATAACCTACAATTTCACGTCGTTCTCGTGTATAAGTAATTAATAACGATTCGTTTCTTTTAATCTGTTTTTCGATTTGAGTTTTTTGAGATTTATAAAGTAATTTTTCTTTTGTTTTAATTAAATTCTTAATAGCATTTTGTAAAAAAATAATTTGAGACTCTTTTTCTTTTGTCCACCACCCGCCATCAATAGCATCTTGGACTTTTTCCTCTTCGCTAAATAGCCCGCGTCTCCTGCCCTCGTTTATTAAACCCTCATAATTTGAATAATTAGAAAAATGCTCGGCTATGGTTGGATGTTTAAAATAAATAGTTTCGCCATTAATCTTTTCAGAAGAAAAGCCTTTGGTTATTTCACTATAAATCCTACCATACTCGGTATTTTTATCCACATCTTTATGGTTTTAGCTCTTCGATAAGTTGTTCAGTTTTAACTTCTACAACCTCTTGCTTTGGAGCTTCTGGCAATTCATTATTATCTTTTAAAAATGATTTATCAAAGTATTCCAAGTCTTCTGCCGATTCTGCTCGTCCCAAAAACCATAGCGTAATTAAATATGTAATTCTACGAATAATCCCAAGCATAAATTCAAATTTATCTTGATTATCTTCGAAGTCATCATATTTAAGAATTTTTTCATTAAAAGATTCGCCATTAAATATGGGCTTAAAACCATCTCCCTCGTACTGATAAGACATGTTTAAAACCCACCATAGAATGGTTCGATTTCTCGCCTTTGCTTCAGCAGTATTTTCAAAAATAGAAATTTGTGAAGATTCAAATGATTGGATTTCTTTTCTAATTGTGTCTAGTTCATCCATTAGTTCATTCATGCGACTTTTTTCGGATTCGGTTCTGTCAGACTCACCTTTGATTAAAATGGATTGCAATTCAAACGATAAATCCCGAAATTTAAGCAGTAGATTACCATACAATTCTCTTTCATCATCACTAATACTTCCACCACCATTAGATAAAATTGTATTCCATGCGGCCTTTGGAAGGACGCCAGCTTTTGCAAAACGAGATGTTTCAGCTGCGTAAAATAGTTCACCATCCTCACGAATTCTACGATTTGGTTTTAATATAGCGAATTTTTTTAAAACTTTCTCTGTTGATCCATCTTCTTTGTTAGTTGACTGCATCGCTTCAAATTCATATAACCATTTATTATTCATATATTTATATTATTTATTATTTAGTGCTAAATCAAAATTATTTAATTGCT
>Ga0214919_10008749_pt1 | contig 13228 bp, 12 predicted proteins | sample LL1503_MetaG_FD_177994 | JGI IMG/M metagenome (GOLD analysis project Ga0214919, IMG submission 177994) | Freshwater microbial communities from Lake Lanier, Atlanta, Georgia, United States - LL-1503 | ecosystem: Environmental > Aquatic > Freshwater > Lake | place: USA: Georgia | collected...
TTTTAAAACAAATAGATAATAATACCAGTTATATTGAATTTAATATAATTATTAAATTTAAGAAAAATACAAATATTGATATAATTTACAAGATTGAATTCAATATTAATAATATTAATAATAATATTATAAATGGAGGTTCAATCTTTAGAAGAAAAGGTCATAGTGGTTGGTGGGTTAGAATTCCAGACTATAAATATTTACATTCATACTTATAACAAATGCTCACAAAATTTATTTAATTTATCAATCATTTCTTTATAATTATTTTCTAATTTTTGTTCTTCAATAAAAATTATTAATTCTTCTTGTTTCTCTTCTGATAAATTAAAATTTTGTATATTATTTAATAAATTTGTAACTAATATGTTATATTCTTCTTTATCATCTAAATGACAATTTATTTCAAATTCTTCTATTTCATTATCTAATTCTTCTATTTCATCTTCTACATTAAATGGAGTAATATTAGGTTTAACTAAAACAAAAGGGTATTTTTCCATTATATTATTAAGTAAATTATTTAATTCATCAATAGACTTACTTGAATTTTGTAATTCTTTCATTTCATTAATTTCATTTTCAGTAACTAAATTAGGATAAAATTCTAATATATTTAAATAATTATAAATTTGACTAGATAATTGTAATTCTTTTTCTTTAATTTCATCTTGTTCCTTACATATTAATGCTATTTCAACCATTTCTTCAATTTGCTCTTGAGGAATGTATAAATTATCTTTTGTAAATTTTTTACAAGATTCAATATTATTTTTTGATTCTTTAACAGTTATAGTTAATATATGATTTAAATCTAATGAAAAGATAATTTCTACCTTTGGTTCTCCTTTTTTCATCATTTTATCAAATGTTACTATAAAAGAACCAATATAAAAATTATCTTTAACAAATTTTCTTTCACCTTGATATATTTTAATTTCAATTTCATTTTCATCACTAGTTGTTGTAAAATATTTTGATTGTTTAATTGGTACTACAGAACCTTTTTCAATTATAGGTATCATTTCACCATTAATATCTTCTATTCCTAATGTTAATGCTATAATATCAACTAACATAATACTCATGTTATTACCATCAATAAAATTTCTAGCATAATTACATGCACCTTTACTAACTAGTAATTCAGGATTTTCTGGTAAAATAAATTCATATTTATTTTCCATTTTGTTTAATAAATATTCTCGTAAACCAAATAATCTACTACCACCACCTGCCATAATTATTGTATTTGTCTCAATATCAGTATTTAGAATAAAACTGTTCAAAAGAATAAAAATCTTTTCACAAAATGATTTATAATAATTAAAATATGTATCATTTGAACTTAATTTTAAATGTTCAATAATATCTCTTAATTCTTCATATGTTTTATTATTATATTTATTTTTTAATTCTTCATATAATAAAAGATTAACGTCTTCACTTCCTAAATTAGAATCTCCATCAGTAGATATAACTTGATAATAATTATTTTCATCATCATATTCTAAATAAGATATATCAGTTGTTCCTCCACCAATATCTAAAATAATCATATTTTCTGATTTTTCTTTAAGAGAAAATGCAATAGCAGTTGGTTCATTAATAAATGTTAAAACATTAATATTAGCCATATTACAAGCAACTTTTGTAGCTTCTCTTTGTGAATGATTATAATTAACTGGAATTGTAACTACTGCATCTATATTTTTTTTACCTGTAGCTTGTCTTATTTTATTTAACAAATAAGAAGATTCTATTATACTATTTTTATCATTTAAGTTAATTCTTCTTTTAGGATAATATACAATTTTAGCATTATTTATAAAAATACCAGGGAAGATATCATCATTTACAATTGAAATAATACTTTTTAATAAAAAATCATTATTAGATATTGGTAATGGTTTTATAATATTATTATCAAATTGACAAATACTACTATTAGTAGTGCCAAAATCTATTCCATACATATTTCTTTATTTATATTTATCTTTAAATATTACTTATTTTTTAATTCATCATAATTAGTATTTAATTGTAATTTGGCAGCTATTTGTTTTACTTGTTCATTTCTTCGTTCATATATTAGTTTATTTTTAATATAATTATCTTTACTAAATATTTTTGAAAAATTTAAATCTTGTTCTTTTCTTGATATCTCAAAATCGTTCATTTTTAATTTTTGTGGAGGTTGTATATTATTCTTTCTATCAACAAATTCATTTGTTTTTTTAACATTAATAGCTTCATTTCTTATTTTATTCATCATTTCAAATTTTTTAACAATATCTGGATTATATTTTTGATTTAATTTATTAAGTAAAGGATTATTTTCCATAAATTTAATAATATTTTTATAATCTTAATTTAACGGATTAATTGTATATAATATTTATATAATCTTAATTTAACAGATTAATTGTATATAATATTTTTATAATCTTAATTTAACGGATTAATTGTATATAATATTTTTATAATCTTAATTTAACGGATTAATTGTATATAATATTTATATTTATATAATCTTAATTTAACGGATTAATTGTATATAATATTTATATAATCTTATGAATAAAAAAGATATTTTATTTCATAGAATAAATCAATATTGTAGAAATAAATCAATATCTAAAGAGCATAATGAAGAATTTATAAAATTAATATCTAATAGTCCTTTTTGTATAGCATATATTCAAGTAATTAAAGATAAAAAAATTCATATTGATTTATATGGTAATATTTCAACACAAGGATTAATTTTTAAAGAAGTAATAAAAAAAAAAATTAATTCTATATCCTGTTTTATTACTGGTGAATTATATTTTTTTATGTCATTTAATGATGGAATTAATTATCCAATAAAAATATATGATTATATTAAAAATCATATAATTATGTTATCTCCTTATTCAAAAACAGGAAGAGAAGAAATAGAATGTTTAATTCCAGATTTATTTATAATACAAGAAAATAATAAACAAGTTTTTTTAAGAACATTAAATACTATTATTCCTATAAAAGATAAAATACCTATTGCTAAATTTAGAGGTTCTCAAACAGGTGGATTTTATAATATGAATTCTGTTAAAACTAATAATTTACCAAGATTAAAAGGAATTCATTTAGCATTAGAATATCCTACATTATTAGATATTAAATTTATAAATTCATATGATATTCAAAATACAGGTGGACAAGAATATATAGATTATATGACTAATAAATTTGGGAATCCTGCTAAATTTGAACCAATGTATGAATTCAATAAAAATAGATATTTAATTTGCTTTGATGGTAATGAAGCACCTCCATATTTTAGAAGTGAGGCAATTATGGTTTCAGGGTCAGTACCTTTAATTCAGACAAATTATATTAAATATTGGAGTATATTTTTAGAAGATGGAATTAATTATATTAAAATAAAAGATGATTTAAGTAATTTAATTGATACTGTAAATTATTTAAATGATAATATAGAAATAGCAGAAGAAATAGCAAAAAATGCTAAAGATTTAGCAAAAGAACTATTAATGCCTGATTTTATTGATGAATATTTTTTATATGTATTTAATTCAATTACAGATTTAATATAAATTTATAATTACAAATTCTTTATTACTTTTAATACCATTTTATGAGTAATTTTTGATTCGCCTTTAGATGCATCTATATCATAAACTAAACCTTTTTTTCTATAATATTCTATTATTTCTTTAGAAGTTTGATGATAATCATTTAATCTTTTTTTGATAACACTTTTTTTATCATCAGAACGTTGAATAAATGTTTTTCCACCACAAACATCACAAATACCTTCTTTTTTGGGTTGATTTCCAAATTTATTATAAGATGCACCGCATTTTTTACAAATATATCTTCCAGAAATTCTTTTTATAATAAGATCATCTGGTGTATTAATAATAATAACCCCATTTATATCTATGTTTTTAGATTTTAATAGTTTTGTTAAACTCTTAGCTTGTTTTATTGTTCTTGGATATCCATCAAAAATAATTCCTGATTTTTTTGAAAGTTGTTTTTCAATTAATTTTGATACTAGAGTATCAGAAACTAATTCTCCTTTATCCATTATAGATTTTAATTTTTTTCCTAAACTACTTTCTGATTCAACTTCTTTTCTTAACATATCACCAGTACTTAATTTAATAAAACCTTTCTTTTGTAATAGCTGAATTTCAGTACCTTTACCTCCACCAGGAGGACCAAAAAAAATTAAATTAGGTAACAACATTAATAATAATAAATATATATAAAATTTATATTATTATTATTATGAATTCAAATATATCATATATCTTTGATGATGAAGTGTATAATTCAGTTAAAAAATTAAATTATTATTTGAAAAAATCAAATTATTATAAACCTATAGATAAGTCTTATAAAAATAGAGATACAGGAATGAAAATATTAGGTGAAATTGGGGATTCTAAAATTCAATATAAATATGTTCCAAATCGTATTCAAAGTTCAATTACTAAAAAAAAAGAAAAAGGTATTTGTCCTTTATGTATTTCTATTCAAGAAAATAAACTCATTTATCCTGTAAATAAAGTAAAAGGTATTTTATGGAGAGATTATTTAATTGTTCCTAATACTTTTCCATATTTTAAAAACCATTTACTTATTATTTCTCTTGATCATAATCATGGTAAAATGGGAATAAGAGGAACACAATTAATTTTACATCAAAATATTAATATAATTTATGATTTTACTAATTTAATTGTTTTTTTAAAGAAAGGAACATTATTTTTTAATGGATTAATAGGAAATAGTCAAATGCATTTTCATTTTCAATATACTACAGAAAATTTACCAATTGTTAATTATTTATCTAAACAAAGTGTTAAAAAAGAAGTTTTAATTACAGAAAATGGGATTAAAATTTATCTTTTTAAAATAAGTAAAAGTAAATGTCTTAATGGAATTTTATTAAAAGGAGATGAAAGTATTTATAAAGATATATTTAAAATAATAAAATACATATCAAAACGTTATTTATATAATATTATTTTATATAATAAAAATAAACAAATAATGTGTCTTATATTTATTAGAAAAAAACTTATAGATAGCAATATAAATGATTTTAAATTAGGTGCTTCTTCACTTGGAGGAATACATTCATTTCTTGAAAAAGATTATTTTTTTGATACAAAAATAGCAAATGATATTACAGAATATTGTAATTTAACTGTTATTCCTATTAAAATAAAATTAATTAAAGAAATTTTCTTATAATTATATTCTAAAATAGTTTAATGAGAAAAAATTTTATTTCATCTTATGCTAAGAACATAATAAAATGGAATGAACCATTAGATATTTATAGTAATAAGGTTTTATTACATAAAAATAAAACAATTGAACATATTGTACCAAAATCTTTATTTATGGGGACTACATATCATAGTGATATTTTTAATTTATGTGTTACTACTTCTAAAATAAATAACTTAAGAGATTCTTATCGTTATGCAGATTTAGAAATGACTAAATGTAAAAATATTATACCTATTGTTGTAAATGATAATCCAATAGCTTATTACAGTAAAGATAAGAGATTATTTTATCCTATTATGAATAAAGGTCGTATTGCTAGAATATGTCAATATATTACTACTAAATATCCTATTTCTCAAAAAAAAATATTTGAAAACGATGATGTATTATATAGTTGGTTATTATATCCTATAGATATGAATGAATGTTTTGCAACTACTAATAAAATAAGATTTATTAAAACAAGTTGGTTTAAGTGAAATTAAATAAATTGAAATTTCTTTATTTTAATGAATTTATATAATACTATTAAAATGATATTTTATAAATTACCATCTAGTATTGTGTCTAAAATATATGAATATGATTCAACTTATCGCGAAATCTTATATAAAGAATTATCTGATATGATGCCTATTTATTATTATCAAGAAAGTGAAATAATAAATAGAGAAAACGATGGATTGCATAAAATGTATCGTGATAAAGAATTAATTAAAGAATATTGTACAAGTGAAGGTAAAAAAAATGGTTTTTATAAAATTTACTTTAATGGGAAATTATTTCAAAAAAAAAATTATGTAGATAATAAATTACATGGTAGATGTTATGAATTTGGAATAGATGGGTCTTTAGAAATTAAGACAAAATATAATAATAATAAATTATTAATTATGACAATATACAAAAAAAGTATTCTTACTGAAAGAATTTATAGAAAATTATCTGTTCCTAATGATTATAAAATTAAATGTGAATTTCATAATAATAAGTTAAATGGTTATATTACAGTCTATAAAAATGATATTTTAAGAATGGAATTTACAATTAATAATGGGAAAAAAATAGGAGATTATATTAAGTATGATCAAAATGGAAATATAATGAATTCTAGTTATACACTATATTAAATGTTAATTTATTACAAAATTAAATGTTAATTTATTACAAAATTAAATGTAATTCATTGCAAAATTAATTTTTTTTTCATTTATTTCTACATAATTTTTTAAAAATTCTACAAGATTTATTATATTAGATTTTTTCTTTAATTCAGATTCTTTTAATTTAACACCAATTGGTTCTAAATAAAACTTAATTATTTTATCTATTAATTCTTTATCACATTCATTATCAATATTAATATTATTATCTTCTATCATTTTAATAATTCGTTTTTGACCAACTCCTTTTATTCCTGGATAATAGTCACAACCTAAAATAATTGCTATTTGAGCTAAATTTTTTTGTGTTATATTTGTTTTTTCATAAAATATATCCATATTTAATAAATCACAAGTTAATGCAGAAGATTTAAAATTTCTAATTATTTTATTAGCACCATAAATAATAATATCGCTATCTTCAGTAATTACATAATCAATAATTCCATTTTTATATAAATATCCTAATTGTGCGTCTGCTTCAGATGGTGAATCAACATAAGGAATACCCATTAAATCTAATAATTTTTTACAATTTTGAATATCTTTTTTTGTAATGTTACTAGATTTTTGTAATAGTTTTTGTTTTTCAATTGAAGTTTCATAATCATTATTATCAATTTTATCTTGAGCTTTTTTTTTAGCACATTTTCTACTATCAATAATATCTTTTTTAAAATCTGGAGGTTTCCCATCAAAAACAAAAATTGGTTTTATTTTTAATTTTTTTAATGATAATAATCTATTAAAAAGAGTATTTAAAATAGTTATGTCATCTCCTTTAGAATTCAATAACGCACCATTATTACTCTTTCTAATAGCACATAATATTTGATATAACCATAAAGTACCATCAATACCTATAGTTTTACCAGATAAAGTTTTAATCTGAATTGTTTTAAATGCTTCGTTGCATATTTCCTTAATCAAAGGAAGAAAACGTTTAACGCCCATAATTATAATTACTTTATTTGTTTAAGATTAAATTTCATTTTTTTAAGATTAAATTTCATTTTTAAACAACAGAAATAATAGCATCTGCTGCTACACCACATACTCCAATATCTGAACTTTTATCTGTTCTAGCTAATTTAATGTATCCATTATCACCCCATGTAATACCCCATGAGTTTCTTACTAACCAATAATCTTGTCCATTTTCAGTTCCATAACCAACAATAACAACTGCGTGATCAAGATTTGTACCACAATCAGCACTGTTTAAGATACCTGATTTATAGAATTGAAATACTTTTCTATCAGCTTCAATAGCAATCATGACTGGTTGTTTATGAACTGCATGTTTAAGTCCTAATTGATCGCCTGAATTAATTTGATAACATTTAGATACTTTAGCAACAGTATTACATTTTTTACAAGTATCATCTTTGGTTTCATAAGGATAATCACTTTCTAAACAAAGACCATTATCAGCAACCCATTGAACTGCTTCTTGTGGAATTCCACCTAAACATCCCATATTACCATAACTTGATGAACAATCAACAAGTTCTTGAGGTGATAAAGATACTAATTTATTACCAGCAATAGCCCATGCACTCTCAACACTTTCAGCAGTAGCAAAAGCCCAACAACTTCCACATTGTCCTTGGTCTTTAACATCAGTAACAACATTATAATCTCTCCAATCCCATGAATCAGGTAAAGTTTCTTTTGTATAAGTAAAAGGAGTACAGAAATCATTAACTTGGTTTTGATAAGTTCCTAAAATAGTAGTATATTCTTCAGCAGTCATATCAGTAAATTGATTCATTCCTAATACATAAGTGTTATTCAAAGAATTATGTTTTTCAATAAAGTTCATATTATCTGAAAAGACATCAAATCTGTAATTATATTCCTGGATAGTATAGTTCTTGTCATAAAGAGAAAGAAATGCAGTGAAGAGAGAATTTAAATCTAAAATCATATAAATAATTTATGGTTTTATTTTCTAAGTCATTTTATATATGGATTTAAATCAAGAACAACTAGAAAAAAATGCTTATGCATACTTAAGCAACCAATCAGTATCTTATTTAAGTGATCCCCAAATAAAAGAAAATTATCCAGATCAATTACCAGAAATGATGAAAGGATTTGATAGATCAGAATCAAAAATAGGTGAATTATTTTTTTCAAAAAATAACATTTTAATTTTACAAAGACAAATTTGTTTAACCATTTTTAGACAATTGAATACAAAAATACCTTATCAACAAGAAGAAAGTTTATTAATTATTATGAGACATGTATATATAACATATGCACGTCATTTAGATTGTCAATATAAAGAACAAATTATTGAATTAAATTCTAAAGTACTTGAAATTGTTATACCAAGTATAATAGAAAATATTAAATTACATAATGAATACATAAGAAAAATAGATAATAGTGTTCAACTTTTAGAACCACCTGTTAATGTTACAAGTAGAAAAACTTTACCAAGTGTAACTACTAAATTTTTCAATTATAATTATTAAATTTAAATGTCATTTACAGCTTTTGTGAATACATAAATAATACCAGTTGTTCCAGCTAATAATTCAACTGATATTAATGGTTCTTCATTATTTTGCCATCTTCTAGTTGTGAATGGTCCGTTAGAGATTCTAGAGACACCATCAGCACCTAAAGTTACTTTGTTTACATTAACTGGGTCATAAGAGATCCATTCATCAACAGCAAAGTTAGTTGGTTCAGTAACAGTTACTTTAGGATGAATGAAACACATAGAACCATTAATAATATCTCTTTGGACTCCTTGGTTATCAATAGTAGAGATAGTATTGTTACATACAACGGATCTTAAATCATAAACATTGTTATTTAATTCAATAGCTTCACCAGTTTCAACACATGTTGTGTTGACTCTGTAGTTGTGTAATGTAGTAGCAGGAAGTTTGCTGAAGAGGAATGGTCCAGTTTGTCTAGTAATGTCAATGGAGTAATTTCTTCTGTGTACATATACAACTAAAATATTTCTAGCATCCATAATTTTAGTTAATTTTGGAATAATCATATTACTGCTGTTATCAAAGTAGTATTCAACATCATTTATGACATTTTGTAAACTTACGTTGCTAATAGTGCTGTTAAGATTGTTTAATCTTAAGTTAACCATTGGTAAAGTATCCATTTCACCGTTGTATAAATCAAGATTGGAGAAAGGAGATACGATAGATACAGATGAAGCTGGTTGAACTGGTAAAGTTTGTACGAATACTGGTTTAAGAGAGAAGGTATAGAATAATCTTCTTAACATGTCACCAGCATCATCAGTGTAGGCAATATCCATAGCTTCATATCTGTAGAATTTACAGGCATTGAGTTCGTTAAGTAAAGCAGCTCCTTCAACATCATAGTATCTTCCACTTCTTAAAGAAGCAACACTTCTCCATAAAGCAACTTGGATTAAAGATCTACTTCTTAAATCTTCCCATAAGTTTTTGCTGTTACAAACATATTCATTTCTATCGGTACATAAGTTATAGAATAATTCATAATCAGGTCTGGTTAAAATTGGTTCGTTATTAACTCTGGCTTTAACAATGTTAGTCATGCTAGATAATAACATAGTTTCTTCTAAAATATCAATTTTAGGGATGAAAAGAGCAGCGATAACAGGACTAACTGAAACCATTGGGTTGTGTCTTTCTGGATTGTAAATTCCAGTAATAGCACCTAAAGCACAGTCAGTGTAGCTTAAGGATTGTTTGACAATGAAATCATGGGTCATTAAGTTAGCATCATGGAGTCTCATAATATCATTAATAATTTCTCTGTCTTCTTTTCCAAGTTTAATAGAACTGTAGTTTTCGTAACTACTGTATCCTAAACCTTTACCTACTCTGGTATTTTTGTATGGAGTAAAACGGAAATAAGAACTTCTTGAAGGGAATTCACTGAGTCTGTGAGAAACTTCTCTGTAAATAGCATCAGTTACTGGTCTGGAGAATTTATGTTTGTTGGTTTGTTCCATAACATATTCAAAAATTTGACTGTCAGTTAAATTAGCTTTTCCTACTTCATTAAGAATTTTACGAGCATATTTATTAGCATATTTTTTAACAAGTTCAAGTTCTCTTCTGAATAATTTTTTTAAGTTATCAACTTCATTATCAGATTTACCTTCATTTTTAATGGCAGAAAAAATATGTTCAAAGTCTCTAAAAGTAAATTTTGGTCCTTTTTTGCTATAGGCTGTCCATAATTCTTCTAATATTTTATTATTGTCACCACTTTTAGTATCCATTGGTTTGGATTCATACTTGTTGTTAGCACGATTATTATATTCCATATATACTACATAGTGATATTTTTTTTTTTATAAATTTTAATCCTATATATTTATAAATTACTCTATAAAATAAACTGGTATATTTTCTATAATTTTATTCAGTGAAAATCTATAAAAGAGTTCCGTAATATTTTTATTATTAATAAAAATATATTGATTATTATTTAAATCTATACCAAAAGGATATGAAAAATCTAAATATGGTATATTTTCTATATTGTGTTTAAGAATTAAACAATGAGTTTCTGTAAGCATTATCTTTTTTATTTCAATTAAAAAATCTATATTATAAAAATAAATATTATAACCAATAAATTTAAAAATATTTGGATGTTCTATTGGTATTAATAAATTTTTAGGTCTTTGTAATTTTTTATTTATATCAAATGAAAATGGTCTGTTGTTAATATAATAATCTAAATATTTTATGTTTTTAGTTTTAATTTCAATTATATAATTTGGTTTAAATTTAATTAATAATTCATATATATATTTTAAATTAATAGTATAAATAACATAATTACATTCTTTAAGTTTGTCTTCATTATTAACTATAAACAGATTAGTAAAATCAATACATGGTTCAAGATTTGAATACCAATAAATTTTACAAATATTATTCCATTTATTAAGATAATTTAAAATGAAGATTTTTAATTCATTAATATCAATTTGATTATCCCATATAGCACAAAATAAATTATTATTATTCAGATATATTTTATATGGTGAAACAAATTGATATATTTCATTTTTTAGTGTATTAATTTCAGAAATTCCTAATTTTTGTAATTTAATATTTTTTTCAAAACATTTTTTATTTAAAAAATTATTAAATCCTATCAAAAGATTATTATTTCTTTTAATTATTAATTCATAATTATTTTGTTTTGAAAAAATATATGCATTAGATAATTCTTTAAGAAAAAATTCATTTTCTAAATAATTCAAATTAACTTGAAAAAATATTAAATTATTAATATATTCATTAATTTTATTTTTACCTAAATCAATTAAATTACTTAATTTATTTTGATTAATTATTATAGGTGAATATCTACAATCTAATTTACTGGTATTGTCAATACGACTATTACTAAAATGCAAATATTTGTGTTTATATATTTCATTAATCCAATTATCTGAATACCAATTATTAATTTCTCTATTAAATAAATAACCAAATATATCCCAATGTCGTTTTGAAAAAAATATTTGGGTTAATAATCTACTATTATTTAAATCTTTTGGACCTGTTATTCCAATAAAATTAGTTTTACTTAAATTATATATAAATTCAGTTTCCCATCCATTATCAATAAAATTAATATCATCTCCTAATTGATAAAAAAAATAACAATTTGGATTATTAAGAATTGCTATTTCTAATAAATAATTCCATTTTTTAACAAGTGAATTTGTTTCAGGTGGTAATTTTACATAAATTAATTCACAAGATTTATTATCAATTAAATAATTTACTTTATTCTCACTATAATAATTATCATTATAGTCATAACCTAAATATATGTAAAAATAATAAGTAGTTAAATCACTAAATTTTAAAAATGATTTTAGAAAAATTTCTTTAAATTCTGTATTATCTGAATTTTTACTTATTGAAGGAATTAATAAAGAAATAATTATCATTTAATATATATAAAATGACTATTTCTTATATTGAATATTATATTGAACCTATAAAAAAATCTCCTTTTAATATAAATGACAAAAATAAACGGTCCAATTAATATAGTTAAATTAGCAAATAAAAATAAAGTATTATATTTATTTTTTGATATTCATGAAGATTTAGAAAGACAAACAATGTGTACTGATAATAATTCAATTGATATTCAGGAATTCTTTCATGAATACTTTTCTAATGTTACTGATGATGTAGATTTTTTTTTAGAAATAAGTAATACTCTAATTAGTAATAAACAGTTTAAAATGAATAATACAAAAGATATTTATTTAGGTAATATTCAAAAATGGGTTAGTAGAAATTTTATTATAAATGAAAATAAAAAAATAAATAAATCTAAATTTTACCCTAAAGTTAGATTTCATTTTGTTGATATTAGAAATTATTTTGAAAATGATTCATTATTTGAAAATAATGAAATTGATATATTAACACTAATTAATGAATTTAAAAATAGTATTAATAATTTGTTAAATAATTTTAAAACAAAAGAATTAAATCCAATAAAAAAATTATTAGAAAAATATAATTCATCAGAAAATAAAAAAATAATAAATAATTACATTCAAAATACCTTTATTAAAAAAATTAATAAAATTTTACTTTTAATTAATAAAAAAGAAATAAAAATGAAACAATATTTAGATATTGTTAATAAACCATACAATTTTTTAAGTAAAAAAGGTTATGGGAATGATTATAAAATAATGAAAAAATTAACAAATAAAATGAATATTT
>Ga0214919_10008750_pt1 | contig 13227 bp, 11 predicted proteins | sample LL1503_MetaG_FD_177994 | JGI IMG/M metagenome (GOLD analysis project Ga0214919, IMG submission 177994) | Freshwater microbial communities from Lake Lanier, Atlanta, Georgia, United States - LL-1503 | ecosystem: Environmental > Aquatic > Freshwater > Lake | place: USA: Georgia | collected...
CTTGAACCATTTGCCAGACAGGTTCAGCGCCATGCCGTGGCTCAAGTGACCGCCTTCTGCCAAGCTCATGCCCAAGATGGTCTCGCCGGGTTTCAAAAAAGCCAAGAACACCGCTTGATTGGCGGACGCACCAGAATGCGGTTGCACATTGGCGGCTTGCGCACCAAAGATTTGCTTGACGCGGTCGATGGCGAGTTGCTCAGCCACATCGACGTTTTCACAACCGCCGTAGTAGCGCTTGCCGGGATAGCCCTCAGCGTATTTGTTGGTCAGTTGCGAGCCTTGTGCCGCCATGACAGCGGGAGATGCGTAGTTCTCACTGGCAATCAACTCGATGTGGTGCTCTTGGCGGGCGTTTTCGGCTTGGATGGCGGCCCAGAGTTCGGGGTCCGCTTGTTCTACTAAATGATTTCGGTGGTACATGGTGTAGTTCTTTCAAAAAAATAAGCTGAGCAGACAAACAAAAGTTGCCTTAAATGGGGAAAGGGAAAAGGGGAAATCAGTTCACTGGATCAGGCTCAAAGGTGGCTAACTCTTTGGCCTTGTCCCAGAATTTTTGCAGACCTTGTTTGTCGCCTTCAATTGGCTTGGCGCTGTTCATCGGTACCGTGTGGCCTAAGGCAACCTCTTGCAAACGTTGTTGCTCAGCCAACACTTTGGCAGTGTAGCCGCCGTCTTCTCCGCTGTTGGCTGCACCCACGTACTGGCGCAGACCGGCTTCCACAGAGCCGTTTCGAGAGATGGATTCTTTCAAGACTGCCACACCCACGTGCAAGTTGGCGATCGGGTCGAAGGCCGCAAAGTCACCGCCATAGTCCTCGTATTTATCGGTATGAACCTTGGTGCGAACTTGCATCAGGCCTTGAGCACCTACCGAACTTTGGGCGAAAGGGTTGAAGCTGGATTCAATAGCCATCACAGCGAGAACGAGGGTGGGGTCAAGACGGTTGCGTGGCGCAATATCGAAGGCTTCGGCAACCAAGGCGCTGATGGGTTCAGGCGCAACGCGGTATTTGCGGCTCAACCACATGGCGATATGGGCTTGGTCTTGCGGCAAATCGCGTGGGTCTGCTGCGGTGGCGCGGTCAACCGCATCGGCATTGTTTTGAAAACCCAAATTGAAGTCATGTCGGTTTTGCAGCCAGTCAATCAATTCAACTTCTGCAGCCGAACGCAAATCGGCTTGGGTGCTAAAGAGCACCATGGCGCAAAAAACGCCCAAACCCAGCAATGCCAAGCCGCTGTGGGTGATGAGGAAAAACCCATCACCGACATCGGAGGCGAAAACTTTGACACCTTGGCGAAACGATTCAAAAAATGACATAAGCGCATTTTAGCTTTCACCCCTTGCGCCCTGTCACAATAGACGTTTTGGCCTTTTCCTGGGCTTAACCAACCGATTTGACTTACTGTGACCACGTCTTCTGACAGCACCCTCGACTTACCTACTTTGGATGCCTTGACCGCAGGCGCCTTGACCGCGCCTACCTCTGGCGAACGATCTTCGCGTTTACGCGATTGGCTGGCAAGCGATCCTTCACCCGAATTGATGCAACAAGTGTTCAAAGAAATGAGCGTGAGAGATAAGGGTGCTGCCAAACTCCTACGAGAAAAACTCGATGAACTTAAGCGGACCAAAACCCAAGACAGCTTGGCCCAAGAGTGGGCTGAAAAAGCCCAAAGTCTGCTGCAAGCCCATCCATTCAAAGTGGCAGATGCCATGGCGTGGCAACGTGACGCAGCCAAAGCTGGTGCCCCTTTGTCGCGTGAACCGTTGGCCGGTTTGCGTCAAGCCCTGGCCGAGCGCATCAAGCATGTGGATGAACTCGAGCATCGCGCTCAAGTACAACGCGAAACAGCGCTCTTACTGACCCAGCGCATCGAGGTGTTGTCGACCAAGTCTTGGCAAGAAGCGCTAGACCAACAAAGTACTTTACAGACTGATCTGAAGCGCTTGCATGATGAGTTTGAGGCTTTGCAAGTTGACGCCCATTGGTCAAGCGTTGACCCTAAATACCCATCCCTGGTAACAGAAACCACCAAGCACATTCCCTTGGTTTGGGACGCATTTTCTGCTGCACTGGCCCAAACCCAGGCCGCTGCCCAAGACAGCAACTTGCCATTACCGGCGGTACCCGCTTGGGCTGACCAATTGCGTCAATCCAGAGGTGAAAGCGTGGCTGCAGCACCCGCGGCCCCTGCCAGCAAAGCCAAAACAGACGCCGCCCCGCAAGCCAGCCAAGTTGCTTTGCAAGTCCCCAGCATGTTGTTGCAATTGGATAAAGAAGTGGCCTTGGGGCACAGCAAAGCCATGTCAAGCGCAGCCTCTTTGTTGCGCGCTGCTCTCAAAACCAAAGGTCTGCATCTCGACACCGAGCTTGCCCAGCAGGTGCAAACCACCTTGGCCGCGGCTGCAGAGCTCGAAGGTTGGCAACGCAAGCACGCCGACGAAATTCGCCTGCAACTGGTCACCAAAGCAGAGGCACTGCTGCAACCACCTGCCACTGCGCCAGTAGCCTCTGAAGTTGCCAACCCCGAAGAGCAAGCCACGCCTGAAGTTACCCTTGAAGTTACCCCTGAAGCCGCTCCAGAAGTTATCCCTGGAGTTGCTTCAGCACCGCCAGTTGATTACAGCCAATGGGTACCAGCCATGGGCGGGCGTAAATTACAAGACACCTTGCGCCAACTCCGAGATGAGTGGAAAAAAACAGACCAAGGTGGCTTGCCCAACCATGGCTTGTGGAAGCGTTTTGACCAAGCCTGCAACCGCGCTTATCCCTTTGTGCAAGCGTGGCTTGGCAAAGCCAAGGCTGAGAGCGCAGCGCACCGCGAAGGGCGTATGGCTTTATTGGCAGAAGTGGCGGCTTGGACCGAAGCCCATCAAAGCAATACCGACTGGAAAACCCAAGCTCGCGAGTTGCACCAGTTTTCCGAACGCTGGCGCAACAGCGGACACCTGAGCGAAAAAGCATTTGCCGATATGCAAACCCAGTGGAAGGCAGCCATCAAAGCCGCCCATGTAGGTCTAGAAGTGGCACAAACGCAAAGCATCACACTGCGCCGCGCCATGATCGAGGAGGCCAAGGCCTTGGGCGAAGCGCCTCAGTTGCGCATTGATGCCGTCAAGGCTTTGCAGCAACGCTGGCAAATCGAATCCCAAGCCGTTCCAGTCGAGCGCAAGCTAGCGCAAAAGTTATGGGACGCGTTTCGCCAACCATTGGATGAAGCCTTCAGCCGTAAAACCCAGTCACGCGCATCTGCGCCGGCTCAGAACCTCTCCGAACATGACAAGGCTGTGATGGCTGCCGTCGCAGAGCTTGAAAAAGCGATTGCCCAAGGAGACGCTTCGGCTATTAGACAAGCCATGGCTCATGTGCAAGCGGTTTCGTCTGGACAAGCTGCTGCACCTGCACCCGTGCAGACCGAAGCTGCCACGCAGACCTCCGAGGAAGGCGTAGCCATTGCCCCCGAGCAAGATGATTCACAAACTGTCTCCGACTCAGCTGATGCTGAGCCAGTTGTCCAGCCCGAAGAGGCCGTGGCACCTTTACCTAAACCGGTGGTGGTCAAAAAAGTAGTTGCTGTACGTGGCGACGACAGACCTGGTCAAAAGAAAACCGAACCCGCACCTGCGGGGCGTTTTGGCGACAAACCTGGCGCTCGCCGAACTGAGCGCGAAACAGGCAACCGCCGTGGCCCCGACGCGGGTCGTGGCGGTCTGCGCGACAAACCTGCGTATGAAGCACGTGGCCCCCGTTTGGGGGACGCAGCCTTTCGTGCGCAACGTCAAGCGCTGGAACTGGCAGATACCGCTTTGCGCAAACTGGCCATGCAAGCCCATGGTGAAACCTTGGTTCACTTGTTAGGTGCGTGGCAGCATCGACAGTCAGAGCAATTGCCTGCTGCCAAGGACTTAGGCGCTCGTTTGAGCGCCCAGCAACGGCAGGACTGGGCCAAGGCTTTGCAAGCCGCACCTCAAGGTTCGCCAGACCAAGCTTTGCTGCGCTTGGAAATTGCCGCCGAGGTGCCTACTCCTGCTTCTCATGTGGAAGCTCGGCGTATGCTGCAACTGCAGTTGCTGACCAAGCGTAACGACGCTGGTCCCGCACAAACGTGGGCGCATGATGTCGCACAAGTGCTGGGCAGCAGCTATGAGGAAGAAAACGCCAAACGTATGCAGGCAGCTCTCAAGGTCTTGCTTAAAAAGTAGTTGGCCTGGTGAGGATGTTAGGCGCTGACGATATCTTGTCGCGAAAAACCTTGCCCCATCTGCCAGGTCAGCCATTCGGCGCGGGCAGGGGTGGCACTGGCATCCCAGTCGCTCAATACATAGCGTTGGTGATAGTCAGACAAAGTGTGAATCGCTGGTTGATGGGTGTGGCCGTGAATCAACACACTCGCACCATATTTTTGCAAACTGTCCAAAGCTGCTGCGTTGTCCACATCGACCCAAGCCGTTTGCGTTTGTTTCAAGGCTTCGCTTTGCGCTCTGAGATCACGTGCTATTTGCAGTCTTTGCGACAAAGGTTTTGATAAAAAATCACTTTGCCACTGGCTGGCCCTGACTTGCTGACGAAACTCTTGGTAAGCGGTATCTGCGATGCACAAGGCATCTCCATGGCTTAAGAGCCATCGACCCTGCATGGTTTCTACAACGCAAGGGTCTTGGAGGGTTTGCATTCCGCTTTGCCGTGCCGCATTGGCACCCCATAAAAAATCTCGGTTGCCAACCATCCAATACACAGGACATCGCTCAGCCATTTCGCACAAAACAGCACAACATTGACGTTCGAAATCGCCTTCAGGTGCATCCAATATATCGTCACCCACCCACACCTCAAACAGGTCGCCCAAGATGAACAGCGCGTCGGTTTGCAAACTTTGCATGGCTTGCCGCCATAGTTGAAAGGTAGCTTGCTGACTTGCTTGCAGATGCAAGTCGGAAATAAAGGTCAGGTGACGCCAAGCGCTGGCTTCAACGCGTGGCAAATGTGCGACGTGGGCAGGCTTCATCAAGTCGTCAGCGCCTGCCCGAATGCCAAGGTCATGACAACAGCACAGCCTTGTCAATGATCACATCTTCCTTGGGCACATCGTCATGAAAACCTTTGCGGCCTGTTTTGACTTTGCAAATAGCGTCCACCACCTCGGTGCCTGCGACAACTTTGCCAAACACCGCGTAGCCCCAACCGCTGCCAGTGGGGGCTGTGTGGTTGAGGAAGTCGTTATCTTTCACATTGATGAAGAACTGTGACGTAGCAGAGTGGGGGTCGCTGGTACGAGCCATGGCGACGGTGTAGCAATCATTGGTCAGGCCGTTGTTGGCTTCATTTTCCAATTTTTCGCCAGTCTTTTTCTCTTTCATGCCTGCCGACATGCCACCACCCTGCACCATAAAGCCAGGAATAACCCGGTGAAAAATGGTTTGGTCGTAATGCCCGCTTTCCACATAGGCTAAAAAATTGGCAACAGATTTGGGTGCTTTGTCAGCATCAAGCTCTAGCGTGATAACGCCATGGTCTTGGATATGCAATTCAACTTGAGGGTTTGACATGGGTTTATTTCACTAATGCGGCAGATTGAATCACCACCTGGGTTTGCGGAACATCGCTGGGAAATGGACCACCCGCGCCTGTTGGGGTCATTTTGATTTTGTTGACCACCTCCATGCCACTGACCACTTTGCCAAAGGCCACATAGCCCCAGCCTTGCGCAGAAGGGGCTGAGTGGTTGAGGAAGTCGTTATTGTTGACGTTGATGAAAAACTGCGAGCTGGCTGAGTGTGGGTTGTTGGTACGCGCCATGGCAATGGTGCCGACGGTGTTGGTTGGGCCGCCCTTGGCTTTGACCTCAGCACCCTCGTGCTTGATGGGTGGACGGGTGGGTTTCTCCATGTAGCGAGCGTCATAGCCGCCGCCTTGGATCATGAAGTTATTGATGACGCGGTGAAAAATCAGCCCGTTGTAGTGACCGTCACGCACATAGCCTAAAAAATTCTCGACGGTGTTGGGTGCTTTGTCGGGGTACAGCTCAATCACAAATTCCCCAACGTTGGTGGTGAACTTGACTTGAGGGGCAGGGGTTTGGGCTTGGGCAAATCCTAGGGAGGTGAGGGCCAGCGTCAAGCCCAGCAAGTAACGGCGAAGAATCATGGGGTGGTGTTGAGGGTGGGTTGAAGAATGGGGTCGAGTGCCAGCATTTTTTGCTGAGGCGATTTGGCGGCTGATGGGTCGAGCTCTGCAGATTTGGCAAACGACTGGCGGGCCAAGTGCAGCAATATATCGCCCATGTTTTCATAGGCAGTGGCGTAGCTGGGGTTGTTGCGCAAGGCGTTTTCAAAAGCCAGTTTGGCCTGCCCTATGTTACCGCGGGCGGCATACATCACGCCAAGGTTGTTTTGTACTTCGGCAAGCTCTGGGTAGTCTTGCGCTAACTCCTCGTAAACCACGAAGGCCTCATCGCCGCGTTGGAGTTGTTCTAGCAAGCGGGCGCGCCAAAAACGCATTTGGGGGTCGCGTGGCCTCTCTTGCAAATAGGTGTCAATTTGCTCTAAGGCTTGGTACCATTTGCGTTGCCCCATGGCTTTTTGCACTTCCTCGTGGGGCGTGCCTTTGAGTTGCAATGTGCTGGAAGTTTGTGCCAGCACACCCAGACAAGTCGACACCAGCAGGCAAAACAAGCCGTTGCGCCAAACCAAGACAGAGGAAACAAATAAACGAGGTAAAGATCGTGGCATGAAATTCAATCAAGCATCAGAAAGAAATGCTTACAAAGGATGGGATCGATATACTGTTGGCATTGTAGTAGAGAGTTTTTCTAAGCCATTCACCAGTCTTGTCTTGTCGCAAGCGCTATTTACCTCACCATGACCATCCGTATTTACAGCAGCTTGAGCCGCGCGCTGGAAAACTTGACGCCGTTGACGCCTGGTCAGGTGCGAATGTATGTGTGCGGCATGACGGTTTATGACTTATGCCACCTTGGGCACGCACGTTCCATGGTGGCTTTCGATGTGGTGCAGCGCTGGTTGCGCCACAGCGGCTATGAGGTCACTTATGTGCGTAACGTCACCGACATTGACGACAAAATCATTCGCCGCGCTACCGAAAATGGGGAAAGCATTCGCGCTTTGACAGACCGCATGATTGCAGCATTGCACCAAGATGCTGATGCACTTGGGATTGAGCGTCCCACACACGAGCCGCGTGCCACCGACTTTGTGCCGCAGATGCTTTCTCTCATTGGCCAGCTTGAAGGCAAAGGCTTGGCCTACCGCGCACCCAGCGGCGACGTGAATTTTGCAGTTCGTAAATTCAACGGCTACGGCAAACTCTCCGGCAAATCATTGGACGAATTGCATGCGGGCGAGCGTGTGGCGGTACTCGATGGCAAGGAAGACCCGCTGGACTTCGTGTTGTGGAAATCTGCCAAGCCCGAAGAGCCCCAAGAAGTGAAATGGAACAGCCCTTTTGGTGCGGGTCGCCCTGGTTGGCACATCGAATGCTCGGCCATGGCTTGTGAGTTGTTGGGCCAAAGTTTCGATATCCATGGGGGTGGCGCCGATTTGCAGTTTCCTCACCATGAAAATGAAATCGCCCAAAGCGAGGGTGCCCACGGCCAAGCCATGGCCAGCATTTGGATGCACAACGGTTTTATCAACGTCGATAACGTGAAGATGTCCAAAAGCTTGGACAACTTCTTCACTATTCGCGAAGTATTGAAGTTGTATGCCCCAGAAGTGGTGCGTTTCTTTGTGGTACGCAGCCATTACCGCAGTGCTTTGAATTTCAGCGATGTGCATTTAGACGATGCCCGAGCTTCCCTCAAGCGCTTGTACACAGCTTTGCACGCGGTGGCCCCTTCAGATGTTCCCGTTGATTGGCAAAACGCTTATGCCGCGCGTTTCAAGGCTGCCATGGACGAAGACTTCGGCACCCCTGAAGCGGTGGCGGTGCTGTTTGAATTGGCTGCAGAAGTTAACCGCACGCAATCAGCGCAGTTGTCGGGTTTGCTCAAAAGCTTGGGTGGTGTACTGGGTTTGTTGCAAAGTCACCCGCAAGATTTTTTGCAAGCTGGCAGTGTGGTGGATGAAGACCAGATTAAGTCTTTGATCGAAGCTCGTGCAGCAGCCAAGGCCAACAAAAACTTTGCTGAGGCTGATCGCATTCGACAAACCTTGAGCGATATGGGGGTGGTCCTCAAAGACTCTGCCCAAGGCACACAATGGGAGCGTGCCTGATGGTGGCCAGTTTGCCTGTCAAGCGCGCAGTCCCACCTTATTGGGAAGAGGCCTGCAAGCATTTGGCCAAAAAAGACCGCGTCATGCGCCGACTCATCCCGCAGTTTGGTGACGCCTGCTTAGAGTCCCGAGGCGACGCTTTTGTCACCCTGGCCAGAAGCATTGTGGGTCAGCAAATTTCCGTTAAGGCCGCGCAATCGGTATGGGACAGGTTTGCTGCGCTGCCCAAAAAAATCACGCCGGCTTATGTTTTGAAGCTGAAAGTAGACGATATGCGTGCGGCTGGCTTGTCTGCGCGCAAGGTTGAGTACTTGGTCGATTTGGCCTTGCATTTTTCCAATGGCACGGTTCATACGCGCCAATGGGCGGACATGGATGACGACGCCATCATTGCAGAGTTGGTGTCCATTCGGGGCATTGGGCGTTGGACCGCAGAGATGTTCCTCATCTTTTATTTGATGCGTCCCAATGTGCTGCCGCTGGATGATGTGGGCCTTATCAACGGTATCAGCCACAACTATTTTTCTGGCGAATCGGTCAGCCGCAGCGATGTGCGTGAAGTGGCTGCCGCTTGGGCACCCTACTGCAGCGTGGCAACTTGGTATATTTGGCGCTCGCTAGACCCGCAACCGGTGGCCTACTAGGTACCTAAAGCGAACACAGCGCAAGGAGAGACGATTGGCGAAAAAAACTTTTCTCGATTTCGAGCAACCCATTGCCGAACTCGAAGGCAAGATCGAAGAGCTTAGGTATGTGCAAACCGAGTCTGCTGTGGACATTTCAGATGAAATAGACCAGCTCGCCAAAAAAAGCCAGCAACTCACCAAAGATATTTACAGTGACCTCACGCCTTGGCAAATCACCAAGATTGCCCGCCACCCAGAGCGTCCCTACACCCTTGACTACGTCAACGAAATCTTCACCGACTTTGTAGAGATGCATGGCGACCGCCATTTCTCTGACGACTTGAGCATTGTGGGCGGTTTGGCTCGCTTCAATGGCAATGCTTGCATGGTCATTGGTCAGCAAAAAGGGCGTGACACCAAAGAACGTACAGCGCGTAACTTCGGCATGACCCGCCCCGAGGGTTACCGCAAAGCCTTGCGCTTGATGAAGACGGCAGAGAAGTTCAAGCTGCCGGTGTTCACCTTTGTGGACACCCCCGGTGCTTTTCCGGGCATTGACGCCGAAGAGCGTAGCCAGTCTGAGGCGATTGGTCGCAATATTTTTGAGATGGCGCAACTGCAAGTTCCCATCATCACCACCATCATCGGCGAGGGTGGCTCGGGTGGCGCATTGGCCATCAGCGTCGCAGACCAGTTGTTGATGTTGCAGTATTCTATCTATTCGGTGATCAGCCCCGAAGGCTGTGCATCCATTCTGTGGAAAACCTCGGACAAGGCCTCTGATGCGGCTGATGCTTTGGGTATCACCGCGCACCGCTTGAAGGCCTTGGGATTGGTCGACAAGATCGTCAATGAACCTGTGGGTGGTGCGCACCGCGATACCAAACAGATGGCGTCTCAACTCAAGCGTGGCCTCAACGATGCGTGGCGTCAAGTCAGCGACCTCAAAATCAATGAGTTGCTGGATCGGCGCTACGAGCGTTTGCAAAGCTATGGGCGCTTCACCGACACCAAAGCTGACGCACGTGAACTTGTCTCCCCCCTCCTTAGCGCACTTCTCACCTGCCTTGCCTTTTGCAGTTGCCTTGAGTGGCGGTGCCGACTCTTGCGCTTTGCTGTTGGCATGTACCAAGCAATGGCCAGGGCAGGTGCGAGCGATCCATGTGCATCACGGTCTGCAGGCTGAAGCTGACGACTTCGCCTCCCATTGCCAAACCTTGTGTGAACTGCTGGGCGTGCCCTTGGTGGTGACCCGTGTCAACGCACACCATGTCAGTGGTGAAAGCCCAGAAGACGCTGCCAGGCAAGCGCGTTACCAAGCCTATGCACAGGTGTTGAAAACACATTGGGGTGGCACCATTCAGGACATCGCTTTGGCGCAACACGCAGATGACCAAGTTGAAACGGTCTTGCTTGCGTTAACGCGCGGTGCAGGCTTGCCGGGCTTGTCGGCCATGCCCGCTGTGGCCGAGCGGGGCGGTTTGCGCATACACCGTCCTTGGTTGGATGTGCCTGCGCAGCAGTTGCGTGATTGGTTGGTGCAAGAAGGGGTGACTTGGGTTGAAGACCCCACCAACCAAGACCAACGCTACACCCGCAACCGTATTCGCCACCAATTGCTGCCTGTCCTTGAAGAGGCATTTCCTTCGTTTAGACAAACCTTTGGCCGCAGTGCGCGTCATGCGGCGCAAGCGCAAACAATCTTGGACGACATGGCCTTGTTCGATTTAGAGCGCACTGGGACTCCTCCTCAGTTGGCAGCCTTGCAGCAACTCAGCCTTGCTCGCCAAGCCAATGTATTGCGGGCTTGGTTGCTTCAGCGGCACGTCGCTTGCAGCACAGCACAGCTTGACCAACTGCTGCACCAAATCGACGCTTGTCGAACGCGTGGGCACCAAATAGACATCAAAGTAGGAGATGGCTTTGTGCGTCGCGTAGGCAGCCATATCGATTGGTACAATTTATAGCTTTTGCATAGACAGACTTTCTACTACGATGGCATTGATCGTTCATAAATACGGCGGCACCTCCATGGGCTCGACCGAGCGCATTCGCAATGTGGCCAAGCGCGTGGCCAAATGGGCCAGAGCGGGGCACCAAATGGTGGTGGTTCCTTCTGCCATGAGCGGCGAGACCAACCGTTTGTTAGGTCTGGCCAAAGAATTGGCGCCCAGTGACAACCCAACAGATTACTTCAGAGAACTTGACGCTCTGGCAGCAACAGGTGAGCAAGCCTCGTCCGCTTTACTGGCCATTGCTTTGCAGGCGGAGGGTATGCCGTCCGTCAGCTATGCCGGTTGGCAAGTGCCTATTCGTACCGACAGTGCTTTCACCAAAGCGCGTATAGCCTCCATTGACGATGCGCGTGTAAGAGCAGATTTGAATGCGGGCAAGGTGGTCATCATCACTGGCTTTCAAGGGGTTGACCCCGAAGGCCATATCACCACCTTGGGCCGAGGTGGCTCTGACACCTCTGCTGTGGCAGTGGCTGCCGCCATGAAGGCGGCCGAGTGTTTGATCTATACCGATGTGGATGGCGTCTACACCACCGACCCTCGCGTGGTCCCCGAAGCGCGTCGTTTGCACACGGTGAGCTTTGAAGAGATGCTTGAGATGGCGTCGCTTGGCAGCAAGGTGCTGCAAATCCGTTCTGTGGAGTTTGCGGGCAAATACAAAGTGCCCCTTCGCGTACTGTCAAGTTTCACGCCATGGGATATCGATATCCATGAGGAAGCCAAATCTGGCACTTTGATTACTTTTGAGGAAGACGAACAAATGGAACAAGCCATCGTATCGGGCATTGCCTTCACCCGTGATGAAGCCAAAATTTCCATCATCGGCGTGCCTGACAAACCCGGCATCGCTTACAAAATTTTGGGGGCAGTCGCGCAAGCCAATATCGAAGTCGACATGATCATTCAAAACATCAGCAAAGGTGGTTTGACGGACTTCAGCTTTACCGTCAACCGCAACGACCATGCCCGTGCCATGGAGTTGCTCAAAACCAAGGTGATGGCTGACTTGGGTGCGCCCGAGGTCATTGGCGACGCCAAGATTTGCAAGGTCTCCATTGTGGGCATTGGTATGCGCAGCCATGTGGGTGTGGCCAGCCGAATGTTTGAATCCTTGAGCGCCGAGGGCATCAATATTCAGATGATTTCCACAAGCGAAATCAAAACTTCCGTGGTAATTGACGAGAAATATCTAGAGTTGGCAGTGCGTGCCTTGCACAAAGCCTTTGACTTAGAACAGAATCAGGCATAATTAAATCAGCTGGAAACGTGACCGAGTGGCCGAAGGTGCTCCCCTGCTAAGGGAGTATGGGGTGTTGAGCCTCATCAAGGGTTCGAATCCCTTCGTTTCCGCCAGCTAACCAATATCTACGCCCCTTTACCCATCAAAGTTGGCAACTTAAACTAGTTCGCTTATGCGCGTACTTTTATTCGGTGCCACCGGCACCATTGGCCAAGCCACTTGCAAAGCCTTGCTCCATGCTAGTCACGAGGTAGTTTGCTTTGTGCGCCAACCATCCCAAACCCAAACCCATGCGTTGCTTGCAGGTGCGCAGCTTCGCTTTGGCGATGTGCAGTCGATTGAATCCGTCAAAAACAATGGCTTGCAAGGCGAGCATTTTGACGCCATCGTGTCCTGCATGGCTTCACGCACTGGTGCGCCCAGAGATGCTTGGGCGATTGACTACCAAGCCCATTCACAGTTACTTCAAATCGCCAAAGAGGCAGGCATCAAGCAGTTTGTTTTGTTGTCGGCGATATGCGTGCAAAAACCTTTGCTGGCTTTTCAACAAGCGAAGCTGGCTTTTGAAAAGGAGTTATGCGAGTCTGGGTTGGTGTATTCCATTATTCGCCCCACGGCTTTTTTCAAGTCGCTGTCTGGGCAAATTAAAAGGCTGCAACAGAACAAGCCGTTCTTGCTGTTTGCAGACGGACAGCTGACCGCTTGCAAACCGATCAGCGACCACGATCTGGGCATGTTCATTGCCGAGTGTCTCAGCGACCCTGCCAAGCACAATCGAATCTTGCCCATTGGTGGACCTGGCGACGCCATCACACCTTTGCAGCAGGGTGAGTATTTGTTCAAAGCCATGGGGAAACCGCCCAAATACAAACAGGTGCCTGTGGCGCTGTTGGACGTGATCATCCAAGTATTAAGAGTGTTGGGATGGTTTATGCCAAGCTTAGCGGCCAAGGCCGAACTCGCTCGCATTGGCCGCTACTACGCCACCGAATCCATGCTGGTGTGGGATGCCCAAACCCAGCAGTACGATGCGCTGGTCACGCCTTCTTTCGGAACACAAACCCTGTTTGCGCACTACGACCAATTGCTACATGGTGAAAGCCAGGT
>Ga0214919_10008751_pt1 | contig 13226 bp, 12 predicted proteins | sample LL1503_MetaG_FD_177994 | JGI IMG/M metagenome (GOLD analysis project Ga0214919, IMG submission 177994) | Freshwater microbial communities from Lake Lanier, Atlanta, Georgia, United States - LL-1503 | ecosystem: Environmental > Aquatic > Freshwater > Lake | place: USA: Georgia | collected...
AAACCCTCACTTTTCAGGGCTTGGCAACTTGACTAAACTAGACTTGTGCCGATGTTGGAAGCACAGGCCCCGCAGAGCTGCGGGCCGCGTTAAAAATCCATGCGTCCCAGACGCCAGATGCCATGAACCTCACACTGGTATTACTGATATTTTTCTTTCTTGCCGCGGTGCTAGGCGCTGCCGTTTTTTACTACCTCACCTTGCAAAATCTGGCCGCCGTTAGGCGCGAAGTTGACAAACTACGCAATCAGGCCGATGACGCTCGGGCCAGCGCCCTTTTGCGTAATGAACGCGCGCGCTGTTACCAACAATTAAAGGGCTTGGAAGCAGACATCCAAGCGCGCCAACGCGATAGCCTAAGCAACGAAGAAACTGCCATGGTTGAACTTAACCGTGAGGAAATTCAGAACTGCGTCAATGCCCTGAAGAAATCCGGCAACTGGATGGGACTGCCCTTTGATCTGGATTGGCAGGAGATGTGGGACAAGCTTCCGCAACTCCGAGCGCTCTACCGTTCGACGGTGACTCAGCAGGAATTCGTGCCAGGCAGCTCCACCGCAGCGAATACAGCGGTCGCGTCAGACGCTGTTGCACCAACCCAAATAGCACCAAAGCCTATCGTGCCGGATAGGCCTCCTGCGCCAGTTGCTCCACACCAAGAAGCACTTGCCGAGCCGCAGGACAACTCCCAGGTTATGGCTGCTGCGATGAAAAACATGATGCGGAGTAAATAGCCATGTCGATACAAACTTCCATCCAACGAGCGCTCTTTAGCACACTGTTTTTATGCACTGCGGTCCATGCGGGCCTGTGGGAAGACGGCTACGCGGACTACCAGCGCAAAGACTACGCCGGTGCGGTAGCCAAATGGCAGATCGTCGCCGACACCGGGGACCGCGAGGCCCAGTCGCTGCTGGGCATGATGCATTTGTTTGGCCAGGGCACGCCGCAAAGCTACCCCAAGGCCATGGTGTGGCTTCGCCGCGCTGCCGCTCAGGGAGAGCCCAAGGCACAGTTCCAGCTCGGCAACATGTACTCCAGTGGACAGGGCTACAAGGCCGAAGGCTTGGAGCGCGACTACCAAAAGGCGGCCATGTGGTACATCATTGCCGATCAGTCAGGCCATCCCGAGGCCGGTAAATCACTGAAAAAAGTGACGGCTGAGCTCACTGAGACGGATCTGGTGATCGCGCGCCGATGGGCGAAAACCTGCGTTAAGCGCGAATTTAAGGGCTGCGAATAAGTCCTAAGTCCACATCGGGTTGAGCCCCAGCGTGTGCCCTTATTCCTTTTTGACCGTTATGCTCATGCGCCGGTTACGCGCATCCTTGGGATCGTTCGGGTTGTAGGGAACGGTGTCAGCCACCCCCTCGATTTGTACAAACCGATCCTGCTTGATGCCGTTTTTCTCTAGGACCGAACGTGTCGCTTCTGCGCGCTCGACCGACAGCGACCAGTTATTTCGACCCTCTTTATTTGCAAACGGCGTGGCATCCGTGTGGCCTCGCACTGCAATCTTATTGGGCATGGCGGCCAGCGACTTAGCGATTTCGCCGAGCAAGGCCTGAGCCTTGGGTTGTAGCTTGGTAGTTCCCAGAGGAAACATGGAGAAATCTGCTTTGTCGATAACCTCGATGCGCAGACCGTCTTTGTCGCGGACAAATTGCACCTGCCCTTGCAGCTGTTCGAGCGCTGGGTTGGACGCCAAGGCTTCTTTGACGTCTTTTTCCATCTGGTCCATTTTTCCTTTTTCAGCGCCCTGCGCCGTGCCATTGCCGCCACCATCGCCCTCCCCCGTACCTGGCGACTCCTTTTGCGTTTTGGCGTCGTTATCGCGCGCGTTTTCGCTGTTGGGCGACGGGTCGTTTTCTGTGGGGCCGCCTTCAGACTTTGGCGTCAAGCGCTCCATAAGTCCGGTTTGCTTAGCGGTATAGGGAAAGCCGTCGGGATCGATGATCGACCGTCCGCCCATGATGCCGTTTGAGCCGGCCAAGGCACCCATTGTGATGGCGCTTTGCGATGCGGGTTTGAAATAGTCGGCCACGCTTTTGCGCTGCGAGTCATTGGTGGCGCCCAAAATCCACATCAACAAGAAGAAGGCCATCATGGCCGTCATCATGTCGGCTAGCGCAATCTTCCAGCCGCCGCCGTGAGCACCGGCGTGGGCAGCGGCAATTTTCTTGACAATAATGGGCGCAAGGGGGGCGTCCTCTTCCGGCGCCGCAACATCTTCGGCTCCCGGTGCCGCAGCACCTGCGGGGACTTCTTCTTCCTTCGGCGCTTCAGTGGCCATGCTTACTTCCCGCGCAGCCCGTCAAACACTTCAGCAAAACTAGGTTGGTTATGGTGGCTGATACAGACGCGCGCGGCTTCCAAAATCAGGGGCATCGGGTGGCCGTGCAAGGTGCCAATAATGATTTGTTTGACGACGCCGTACATACAAGCCTCGTCTTCAATAATTTGCTCCAGGCGCTTGGCAAAAGGCTCGAAAAATCCGTAGGCCAAAAACACGCCAATAAACGTTCCCACCAGCGCCGCACCCACCAGACCACCCAAAATAGCTGGGGGTTGGTCGATGTTGTCCATGGTTTTCACCACACCCATCACACAAGACACAATGCCCAGCGCGGGCAAGGCACCGGCCAAAGTAGAAATGGCGGCCGAGGCCTTCAGTTCGTCGTGGTGGTGGGTTTTGATTGCGCTGTCCATAATCTCTTCAACGGCCATGGTGCTGATGGTGCCCTGAGAGACGACCATCAAGCGAACGGTGTCACAAATCAAGTGAAGCAAGGCATGGTCGCCAATGATTTTGGGGTATTCGCCGAAAATTGCGCTCGACTCTGGGTTCTCGATGTGAGCTTCAAGTGCCACTGCGCCCTCAGTTTTGAGCGTCTTCATGACCTTGGAAACGCAGAAGATCGTATTCAGGTAATCGTCTTTGTGGTACTTGGCGCCCTTAAAGGTGCGGGCAATGCCGGCAAACACCGCTTTAACCACGTCCGGGCTGTTACCAATAAACATGCCGCCAAGCGCGGAACCGAAAATACACCATCCTTCAATAGGCGCCGCGTGGATAAACGGCGCCATGCTGCCGCCGCCCACGATAAAGCTGCCAAAAACGCAGACATTCAAGAAGACAATCCCGAATACGCCAAACATAATTGTTCCCAAAAGGACGGATTGTGACTAAACAAATTAACCACAAACCTGTAAAGGCCACACAAAGGTGGCCCGCAAATAAATCTGTCAGGCGGCCGACCCTGTCGGACCGCCTACACCCCAGTTCAGTGCAACTGGGCTTGCTGGGGCAATAAAGTGGGCAACTGCGCCCAAGCTGACCGGATTTCCGACATCAGGTGCTGAACTTCCTTCAATGCTTCCATATCATTGTGCGCATTGGCGAAAATCAGACGCCTGGTGACGTAGTTGTATAAATCATTCAAGTTTTGTGCCAACTCGCCGCCGCGGGTGAAGTCCAAGGCGCCTTGGAGACCGACCACAATGCGGCTGGCACGGGCAATGGCCTTACCTTTTTCCTGGATCTTGCCATGGGTGAGGTGGCCTTGGGCTTGCGACACGCTATCGACCAGGCCGTCAAACAGCATCTGGATCAACGCAACGTTATTAGCCACGGAAGCCTGAGAAGCCAGGTTGTCGGAGCCGTAAGACTCCATCGCTTTAAAGTGAACTCGCATAACTGAATCTCCTACTGGGTTGCTGTACACAGTAGACATCGACGCAGTTTTTAAAAACTTGAGGCTCGGGGCGGAATCTTCCATGCCTTACCCCTTGGACTTGGACTGGCCCTTGGCCTCGATCCCCAGTGAAAGGCGCAATTTCTTCACAACAGCGGTCAAAAGCTGGCTGATTCGGGACTCAGTAACGCCCAAAACCTCCCCTATTTCCTTCAAATTGAGCTCTTCCACGTAGTAAAGCTGCATCAGCAGTTGGTCGCGCTCGGGCAATTGGGCGATCGCATCGGTGACGGCCCGCATAAATTGCTCATGCTCCACGATGGCGTCGGGTTGGCGTGAATGCTCGTCGGCTATACCCAAAACCTCGTCATTCATGACCTCCATGGACAGGGTTTCAAAGCGCTTGGCATTGCCACGCTTTTTCTGAAACTCTTCTAGGTCATCGCCCATGTGCTCGGCCAGCTCACTTTGGGTCGGGGCGCGGCCCAACTCGCTAGCCAGAAAATTAGTAGCTTCGTTTTCGGATTTATTGAAGGCCACAGCAGAACGCGGCAAATACGACAACTGCCGCACCTCGTCCAATATGGCGCCACGCACCCGGCTCAGGGCAAAGCTTTCAAATTCGATGCCCTTGGTCGGATCAAAGGCCCGCGCCGCCTCCAAAAGGCCGATCATTCCCACTTGCATGAGTTCGTCCAGCTCCATAAACGGAGGAATGCGCACCTTCAGATGCAGTGCCACCCGCTTGACCATGCCCAGATGCGCCATGACCAGCGCTTCGCTGGCGTCATGGACTTCATCGTAGAGCTTGGTGGCCGTCGCCATAATCCTCAGGCCTGATGCCTGACGAGGCGTTCGACAAAAAACTGCATCCCGCCGGAAAAATTGGCGATAGGCGGCATCTGGGTGATGGATTTGGCCAGGCGCTTGAAGTCACGCGCGCTGTTGCTGCGGGGGGCAAATTCGAGCACTGGTTCGTATTTTTTATGCGCTGCCAAGATGGCGTCGTCGTTTTCCACCGAGCCCAGGTAGTGGGTCGTGAAATTAAGGAATTGGGCGCACACCTGATTGATTCGGCGAAACAGGTTTTGCCCATCGGCTTGGCTATTGACGGCATTGGGAACGATGTAAATCTCGTTCAAATCGTAATCTTGGATCAAGACTTTGATGGTGCCATAAGCGTCGGCGATGGAGGACGGATCGTCCCGCGCCACAATCAAGCGGCGCTGACAGGCGCCCATAAAAGTCAACACGGTCGGGGAAATACCCGCTGCCATATCCACGATCAAATAATCGATTTCGTCTTCTAGCGCACTGAAAGATTGCACGATGCGGGACGCTTGAACCCGTGTCAGAGAGGCCAATTCTTTGACGCCAGAGGCGCCGGGCACCAGCATAACCCCATGGCGCGAAGTGACAATTATTTCTTGGAGGGTCTTTTGGCCACTCATAAAGTGGCTCAAATTGAAGGGACAGACGCAGCCAAGCGCGATCTGGGCATTGGCCAGACCCATATCGGCGTCAAACAACATGACGCGGTGACCCATCATGCGCAGCGCAATCGCCAAATTAACGGCCACGGTCGTCTTACCGACGCCGCCTTTGCCGCTGGCGACGCCGATCACCTCGGTACGAGCAGTTTTATTCATTCTCTTTTAGCGAAATTCTCAATTGAAAGGCCCGCGCATTCCTCTGGGGCTGGCAGGCGAAAACAAACGGGGCGACGGCGGCGGCAATTTCACTGAAAGGGGTTTTTGAACCTGGATAGGGGCGATGGCTGTGATGGGGCCAATGGTCTCGGGAGCCCGCGAAAGCTGGGCAACGGCCATTTCTACCAACGAAGCTGCACTCAAATCCCGCCTCAAAGCCCCCAACTGGGCTCCATCGCTCGCTGCGGATAGCGGCAGAAAATTATCGCAGAGAAACTCCACTAAAGGCCAGGGCTGCACGGATTCGTCTAATTTGCTCACCATTAGGCTGTTCCAGCGGATGCCCGAGCTGCGTAGCGCGCGGCGCAAAGTGGCCGTCGATGCGTCTGCCGCGACCAGGGCGTGGGTCGCACAAGTCGGGCACACCGCCTGTATTTCCATAACCCGGTCGGTCATTTCCGTACCCGAGGTATCTATCAAAACCAGCGCACGCCCGGCCAACTGGGCCAACAAGGCGCTTAAAGCGGCGGCGCTGTCCGCCCGGAAACATTCAATACCCGATTGCGCCGCCAAGGCCTGGGTTTGCGCCCAAGCGCCCACCCGCTCATCGCGATAACTGATGATGGCGACCTTGCCTGCACCGTGCTGGGCCAGGCCTTCGCGTGCCAGGCGTACCACCATGGTGGTTTTGCCAGAGCCCGACGGTCCGGCAATCAGATGAATCCCGTTTTGCGGCAGTTCTAGGCTGGGGCGGTGGGACACCTGCTCCAACTGGCCGCGCACGGCAAGCAAGGCCTCATGCTCACTACGCATATCTTTGACGGTATCGAGCAACAAAGTACGCAGACCGCCCGGCATGCCGGCCCGGGTGAAAGACGCCATCAGCTCTTCCACTTCGGGAGACATCTGCTTACCGTTATTCCAGGCGGGTAGCTGCTGGCTCGATTGAAACTCACGACGCAATGCCGCCAACTCCTCACGGATCAAGTCGATCATTTCACGGTTGGCAAAGTCTTCGCGGGCGGCAGGCTTGGCCTGAACCACCGGCAATTGCTGCCCAGCAGGCTTGCCACCCGGAGCGGACACCTGGCCTTTGGGTTTGCTTTGCGCCGCAAACAAGTGGCGTTTAAAGTCCGTTTCCGTGTTCGCGGGTGCTGCCGCTTTAACGGCCGCCAATGCATCGGCTTGGTCTTCGATATCAATTGCCACCACCAGTTCGGTCTGCCCGCCTACGCTGTGGTTGGAAATGACCAGCACATTACGGCCGTACAAGGCCATGGCCTTTTCGGTTGCACTCTTGGTGTCATTTGCGAGTATGCGTTTGAGTTCCATGGTGGGGGTTCCGCAAAAAAAGATTCGAATGCAGTGGGCGCGTCGCTAGGCGATCAGGCCATCTGGGCTTCCGCATTAACGGTATGGATAACTTTGATGGACTGGTCATCCGGTATTTCGGCATAGGACAAGACCACCATCTCGCTGACACGGTGGCGCACTGCCTTGGCCAGCCAGGGGCGAATAGCGGGTGATACCACCAACACGGCGGCGTTGCCCAGGTCTTCGACCGATTTGGAACCCTCGCGCAAGGCAGAAAATAAACGCTCGGCCAAGCCAGGCTCCATCACGACATTCTGGTTCTGGCCTTGCTGCTGTAGCACGTTGTGCAAAAGCTGCTCGAGCCCCGGATCCAGCGTCATAACCGAGAGCGTGTCCTTCTCATCGACCAGGTTTTGGACGATCATGCGTCCCAGACGTGGGCGCAACAAAGCCGTCAATTGATCAGGCTCTTGCGTGCGGCCGCTGACTTCCGATAGGGTCTCCACGATGGTGCGCATATCGCGTATCGACACAGAGTCGTTGAGCAAGCCTTGCAGGGTGCGCGTGAGCACACCCAGCGAGAGTTTGGAGGGCACCAAGTCTTCCACCAGCTTAGGCGATTTGGCGCTGAGCTTGTCTAACAACTGCTGCACCTCGTCATGACTGAGCAAATCTGCTGCGTTGTCGCGCAACACTTTATTCAAATGGGTCGCTACCGCTGTAGCCGCATCAACCACGGTGTAACCCAAGGCCCGCGCATGATCGCGCTGGGAAGGTTCAATCCACACCGCCTCCAGACCGAAAGCTGGCTCGGTGGTCGGCGTTCCATCCAAATTACCGTAGACCTGACCCGGGTTGATCGCCATTTCGCGGCCCACTTTCACTTTACCGCGACCGCGCACTACGCCTTTAAGCACGATGTGGTAACTGTCGGGGTCAATGCTCAGGGCATCGCGAATACGCACCGGTTGGATCAGGAAGCCTAACTCGGCAGACAATTTCTTGCGCACGCCTTTAACGCGCGTCATGAGTTGCCCGCCCGTATCGGCATTAACCAGCGGAATCAAGCCATAACCGATTTCCAAGCCCACCAAATCCACTTGGTCAAGGTCTTCCCAGTCGAGCTCTTTAGGTTGCTCTGCAGCGGCCACGGCAGCGGCTGCTGCGACCTGTTCGGGCGATTCGGTTGCGGCATCGCGGCGCAGCAAATACCAGCCTATGCCAGCGCTGAGCGCCGACAAAAAGATGAACACCAGATGTGGCATGCCGGGCACCATGCCCAAGACGGCCATGATGCATGAAGTCACAAACAAGGCGGTCGGATTGCCCAATTGCGCCGAAGCTTGCTCGGTCATGGACTCTGTGGTCGTCACCCTCGTCACCACGATGGCGGTGGCCAATGACAAGAGCAAGGAAGGTATTTGAGCGACCAGGCCATCACCAATGGTCAGCAGGGAGTAAATTTTCCCGGCTTCGCTTAAGGACAGACCGTGCTGGCCAATGCCAATCGCTAAACCTCCAACCAGGTTAATGATAAGAATGAGCAAACCTGCCATGGCATCGCCGCTGACAAATTTGGAAGCACCGTCCATGGAGCCGAAAAAGTCCGACTCCTGACCCAATTCGGCACGCCGTGCCCTTGCCGTGTCCTGATCGATCACACCGGCATTGAGGTCGGCATCGATCGCCATTTGCTTACCCGGCATAGCGTCCAGGGTAAAGCGGGCGTTGACTTCAGAGACGCGTCCTGCGCCCTTGGTCACCACAAAGAAGTTCACGATCATTAAGATAATAAAAATGATGAAACCCACGACGTAATTGCCGCCGATGACAAACTCGCCGAATGCAGCCACCACCTTGCCGGCGGCTTCATGTCCTTCGTGGCCGTTGACCAAGATCACCCGGGTCGAGGCCACGTTCAAGGCCAAGCGCAACATGGTTGCAAATAGCAGCACCGAGGGGAAAGAAGAGAATTCCAGGGGCTTGCGGACCTTAATCGCGATCATGATGATCAACAAGGCGGAGGCAATATTGAACGTGAACAGCACATCCAGCACCATGGGGTGCAGCGGAATGACCAGCATGCCCATAATCAGCAACACCAATGCCGGAATGCTCAGGTCATTGAAGTTGAACTTGGACAAATTTTGTCGGATTGTCGACAGGGTCAGCGTGCTCATAGTCAGTATTAGGTAGTGGTCGTGCAGTTCAAGGAGGGTATGCAGGCTTGGGCTAAAGGGTTTGAGTAGGGTGAAAGCAATCTTTGTGCCATCGGCCGGACGGTGTAAGCAGTGAACGGCAAACTGCGGCAAACCCTTACCAGTCACGTTTCTTGCGTTACACCTGGCATTGCCACATCCAGTGGCTTGCTTAAAAGATGGAAACACCCATGCACTCAGCAATGAACTTTTTGACTACGCCGACCCAGTCTCCGAGAGGAAACGAGGCATTGGCCACGCCCACGGGCCCCGATGGCGGCCACTCCGGGGCGGCTTTTGCAGGGGTATTGAATGGGCAGATGCTGAAGCTGGAACGGCAAGCCCTTGCCACGTCTCCGGCTGCGGCGGACGACTTGCAAGTATTGAGACTTGGCAACAAACTCAATGTCATCACCACTGACGCCCCCCTGCCGGACATAGCCAGTCTGGCCCAATTTGCCCGCGCTCAGGGGCTCGGCGAGACCGCCGTTCAGGCTTTGTTTGGGAGTGCAGCATCGCTGGTTGCGGGACCCACGCCGAGCGAGCCCGGGATCACGGTAGGTATAAACGGGGCCTCCCTCACATCCGCGCTGGGCGAAGATAGCGCCGCCCAAGCCGCCGCGCTGGCCCAGGCCGCCGTGAAAGCACTAATAGCAGGGGCAACAAGCCAAACCAGCATAGGCCTGCAAGCCAGCGAGGCCAATAGTGAAATAGGCATTCAGGCCCGAGTGACCGATACCGGTTTAAACATGCTGATCCCAAACGCGGCGGAAGAGTCCAATATTGCTTTGGCAGGGCAAAAAAACGCATATATGCGTACGCCGCCTCTAGAAGATACGCTCAAAATTGGAAACATTGCGGCCAACACACAAATCCTTAATCCGGCCTCCGTCGAGGTCTTGACCGATAAGAACGAAAGCAAAACGGCCCTTACCGGCACGCAGGTTGGCAAAAGCGGCACAAGCCTCCTGGAGGCTTTTCTGGCAGAGCGCGCCTTGCTCGGTACGGTACAGATTCAGGCATCCACCCCGAGCGACAAGGGGCCAGCAAAAACTCAAAATGCGCCCCAAAGTGCAACCGATCTGGTCCTGGCCGCAGCCGTGCAAGTCGGATTGGGCATGGTGCCGCAGGCATTGCCATCGAACGACGTAACAGGTGAAGAGCCCTTGGTCGGCACAGATCAAGCCGTCAGCATCCGCTATTTGTCGATACAAAACGGCGGCGTCGCGCCAGCTGCGCTGGCCATGAGCTCGGGCCGGACCGAAAGTCTGACCCAAATTGGGCAGGCTGAGGTAAGCCTTCAAACAAATTCGGTGCCTGCCGCAGAAACACAGGCCGTTACGCAAGCCACAGACGCAGGCGACGAGGCGCAGGCTGCATTGCAATTGCGCCTGGTTCCGCCGGACCAGGCTATCACCAAGCGCTTGGCCCTGATAGCCGGCACCGAAAAGCCCATCGATTGGTCCGCGTTGCTGGCGGGACAAAAAGTGTCGGACACACTTAGCGGCCTGGCGCAGAGCCCGGCTCCGGTACTCAGCGATGCACAGGCCAAACTGATCGCCCAAATGCAGGCCAACGGCCAACTGCCGCATTCAGCCGATGAAGCCCGTAACGCGCTTCTAGCAAAGGTTCAGGCCCAGGCAGCGAAGATGGGCACCTTCGGCGTCCCTTCGGTTACCGCGCCAGCGGCAGTGCCAATGCCCGTGGCTAGCATCGCACCCAAAGCAACGGCCATGACGCAAGGCGCACTTTTGGCTGACTTGCGCGACAGCAAGCTTTTGCAGGTCGGCAACCCGGCGCAAACCGCAGTTGCGACGCTGGCTCCGCCACCTGGACCGGCACAGGGGCAAACCCACAGCCTATGGGAAACCGTACGCATTGAAGTACCTAGCGGCTTAGCCCTGGAAGCCTTGCAAGCCAGCAAAAACCAGCGGTCGGACGCCGAACCCGAGCTGCCCATGGGACCCGGCACCGCCCAAGCAAATGGGCCAGCGGTTGCACCCGCCGCAGCCAAGCCGGAAGCCGCCACGCCCCAAGCCCTGGCAGAACAACGCGCCGCTCAATACCAACAAATCGCCGACCAAATGGGAGAGGCCATGGCCCGCCGCCTGATGGCCCAAATTGAACGCGGCCAATGGAAAATGCAACTGCGCATGCAACCGTCCGCCCTGGGGCGCATTGAAGTTGAGCTCAACATGCATAAATCCGGCCTGGATGCAACCTTCAGTGCTGACAATGCAGTGACCCGCGAATTGATGGCGCAAGGCAGCGCCCGCCTACGCGACACGCTGACACAATCTGGCACGACAGTTGCTTCAGTGGTTGTGAATGGGGATTCAGGCCGTCAATCCGGCGGTAATTCGACACCCGGTCAAAAGTCCAAGGACGAGCAAAGCGCCAACAGCAAGAAATCTGCTGCCGCTACAGTAGCCAATGTGGCTACCAAAGCGCCGGTTGACCAAGGTGACGGGCTCAATTTGCTGGCCTAGACCCTCCCCGAGACGAGTGAGTTTGAAGAACCCAGATTGAGAGGTACCTTATGGCAGACGCAGCAGCAGCAGCAGAACCGGAAGCGGAAGTCGAAGCCAAACCCAAGAAGCCGATCGCGCTGATTATTGGCGTGGTGGTAGGCATTATTGTGCTGATCGCCGGGACGGTGGTCGGCACGCTTTTGCTGGCCAAACAAACCGGATTTTTTGCGCCTCCGCCTAACCCCGATGCCATGCTAGAGGGTGAAGGCGGCGATGGTCACGGTGAGAAAGCCGCAGATGGCCATGGTGCGCCTGCAGCCGATGGCCATGGCGACAAGAAAGCTGATGCCCATGGAGCGCCTGCCGATGCGCATGGTGGCGGCCATGGTGACAAAAAAGGCGACGTCAAGGATGCTGGTGGACCGCCTAAACTGAATAAAAAATCACCCGATAGCCCCCGCTTTGACTACACCTACTTTCAACTCGAACGCGAATTTCTGGTGAACTTGACGGGTTCTAAAAAAGTCATGTCGGTTCAAATCGCCATCATGACGCGCTACGATGAGCGAGTGGTTGAGAATATCAAGAAGCATGAATTTGCACTACGGTCAGCCATCATGGATTCCATGCGCATGACTACCGAAGCCGATCTGGCCAAACCGGACTTCCGGCGTGATTTGGCCAAGAAGGTTGCAGACGTGATGAACACGTTGTTAGAAAAATATGAAGACTTCGGCGGCGTCGAAGAGGTGAATTTCACCAACTTTATCGTTCAGTAAAACACCGGTCCCATCGACAAAGCGTTTTGCACAATGGCCGATAACCTACTTTCCGCTGACGAACTCTCTGCATTGGCCGAAGGGGTCAATGACGGTTCAATCGCGGTGGATACCGGCTTTAATACCGCGGCGCGCGTCAAAAAACACGACTTAGCCAGCGAAGACAGCAGCCTAGGCGTCAATGTCGGCTCGATCGACATGATCAACGAGCGCTTTATACGTTTGTTTCGCCCCCAGCTAATGGATGTGTTGCGTACCAGTCCACGCATCAACCCGATAAAAGTGCAAATTGTGAAGTTCGGCGACTACGTTAAAGACTTGCGCGCGCCCTTATCGGTCAACGTGATACGCATGAACCCCTTGCGCGGCTTCACCCTGATGGTGATGGATCCGACCATCGTATTCAGTTCGCTAGACAGTTTTTTTGGCGGATTCGGCAAAGGCACCCTCGGACAACTATCTCCCGGCCGCCTTTTCACGCCAATGGAGACCCGCATCATCAACATGATTTTGGATGTCACCTTTCGCAACCTCAAGGAAGCCTGGAGCCCCTTGATGCCGGTGGACTTCGAGTTTGTAAGCTCCGAAATAAACCCCCAATTCGCGCAGATCGCCGACGAAAACGACTTGGTAATTCTGAGCCGATTCGAAACTGAAACTGCGACGCAAAACGTGGGATTCTTTGATATCGTGCATCCCTATACCTCGCTTAAACCCGTGCGTGAACTATTGCGCAGCCGGGTGCAATCGGGCGACGGCAATGAAGACTCGGACCGCCAGTGGCGCGGTGAACTCGAAGAAGCCGTCGGCGGTGCCTGTATGGAAGCACGCGTGGTGTTGGGTTACATCAACTCCACTTTGCGCGTAGTCGAATCCATGCAAGCCGGAGATATTTTGTATTTCAAGAAGCCCGAACACGCGGTTCTTGAAGCGAACGAAATACCCGCCTTTGACGTCCACGTGGGTACGCTGGGCGCCCAAGTGGCGGTTCAAATTGAACGTGCCGTTGTCCCAGGCAAATCCTAAAGTGTGAGGAACCATTCCATGACCGAAGCCCTGACCGACGAAAGCACCGCCAACAAAGATGCGGAAAACCAGATCAATCCCGAAGTCCTGCACA
>Ga0214919_10008752_pt1 | contig 13226 bp, 14 predicted proteins | sample LL1503_MetaG_FD_177994 | JGI IMG/M metagenome (GOLD analysis project Ga0214919, IMG submission 177994) | Freshwater microbial communities from Lake Lanier, Atlanta, Georgia, United States - LL-1503 | ecosystem: Environmental > Aquatic > Freshwater > Lake | place: USA: Georgia | collected...
AAAACAGAAACTAACGACCCCCAGACCACTATAATTAAAGATTATGATCCAAGATCTATTAACAGAAAAACTAAGACCTAAAGAGATTAGACACATGATTCTCCCCCCGAGAATTAGATCCCTCTTTGAAAATAAAGGACTAAACCATAACGTCCTTCTTGCAGGATCTCCAGGATGCGGTAAGACCACACTGGCTAAAATTCTAGCTAAGGATTTACCCCATATCTTCATCAACGTTTCGGATGAGAGCTCGGTGGACACCATTAGAAATAAGATCAACGACTTCTGTTCAAACATCTCTGTATTGGATGGAAAATCATCTAAGAAGGTTGTTATTCTGGACGAGTTTGACGGAGCATCTGACCAGTTCTACAAAGCACTGAGAGGAACTATCGAAAAGTTTGCAGGCAATACCAGATTCGTAGCAACCTGTAACTGGATCAACAAAGTTCCTGAAGCAATCCAGAGCAGATTCGAGGTCATCAACTTTGACCCGTCTAACTCGGAAGAAGAGGAGATGATTAAAGAGGAATGGAGATCCCGAGTTAATCTAATCCTAGGTAAGCTCGGAATCACGATCGATCAGGAATCTCTGGTTGCTTTTGAGAAGGAATACTTCCCAGACTTTAGATCTGCATTGAACCGAATCCAGTCCTGGACTATTGAGGGAATCTCTAAGATCGACTTGTCAAAAGTTAAGGAGGCCAATTGGTCTTACGAGGACTTGTACAAGATGATTGTAGAATCTAAAGATCCGGTTAAAAATTACCAAATCATAGTGGGCCAGTACTCGTCTAAGGTGGACGACGTCATGACCTCCCTGGGAGAAGAGTTTATCAACTGGATCGTAAAGAACCATCCGGATAAAACCAAGATTATTCCTGCAGTCGTAGTTCTTGTTGCTTCGCATCAGGCTCAGAGAATTGCAGTCATAGATCCTGTTGTTTCTCTCCTGTCTCTATTTTACCAAATTCAAAAACTAATCGACTAATGGAACTACTACCCGAAAGAATAAGAAGAAAAGGATTTTTCTACGACTTTGTCAAAAGAGGACAAAAAGCAATGATCTACAAGCAGACTGACGTAGAAGACGACTTCGTAGTCGCCTATGAGGTGTTTAAGATCAAAGTAGACCAACCTAAGGTTGTCTTTGGGATTCAGCTGAATGAGAGGGAAATCTTTCCCGCCAACGAAGACTTCGGAAAGTGGGCTTGGTCCTGTCATTCGCTAGAAAGAGCAGAAGTTAAGTTTCAATATCTAGAAACCCTGACAGACGAAGGTCAAGAAGAGGAGATTTCTGAAATTGTTCCGGAGGAAGAAGACGGTGAATAAAACTGCTCTACTGTCTGTTATCTTGATTATTCTTGGACAGGCAGGAGCTTGGTTTCAACAGTTTGCTCAGGCCAGATTTGAGTGGATGAGAAACAACCTCTGGATTAACATTTTAATCTTCGGATCTTTTGTTTCCTTTGCTTTTGTCTTTGCAGCAAAATATGGAATTGATTCCTTTGGGAGCGCTTGGTCCTATAGATTGATTCAGTTCTCTGTTGGTATATTTGTTTTTACCTATCTGACCCACGTTTTTCTGGGTGAGAGTATTTCTGTCAAGAATGGAGTTTGTATAGGCCTCTCCGTTCTGATAATTCTAATTCAGGCCTTATGGAAGTAAAAAAATGAAAAAAAGACTAATCATTGTAGGAAAAGGAGGATCTGGAAAGGATCATCTAAGAAAAATTTTAGTAGAAAAAGGATTTAAATACTGCATTTCTCACACAACCCGTCCGATTAGGGAGGGAGAAGAAAACGGAAAGGACTACTGGTTCATCAATAGTTCGAGACTCGTCTCGATGGCTGATGATTTTTACGAGGCAGTTTTTTTTAATAATTGGTTTTACGGAACATCCTTTAGCGAGTTCTATTCTTCTAATCTTTTTATTATGACTCCCAAGGGAGTTGAAAAACTAAAGACCGAGGACAGGAAAGAATCTACTATCCTCTATCTCAACATCGACGAGGAGACTAGAAGATCTAGGTTGGAGAGCAGAAGAGATGCAGACGATGTTAAGAGAAGACTCGAAGCAGACTTTGCAGATTTTAAAGACTTTACTGATTTTGACTTTGAAATAAAAGATCCAAATTTTACCGACATCGGAGAGATTGGGAACGTATCTTTATATGTAAAGGAAGAAAATGATTAATATACTAGTAGACGGCAATTACATCTTTCACAAGACCTTCGGGGTCTTTGGTGGATTTGGAATCAAGAACCCAGCAGATGTGCTAGGAACTAAGGGTGAACAGTCTATGTTCATCCGTAAGGTTGCTACGGACTTGTGTGCTGGACTTAGATTGCTCCCCCAAGGTGGAAGACTAATCTTCACCTGCGATAGCAGATCTTGGAGAAAAGATGTAGAAATTGAGGACGGTGGATATAAGTCAAACCGAGTAAAAGATGAGACTGTAGACTGGAGCATTTTCTTTGATCTGATGTCCGATTTTGGACACCAATTAGAAAACCAGGGATTTATCTTTTCTAAGGTAAAGGGTGCAGAAGGTGATGATCTTCTCTACTTCTGGTCCGAGCACTTCAACTCGATTGGTGAGAACTGTATCATCATCAGTGGAGATAAAGACATGCACCAGCTGGCCAGACACAACGAAAAAGGATGGACTATCATCTGGAATAACAATTCCAAGAACAATGTCCTTGCAGTCCCTCCGGGATGGGAAGACAATTGGGTCAATAAAGAGGAATCTGTTTCCATCTTTGACATGACTGCTGCAATTTCTCCTGATAAGGAGAAGATCAAAGAGTTTCTGAAGAAGGTCCAAGTGGAAGAGATAATTAGAAGAGACTTTGTCTTTAATAAGATGCTAACCGGAGATAAAGGTGATGCTGTCCCTGGAGTTTGGTACGTGAAGACCCCCAATGGAAAGTTCAATGGTGTCTCTCCAAAGAAAGCAGAACAGATCATGGAGTCCCTCAATCAGTCGGAGTGGAAAGGAACAACCTTTACTGAGATGCTAAAGTCTGAGGACTTTCTATCCTGGGTTTCTGGATTCATTCTTCGAGTTCTAAAGGATGTGGACAATATTGAGAACAGAAAAAAAGTGTCATCTAATCTTCTTAGAAATTACACTCTAATGTGGTTAGACCGAAAGGTGATGCCAGACTTTGTAATTAGTTCCTGCGATGCTGAAGTTTTAAGAGGAATGGAAATTCCCAAGAAGAATGTCACTATAGATAGGGTAAAGATTCTAGAAGGAACCGACTGGATGGCAGAACCATCTGTTCCAAAGTCCTTTGATCCCTTTGCTAACTTTTAACTATGGAGCTATTCGACGTCATTAAAACAATCTTCAAGAAGGGAAAGGCCTGGGAAGAAGTTGGGAAAAACGATAAGGTGAAGAACTTCTTCATGATCAATCGAATTATGTCTATCCAGTTTCCCATTCAGGCGAACCAGTTCAACCACACCAAGGTTAGTCCTCGTCCGGTAATAGACTGGTGGCACGACACGATGTCCAACTATTATTCCAAGACTCCACCCTGGATCTTTACCAAGACCAAAAAGAAGGAAGGGAAAGAAGACAAGAAAGTGGACTTTTCCGATTACGAGGAGACCGAGAAGTTCATCATGAAGAGATTCGAAGTTTCCAAAAGAGAACTGTCTGAACTGAAGAAATTTTACCCACAAAAATATGAATCCTGGCTAAAAGAATTGGATAGTCAGATTAAATCAATCAACAAAGATTAAAGTAGAAATATATAAGGTATGAAGGCGGAGCATTCAAAATTAATGGACAAGGTTGTACAGAACCTAGACTGGGATTCAATCTTGGCAGTACATAAGGTTTTCAAGATGGGAGTAGGAGAAGGAAACGAGATTATTCCTGGTCTGAAGAGGAAACCTTACTCAGAATCTCTGAGCAAAACAGATCTCAAGAACGAGCTTAAGACTTTAATCAAACATGCGATAGAAAATCACGTCCCCCAGATTTCCTATGGACACTGGATCATCTATTGGGTCAGCGACGAATGGGATGTTGATTTTACTGAAGATATCGATGAGGAGGAATTGGAAGACGAGGAGTTTGCATTTGTGATGGAACCCCAGCTAGAGGTAATTTATTCCCCGCAGAGAATAAACCTAAGAGGTGAGTTTACCAACCCAGAGGGAGACAAGAAAGAATATGTAAACTTAGAAGACATGCTAGAGAAGGCGATCAAGAACGAGGAGTATGAACTTGCAACCAAAATCAGAGATTTGATCAAAAATCAAAATAAAGAAAAAAAATTAGATAAATAGTCTAAACAATTTCTAATTTTGAAGTATATCATTCCACTTAACGAGTTTTTTCAGGACGTTGGAGTCTTCGGGGACACCTATGGATACGGTGGAGCCAATGGAGTTTTCAAGGTCACCTATAAACCATATAAAGATCTTTCAGTTTCAGTTGGACCAGATCCAAACGTTCCTAGACACATCAAAGGATCTCAGTTTCAAGTTGGAGACTATGTAGTTGCAAAACCAATTAATTCTAAGAAGAAGATTGCTGGAATGATCATTAAGAACGTTCTCAGTACCGACGGGAAGAACTACAAGTATTTTGTTCAGATTAAAACCAAGAACAAGAAAGAGGAAGAGGTTGTTGAGGTTGTTCCTAGCACTGTTAAGTTCCTAGACATGGGAGACAGAGGACACCAGCAGATTGCAGCTCAGTACAACATGAGTCAACTCCCGGGAGATGTCTACGACTCTCCAGATGTTTACGACAACAATGTTGGTGGTGAGCAGGTCGACGGATCCTAATCCTTCTTTTTGAAACCCTTTTCTCTGGTCCTTCTATAAAGCTTATATGCTTTTAAACCGTACAGCCCATAGGATAGGATACCTCGGTTCTAGAAAGTCTTGGAACGAAAAAAAGGTAGAGTCGTTAAATCAATTTCTGGACTTTATCATCTTTCACATCAACTATAACATTCACAATGGAATCCAGGCATTCTGCGTTGATACACTCGATCTCAATCTAGACGAGATTGATTTTTCTAGGATTGAAGAGGATTCTCTGGAGCAGGAAAAAATAGATGTTATTTCTAATTTTCTCTCCTTTAATAAGTCTAGAATTTTCTTCTTTGTAGGAAAGACACATTTTCTAGGAAGTCAAATTCCAGAAGTTGTGGAAGAGACGAAGACTAATCTAGGTAAACTAGCAGAATTTTTAGAACTGATTGGAATCCAAGAACCGTGTATTTTGATTAGAGTTGGAAGTGCATACGGAAATAGGAAAGAAACTCTAAGCAGATTTTGCTCGGAAGTCAATTCTCTCCCGTTCGGAATCTCCTCTAGACTAGCAGTTGTAAACGACGAGAAGCCTAGTCTCTTTTCGGTTACCGATCTACTATCCGGAGTCTTCTATGCAACCAAGATTCCAATCTGCTTTAGATTTTTACCTCACCAGTTTAACGACGGAGGACTTACGTCCAGAGAAGCTTTATTCTTGAGTTCTTCTACTTGGCAGACCGGAACAAAACCAGTCTTTATCTACGGTGAACCCGAAACTACCGACGAATTTGGAGCCCCTGCTAGTCCAAGTACTTCCCCTTATTTGAACTTTAGGATCCCAACTTTTAATCTAGAAACCGACATTATTCTAGACTGCAAAGAAAAAGACGAGGCTTGTCTGAAGTACATGAGAGAAAATAAATCTCTAAAACCAATAGTTATCAATAAAGTCCCAGACTAAGACCGTATATTTACCTAAATAGGAATATGCCAGAATTAGCTGAAGTAAAACTGACCGCCGACTATGTAAATAGAATGGTCGCAGAGAAGACCTTTTTTGAGGTTAGAAAAAATCCATCTCACAAGGGAAAATTATTCGATCATCCAGAATCTTTTAAGATCTCCGCAGTCTCTAGAGGAAAGGAATTTAAGCTCCTACTAGAACACTCGGGAGGAACCGAACATCTGCTCATGACTATGGGAATGTCGGGCTACTTTAAGGTGACACCGACAGGGGAAGAAATTAAACACTCCCATTTGATGTTTGATTCGGAAGACGGAACAACTCTTTCGTTTGTGGACGTTAGAAGATTTGGAAAGTGGGGATTTGGAGATTGGAATAAGCTCCGTGGTCCTGACCCAGTACAGGAATATAATGTGTTTGTAAATCATATCATGACCAATCTTCTTAAAAGAGATTTCGACAAGCCCCTCCACGAGGTTTTGATGAACCAGAAATACTTCAACGGAATCGGAAACTATCTTAGAGCAGAGATCCTCTATAGGCTTGATATAAATCCATTTCAGCCTGCTAGGGATGTAATTTTATCCTCCAAAGTGAAAGAACTTTTTGAACTCTGCAGGGATATTCCTAATCAGGCTTATCTTCTCGGGGGTGGAAATTTATACACGTGGGAAACCCCACAGGAATTAGAAATTCATACCTCAATTGGATCCTGGACTGACTGGATGAAGTGCTACGGAAATAAACAAATGTGTTCAGAGATGGACAATATAGGGAGAAGATTTTGGTTTGACCCCAAATGGAAAAAATAAGATAATATGATTAAGAAAGAAGATTTAAAAAATATCCTCTATTTCGACGTAGAGACCGCTGGAGGATATCAGACTCACGAAGACCTTGTGCAATCAAATCCTAGACTAGCCAAGTTGTGGGAGAGAAGAGCGAAATACTTTAGAGGAACTAACCCAGAGCTAGCTGAGATGACAGACTCTGAGATCTATGCACAAAAGGCTGGGCTAGAAGCGGAATTTGGTAGGGTTGTCTGCGTGTCTTTTGGACTGTGGGACAACGGTGAGCATAGAATGACTTCTTTCTACGGAGAGGACGAAAAAGAAATTTTAGAAAAGACCAACAAGGTTTTAGCCAATGCCTCTGCAAAAGGAATGAAAATTTGCGGACACAACATTAAGATTTTTGATGTTCCCTTCTTGGGAAAGAAAATGATCTTCAACGGAATGACACCACCTCCAAATCTTCAACTCTGGGACAAGAAGCCTTGGGAAGTTCCTATTCTGGACACATCTGAGTTCTTCTCTTTCGGAAGTTGGTCTCACAAGTTCTTAGGACTTGATCTACTAGCTTGTTCTTTAGGGATAGATTCTCCAAAAGAAGACATTGACGGATCCCAAGTTCACGGAGCATTCTGGGAAGATAAAGCCTACGATAGGATCAAGGAATATTGCGAGAGAGACGTCATCACTGTGATGGACGTTCTGCAGAAAGTCTCCAGGTAATTTTTACCTGAATAAAGAAGGGATTATTTGGATATATAAAGTTCAAATAATCCTTTTTTGTGGAGTTAGTAAAAAAATTCAACGATTACTTTCTGGTAGAGAAGCAGATCAATGCTTTCTATCACGATGAGCTAAATCCAAAGTTTTGGACGAAGCACGTTTCTAAGGACGGTTCCAAAGTAAAGTGGACTATAGATCCAATCATCAGGAAAAAACTTCTGAAGATTGGAAACGAGTTCTACGACAAGTTCGGTGATGTGATTGGAAAGGCTCCAATTGTTGATATCCAACTGACCGGATCCCTTGCAAACTACAACTATACAGATTTCTCTGATCTTGATCTACACGTTTTGGTTGACTTTAATAAGGTCGATGCTCCCAATAAAGTTCTAAAGGCTGCGGTCGATGGAATTAGATTCGTTTGGAACACTAGACACGACATCAAGATGAGGGGATACGACGTTGAAGTCTATCTTCAAGACTCTAAAGAACCACACACTGCTTCTGGGCTATTCTCTTTAAAGGATAACAAGTGGATCAGAACCCCTAAGTTCGATCCTCCGATGGTAGATGAAGACGATGTGGACAAGAAGGCAGACGGGATTAAGCAGGACATCAACAACTATGAGGCTAAACTCATCACTTCTTCTGCTCTACCAAAAGACTCTAGAAATCTATACAAGAGGGCGAATGCTCTAAAGGAGAAGATCCACAAGATGAGGAAAGAGGGTTTACAGAAGGGTGGAGAGTTCGCAGTTGGCAATCTCGCCTTTAAGAAGCTTAGAAATGACGGATATATAGAAAAGTTGATTAACGTCATTTCTGAAGCATATGATAGAATCTACACAGAATAAAAGATACTAAATGATAGTCTTATTTAAAAAAGGAGAAACTTATAAATCGGGAGGGGTTTTCCCTGTAATCAGTCTTCCTGTCGAAGCACAGGGTGAGAAGAAAGATTTTAATGATTTTCAATGGTGGGCACCGACCGACAAGTGGAACTCCTGGCTGAAGTCCCATCCTAGAAGCTGGAAGGCGGAATCGGAGGAGACTGAGAAAGATTTCAGAAAAAGACTATACGAGTCCCTGGTCAAAGAGGGTGAAATTGACACTAAGGTATTAGACTTTTCGTCATTCAACTCTCTGTTAGAGGCAGATTCTGCTGGGTCAGGTTCTTCAGTTAAGGTTTCTTCTGCAGAACAGCCTTCAGAATCGGAAAAGAAAAACTACACTAAATTTGTTTTTGCCTACAATAAACTAAAAGAAGGCGGGAAAATAAAGGAGGATCTAAATACATCCTCACTTAAAAAAGGAGAAGAGTATGCCATCATCTGGGACCTTCCTGGGAACGATGGATCTCCTGTTGTAGAAACAAGACAGGCCTACAAATCAAAAATCATTACCGAACTCAATAATGGTATACTAGTAAAGATAGACGAGTCCATACCTTTTGGAAAATTAGAAGAGGGATCTGATGCGGGGAATACCCTGTTGAAGATCGCAGGATTAGGAGCACAAATCTTAGCTGGAGGACTTACCGCTGTTGCAGCTATAGGGGGAGGAATCTGGGCAACTAAGTCCATCGCTTCCAGACTTGCTGCAAGAAAATCTATTAACGGAGGAGTCTCCTGGCTTTCCCGAATTATTGGCGGGGGAGCAGAAAAAGCAGTTGCATCTAGTGCTCCCGCAGCTTCAGCTAACACAGCTGCAGCTACAGAGCTAGAACTGGCAACTGGAGTAGGTTCAGAATCACTAGGAACAGCAGGTGCAACGGAAGTTGCAGTAGGATCAGCAGTTCCAGCAGCTGCAGAAGGCGGAGCGGGAGCGGGAACTCTTGCAGCAGCAGAAAGCAACCCTGTTGGATGGATAATCACAGCAGCCGTAGTTGCTGCAGGAACAATCCAAAGACTGGTTAACTGGACATCAGATGCTCAAGCTCCTAGACTTGGAGAAATCGAGGACGAAGGATGGGCAAGAGATTCATTCATGCCGGGTACTATCACAGACGGAGAAGCAATTACTATCTGCTGGACCCAAGATGCAGGAAATAGCTGGTTTACAGACATTCTTTGGAACGAAGACACCAGAACAACTATGGATCTAATCAAACTTGGAAACTTCAAAGGAAGATCTATTTTCTTGATGGTTCAAATCAACTCTAAAGAGTATGATGCAGTTCTGAAGTCTAAAGAAATGATTCTTCTTTCGTTCGATCAGAATGCAAAGTTTGAAAGAGGATACTTCGACAACGACGATCTAGAATTTGAAATGATCGCAGTCGAGAAGGGGGAATCTAATAACATCATCAGCACAATCTTTGAAGGATATTGCCCATGGGAAGAGATGGAAGGAGCATACAGAGGAGCAGACGATACCTTCGTTGGGGTTCCCGAGAATGCACCAGATGAATATTCCTTCCACTACAAATTTGGAAAGGGAGACAAGGACATAAACGTCACAGGAACTCTGATCAAAGAGATTGGTTCATTGGATGTTATCAAAACAACATTTGCGGCAGGAAAGCCAGCACCTAATGAATCTACCTCAACTTTTAAGCTTGGAATCGACTGGAAAAAAATCTCTGAATCCGATGGGGTTCTCAGCTTCTCTGATTTTTCTAAACTTCCTTTAACCGCAGTTCCAACCTTCGAGGCAGAGGGAGACGAAGCATCAGCCGCAAAGACTGATCCGGAGAAGGAGAATAAATATCTAACCCAGACAGAAAAAATTGCAGCTTACGAAGTTACCAACATCGAGTTTGCAGATAATGCTCTGGAAGATCAGCAACTTCCTGACCTAAAGACATTCATAGTTCCTAATAACTATCTGGAAGCTACCGATAACGAAGAAATTGTGGTTCAACCTGTTCAGGATGTAACCTTAAAGTATCCTAGAAGAGGAACAATTACTGTAGAATCAGAGGCTGCTCCAGAACCAGTTCCAGTTGGAGCAACTGGTGAGCCAGAAGTTGAAGGAGGTGTTCCGATCGAAGTTACTACAGACGAGGTGAAGATTAAATACAAAGACAATCCTGAAGTTCTAAATAAGGTTGGAATTGATGATGCCACTAAGATTAAGGACAAAGACAGAGAAGACAAGATCAAGTTTCTGGATATGATTACACCAGAAGAGAAAAAAGATCTTGGAATAGAAGACTGGGATTGGATCAAAAAAGTAAAAATTTACAAAGACGGAAAGACAGGAGAACCCTATCTAATCAAGTTCAAATCAGGAGGTCTAGATCCAGACAGAAAGAGAAAAATCACTGCAGAAGATTCAAATTTTGATACTGCTTTGAAGGTTGCAAACAGAATCCAAGCAGGTTTTAAGCAGGTTGAGGATAAAGATTCGGAAGAAAAATAACAAAACCTTATCAAATACGTTAAAAAATAATCAATTTTTTCCTAGAGAAGGTAGATATATAAGAAACATAAAAATACAAAGTAGAAATGCCCGAAATTTCAACAATTAACGAAAATATGGTTTTCATTCTGGAAAAGCAGAATCAGATCCTCGAAGCTTCAAAGGAGACAACCAATGAAGGGAAAGAGTATATCCTAAAGGGTATTGCTGCTCAGTTCGGAAAAGAAAACAACAACAATCGTATCTACGAAGAAGGTGAATACCTTCCTCACCTAGATTATCTAAAGGACAAGATCAAACAAAAAAGACTTGTTGGTGAACTTGACCACCCAGAAAAATTTGATATTTCTCTTAACAACGTTTCTCACGTTGTTGAAGATTTAGTTTACAATAAGGACGGAAGAATCCTAGAAATCAAAGTTAGATTGCTTGATACCCCAGCGGGACAGATTGCAAAAAGACTTGTTGATGCTGGTGTTCCTCTTTCTATTTCTTCTAGAGCAGCAGGTAATGTTGGACCAGATAAAAAGGTTCAAATTAAGAAAATTTTCACGTATGACCTTGTAGCTGATCCTGGATTTCAGGATGCACAGCTTGAAAGAGTGTATGAAAGTGCTGGTTTTTCACACGACGAAGTTATATATAAGAGACAAAAAAGCGTCGTTCACAATCTAGAATGCTTAAATGAGGCGTTCGGACTAAAAAATGACGATTCTTTGCGGATATATAATGTCAACGGAAACGAAGAATTTAAAAAAATAATCAACATAGATAAAAATAATAAATCCACTATTATGGAGAGCAACAGAGAATTTGTAAGTGCTGAAGATCTTAACCAGTACACGATGTTCTTAAAAAAAGAAATGGAAGCTATGAAGGCTGAAATTTCTAGTTTAAGATCAGGAAGAGTTGAAGAAGGACAAGCACTAAGCTTTAACAAGCCGGTTCCTGCCTTAGGCAACGGCTATAACAACGGCCCATCAGCTACAACAACTGACTCCATGGAGGACAGAGTTGGAAGACTGGAAAAATATTCTAACTACTTAGCAGAAACTCTTAACGGAGCAATCAAGTACGGAGAATACCTAGCAGAAAATCTAGACAACAGCATCACTTACTCTAAGTATCTTGCAGAAAACCTAGATAAGAACATTTCTTATTCTAAGTATCTTGCAGAGAACGTAGACAAGTCTATCTCTTATTCAGAGTATGTTGCAGAAAATCTTGATAAGTCTGTAGAATACTCTAAGTATCTAGCAGAAAAAGTTGACGAGTCAATTCAGTATTCCGAGTATGTTGCTGAGAAAGTGGACACCAACATTTCTTATTCTGAATATCTAGCAGAAAACTTGGATAAAGGTATTTCTTATTCTGAGTATCTAGCTGAAAAAGTAGATCAAGGTATCGGTTACAGCGAGTATATCGCAGAGAAATTAGACCAAGGAATTGGCTACACCGAGTACTTAGCAGAGAACGTAAACAAAGGTATTGCTTACTCTGAGTACTTAGCTGAAAATCTAAATAAAGGAATTGCTTATTCTGACTACTTGGCAGAAAAAGTTAAAAACAACATCGCTTACTCCGAATACATCGCAGAGAGCGTAAATTCTTCTCTTGGTGATACCATCAACGAGAACGTAAGAGAACAAGCAGACCTTGCTTCAAACGCAGGTCTATTTGAGTCTGGCTTTGCAGGAGATTACACAACAATCTCTAGCAAGATAGACGCATTAATAGAGTCAGTTCAAACCCAAAAAACTGAATCACTCACCAAAAAAGCGGCTGAAAAATTCCAGCCAACTGCTAAAACCCAAAAGGCAGACCAGGTTCTAAACGAGAACTTGAACGAAGAAGAAACAACCCCAAGCACAGGTCACAAATTTGTAGACGAAGCACCTGAAGAGTATGCTCAGATTTGGGAATCTCTAAACGAAGGACACAGACAGTCTTTGATTGCTCAGTCAGCCTTCTATAACTTAGAGACACCTTATCAGATCAAAAACTTCTGGTCAACGCGTCAACTTGGAAAAAATCTTGGTCTTCAAAAACTTGTAGAGAACGAAGCAATCGAAACTCCAACCGTAGCTGCTAACACTCTAGGATACTCATCTGACTATCTGGCTAGAGTTGCTCAGTCTTTGGAAGGTAAATTTTAAACAAACCAAAAAAACAAAATAAAAAAAAGTTATGAAACTTATTAACGAACAAGAAATCTTCGATACCTGGGCTCCTATCATCGAGTCTAAGACTGGTATCAACGATTCATCAAAAACACAATGGCTTTCTAAGTACTGCCACTACCACTCATTGAACGAATCAGCTGGTGCTTACAACTCTCTAGCAGTTGTTAACGGTATGGGTTCAGTTCAGCCTCCTGTATTCCCAGGTGCTGCTGTAAACACACCAGGTGGACTTTCCCCTAACCAAGGATTCTACAGCTCAACATGGCAGGGTTCTGGTGACAAATTCCCATCTCTTCTTCCTTTGGCAATTCAGGTTGCTGCGAAGACAGTTGGATTTGACATCGTTCCAGTTATTCCTATGTCTGGTCCTTCAGGAGTTCTTTCTTACCTAGACTACGTTTACGCAGGTGGTAAA
>Ga0214919_10008754_pt1 | contig 13220 bp, 13 predicted proteins | sample LL1503_MetaG_FD_177994 | JGI IMG/M metagenome (GOLD analysis project Ga0214919, IMG submission 177994) | Freshwater microbial communities from Lake Lanier, Atlanta, Georgia, United States - LL-1503 | ecosystem: Environmental > Aquatic > Freshwater > Lake | place: USA: Georgia | collected...
GCGCTGCCGCTAAATCAAGGCCCGCCTCTTCATCGGTAACTAAAAATGCAACGGTTGGACCAGAGCCTGAAACTAGCGCACCGAGTGCTCCATACTCTTGGCCAACATCTAGAACCAATCGCAGTGCAGGGCGCAATGAACAAGCCGCTGCCTGCAAATCATTTACTAAATGTGCACCAACTGACTTTGGATCTGCAGCTAGTAGTGCCTGCATTAACAGTTCGTTTGTCTGCGGCTCTGCGATTTCAGACTCTAAACGCAGACGATCACACTCGTTATATATAGCTGGGGTAGATAAGCCAATGCTCGATAGGGCTAATACCCAGTGATAGGTACCGCGCGAAAGGGCTGCAGTTAACTGATCGCCGTGGCCCGTACCGATTGCTGTTCCACCGCTTAACATAAATGGAACATCGCTACCTAACTGTGCGGCGATTTCAGCCATCTCTTCCCGGCTCATTCCGAGTGAATACAAATAATCAATTGCGACGATTGCAGCGGCGGCATCTGCGCTTCCACCTGCCATGCCACCGGCAACTGGGATTAATTTCTTAATCTCAACATGGGCATCAATTTCTAAGTCGTACTCTTTGGCCATTAAAGCAATCGCCTTTATCGCCAAATTACTATCATCGGCCGGAACTCCATGTCTTTGATCACCAGTAATTGAAATACTAAGCCCGCTCTTTGGGGGGCCAAAAGTTACCGTAACATCATCAAAGATTGAAATAGCTTGAAAAACAGTTACGAGGTTATGAAAGCCATCTGCCTCTCGTGAACCAACTGATAATTGAAGGTTGACCTTTGCCGGAACGCGCACGGTCACACTCTTAACTGGCATGAATTGACCCTATTGCCTTGATTAGAAAATGTCAGGTGCAACTGCGGCGATGGCGCAAAAACTTGAAATCTCTAAAGCCTCTCCGCGAAGCGTCGGATCTATTCCTGCAAGCTGAAGAATCTCTTCGGCCGCTGAAGATGAGCCATAGAGGGAGGAGAGAGCCGATCGCAACATCTTGCGGCGTTGGGCAAATGCGCCATCAATTATTGCAAAGGTTTTCTTACGCAATAGCTCATCACCTGGTGTTGCACGGCGCGTAAAAGATACGAGCTTTGAATCAACGTTGGGAGCTGGCCAAAAAACCGATCTCGATACTGATCCCGCCCCTTTAACCTCGGCCCACCAGGCGGCTTTTACCGATGGGATCCCATACTCCTTCGTACCGGGGCTACCAGCTAATCGATCTGCAACCTCGGCTTGAACCATAACAACTCCAGTGCGCAACGTTGGAAATCTCTCTAATAAATGTAGGAGCACTGGAACAGAGACGTTGTAGGGCAGGTTTGCTACTAAAACTGTTGGCTGCACCGGTAAATCTACCAACGTCAATGCATCTCTCTTGATCACTGTTAAGTTTTCGGGGTGTTCGTAGAGTTGTTCAACAGTGATTGGAAGTTGAGTTGCAAGACGGTGATCGATTTCAACTGCGACTACCGATGCGGCACTGTGCAGTAAAGCTAAGGTTAATGAACCTAGACCAGGGCCGATTTCTAAAGCGATGTCATCTTTTGTTACACCTGCTATTCGCACAATCTTGGTACAAATATTCGAGTCAATGACGAAGTTCTGTCCCAGAGATTTTAATGGTTTTAAATCTAGAGCCGCTGCGAGTTCGCGAATCTGGGCTGCACCAAGCAGGTTCATGGTGCGAAGCTTCCAAATAAGCGTTCAGCGTTTTCACTTAATGCAAAGGCGAGTTCGCCAAGATCACTTTTTCGCTCTGTTGCCATTGCCCTCACGATTGTTGCGATCTGGGCAGGAGTGTTACCGGCACCTCGGTGTGGCATCGGGGCTAAGAATGGTGAGTCAGTTTCAACTAATAACTGATCGATAGGGACAAGTTTGAGCGCTTCGCGAAGGCCTGGTGCGTTCTTAAAGGTTAATGTGCCGGCAAAAGAGAGTGTGTAACCGCGATCAATACAGGTTTTAGCCATTGCAGTATCGCCAGAAAAACAGTGAAAGATGGTCTTTTCTGGGGCGCCAACTTCAAGTAGCACCGATAAGACATCATCATGAGAATCACGATCATGAATTACTAATGCTTTTTCTGTTTTCTTAGCTAACTCAATATGCCATTTAAAAGACTCTTGCTGGCGCCCACGTAGCTCCGGTGGAGTTCGAAAATAATCTAGACCTGTCTCTCCAATCGCGCGCACACGTGGATGTTCGGCTAACTTGGCGATCACTGCCCAGTCGGCCTCGATATCGGCAACAACTGGTGCCTCGTTTGGATGTAGAGCAACTGCAGCTAAGACTGATGTATTCCATTTTTCTGCCGCTGCCACACACCATCTAGATTGTTTGGCAGAGTAGCCAACTTGGACAATGCGATCAACGTTTACTGATTTTGCTTCGTTAATTATATCTGCAACTTCTTGTGAATCAGGTGCGGTGTCGGTGATGATCTCCATATGCGCATGCGAATCAACTGTTGCAACTGGTAGAGGCTCTGGTAACGGCGCACGTGGGCGATCAATATCGCGGTTGTGACGATCGGCCATATCTCTTATGCGCTCGTCTCTAAGCGAGGAAATAACACTGGTGTCTTAGTAATCCTTGCACCTGCTGGAAGCTGGCCCCAAGTTGCTACATCGCTAATTTTCTGCGCAGATAAATCGCCTAGCTTGTCCTGTGCACCCAAGCTCTGCCACAAAATTTCACAGGTAGTAGGCATCACTGGATGCAGTAAAACGGCGAGTGCGCGAAGTGATTCTGCCGTGTTGTACAAAATACCCTCAAGTTGGAGCTGATTTGCTGGATCTTTAGCCAGAATCCACGGCTCTTTCTCAGTGACATAACCGTTGACTCTCTTACAAAAATCCATAATTGCAAGGATTCCGCCCTGAAAATCCAGTTCGCACATTGCAGAATCGGCTCTTGTGACCGCGCTGCTCAACGCCGCTTCTAAATCTGCATCATGGCTCACTGCAGGTAGAACTCCGCCACAGTATTTTTCTATCATTGCCGCAGAGCGCGATGCTAAGTTGCCAAAGTCATTTGCTAGCTCTGATGTATAGCGCGCAGACATGTCTTCCCACGAGAATGAGCCATCACTACCAAATGGAATTGCACGCAAGAAGTAGTAACGAAATGCATCGACACCGAAATGATCAGTGATGTCCTTAGGTGCGATTCCAGTTAACTTGCTTTTGCTCATCTTTTCGCCACCAACTAATAGCCAACCATGTGCAAATACTTTCTTAGGTACATCTAGACCCGCCGCCATTAACATCGCTGGCCAAATAACTGCGTGAAAGCGCAAAATATCCTTACCTACTAAGTGAACATCGGCAGGCCATGTGTTTGCAAATTTTTTGCCACCCTCACTACCAGGTGCATCGGTTAAGCCAACGGCCGTTGCATAATTTAAGAGCGCATCAAACCAAACATAGACAACTTGATCGGTATCCCACGGAACTGGGATTCCCCAATCAAAGGTCGAGCGAGAGATTGATAAATCTGAAACTCCACTCTCTAAGAATGAAACGACCTCATTACGTGCACTTTCTGGCGCACATGCATCGGGGTTCTTGCGATAGTGCTCGAGTAACTGATCGGTAAAGGCAGAGAGTTTAAAGAACCAGTTATTTTCATTTACTAACTCGATTGGCTTGCTATGGATGGGGCAGCATTTTTGGCTATCGATCTCAATGAGATCGCCAGGTAATTTAAACTCTTCGCAGCCAACACAGTACGGACCCTCGTACTTGCCGGCATAGATATGCCCTGAGTCTTTAAGGGATTGTAAGAATTTTTGTACGCGCACTGTGTGGCGCTCTTCGGTTGTACGGATGAAATCATCATTAGCGATATTTAGAGCGGCCCAGTTGGGCTTCCAGGCATCCTGCACCAGCCGATCTACCCAGTCCTGTGGAGCGGTTTTATTTTCTTGGGCTGTGCGCATGACTTTTTGTCCGTGTTCATCGGTTCCAGTTAAAAACCAGACAGACTCACCCTTTTGACGGTGCCAACGAGTGAGAACATCACCGGCAACAGTTGTGTATGCATGTCCAATATGGGGCGCATCGTTGACGTAATAAATCGGCGTCGTTAGGTAAAAGGATTTGCTCACGTGCTCATCTTATTCGCATCGACCACCGCAGCATAAACAATACGCTTTGCAATCCCGAACTCTTGGGCTACTGATGCAATCGCCGCCTTTCGATCCATTCCGGCGCCTTCAAACTCACGTACTCGTACAACCATTTCATCGGCCGTCATTGCCGCTGAGTCCGAGGATGCACCCTCGACTACCAGAGTGATTTCACCGAGGACCTCATTGGAATCAGCCCATGATGAAAGTTCGGCCAATGTACCTCGAATAGTTTCTTCATAACGCTTGGTCATTTCGCGACAGATCGCAGCTTTGCGTTGTGCACCAAAAACAGCAACGGCATCGCCTAAAGAATCACCTATGCGATGTGGTGCCTCAAAAAAGACCATGGTGCGCTCTTCGTGTCGAAGTTTTTCAAAGCTTGCCAAGCGCGCACCCGATGCACGAGGAGGAAAGCCCTCAAAAGTAAAGCGATCTGTTGGAAGACCAGATAGTGCAACTGCCATTGTTACCGCACTTGGTCCTGGAATAACATTGACTTCGATTCCAAGATTAATTGCATCCCGCATTAAACGAAAACCCGGATCACTAATCGTTGGCATTCCGGCATCTGATACAACAAGAACGCTCGCACCATTTTGAAGTTCACTCAATAGTTCGCGGGTGCGATCCTCTTCATTGCCCTCAAAGAATGAAAGTACTCGTGCGGTGAAAGTAACCTCGATATCTGAACACAAGCGATGAAATCTGCGCGAATCTTCGGCGGCGATAATCGATGCACTCTCAATCGCAACTTTTAGGCGCGGGCTTGCATCCCCAGGGTTTCCAAGGGGGGTCGCTGCCAATATGAGAGCCATAGGTCCATCATCTCAGTAATTTCACCCATGTAAGCGCATACGATTACACACATGCTCGCTGCGCTTGCTCCAATCGTTATTGCGATCATCTCTTTGGCGCTTCGATTAATTAATCTATCTACGCCTAAAGGTTTTGTCTTTGATGAGGTGTATTACGTCGATGGAGCTCGAGATTTTTTAAAGTATGGCGTTGAAGTCTCGGCAAACAAACCCGAGTTCATAGTCCATCCCCCTGTCGGCAAATGGCTCATTGCAAGTGGAATAAAGATCTTTGGAGATAATGAGTTTGGATGGAGATTTGCAACTGCAATCATTGGTGTTGCGCTCATTCTGCTCTTTGCCCGCTTGGTCCATGTTCTCTTTTTCTCGCCCTTACTGACGGCGATGGCGGCAGCTCTTATGGCCATGGATGGAATGATGCTCGTCCATTCACGGACTGCGCTCTTAGATCTATTCTTAACTTTCTTTCTCTTATTAGCTATCTACTTGTGGCACCGTCAACAACATTGGTATGCAGCCGTTTCAATTGGCTTAGCGATGGGTACAAAATGGAGCGCGTTGTATTTCTTGGTTGCTATCGCCTTTGTTTCAATCTACAGAGTTTTCACGTCATACTCTGGGCGCGATCTTATTAAACCAACGTTTATTAAATCTTTACAATATGGGTTCTTGCCACTTGTGGTTTACACCGGTACATGGACGGGTTGGTTTTTAAGTAAGCGCGGTTGGGATCGCCAATGGTCATCAAATGTTTTTGTATCATGGTGGCACTATCACTCAGAGATGTTGGGTTTCCATATGGGCCTAACCGAGAAACACTCATACCAGGCAAATCCTTGGAGCTGGTTGGTAATGGCTCGCCCAACATCGTTTTTCTACCAATCACCGAAGGGATGTAACTCAAAAAACTGTGCGCAAGAGGTATTAGCTATCGGAACGCCGATTCTCTGGTGGATTGGAACCCTTGCAATCGCAATTGCCTTTGGTTTTTTCTTTCACGCGCTGGCTACTAGGAGATTTGATAGCTCTCTTACTATTATCGTGCTGGGCATTACTGCCGGCTATTTACCGTGGTTCTTCCTTCAACAACGCACAGTCTTTACTTTTTATGCAGTAGTTTTTGAGCCATTTATGTTGCTTGCGATTATATACTGCGCAAAAATACTGCTGGATAGCTCAATTAAGTCTGGGGTTTCTGTAACTATCGTTGCAGGGCTTATCGTGCTCATTTTTCTTAACTTTATCTACTTTCTGCCACTTTTTACCGGGGAAGTTATTAACTACTCCGACTGGTTAAAGCGAATGTGGATGAGTTCGTGGATCTAACTATTCGTTAGAGGCTCGAGATTGGTTCAGACGTGCAACTGCCTCATCTGCAAGTTGTTGATCAAAGATTTGATCGCGCGAAGGTGAGCTCGCAGCGAGAGCTTCAAGTTCGAGGCGCTCTTGGTCATCACTCCATACCCCTGGTGTTGTTAAATCTATGACTCGTTTTGGAACAATAGCCTTCGGTGCACTGACATATGTTGGGACAGGAACATCAGCTGGCTGCCAAGTATTGCGAACAGTTGCCGTGCCTTGAGGCAAGAGAACTACACCCTTGAGTTCACGTTCGGATAATGGAATCCAATGCTCTTGTGACCCCTTTGGTGTGACAACTTCGACAAGATTAGTTGCAGATACTCCCGAGGTGCGGCGGTGCAACTGTTGAATACGGCGGTGTTGAATACGCTCGGCGATGGTTTGACGTCGTACATGTGCAATGTAGATCAACATTCCAGTTGCAGGAACTAATGCGTATAAGAATGGCATTGTATTCATAAACCCACCTACAAGAGTTGTCGTTAGAGAAAAAGTTAGTACAACAAAAATAATACGTCTGCGGATTAATAGCTGTGCAATTTTTGCTTCGCGATCTAAATCAATATTATGAACCCCACCATCATGCATCGTGTGTGGCGAAGAGTTAGCAACAACACTGAGTGCGACTTTGAAACGCTCTACTGATTTTCCAGAAAACTCGTTACGGTCATGGATCCAGCGAGGTGCAAAATATGCGACCCACATGCCGATGATCGCAATGTATATAAGTCCGGAAGCCATGATGTACAAAGATAAAGGAGGAGGGATTACTTTTCGGGGATTTAGACGCTACTTAATCGAAGGATTTTCCTTCACGAAGCAGATATGGTCTCGCCAATCTCCATCAATGTGCAGGTATTTAGCCCGCTCTCCTTCGAAAATATAGCCGGCTTTCTGCGCAACTTTTCGAGAGGCTTCGTTTTCTGGACGCAGATTTATCTCTAGGCGATGCAGTGATAAAGATGTGAATGCATGCTGCGTCAAAAGCTCCACAGCCATTGTTGTATAGCCTTTATTTGCATAGTTACGGTCTATCCAATAACCGATATGCCCACCACGTAGTGCTCCATAAATTACTCCGCCGAGGGAGATTTGCCCAATCAGATTGTGGTTGTGCCAGATTGCAAATGAGAATGAGCGACCATGGCGGGCCTCTCGATTCAGGGTCTGGACCATGGTGAAGTAGGAGGGCAACTGTTGATGCTCTCCATCTGAGTTCAGTATCGGAATTGTGGCCTCCCATGGTGTTAGCCATGTGCGATTTTCGGCACGGAGTGCATTCCATTGACTACGGTCACGAAATCTAAGTGGCCGCAGAAAAATTGAATCTCCCGAAATTACTATGGGCCAGCGCTCGCTCATGGCTTACTTAAATGTATCTACGTTCAAGAATGACAACCGTGACTTGATCTCCAGCCGATAAATGCGTTTCATTTTCACCAACTGCGATAAAGGCCGTCGCATCAGAGAGCGTTGAAAACTCCTCTTGCTCATTAAGCGGCATTACCGACTTCGCATCTTCTGCTAGCGTCGCTCGAATATAAGAGCGCACTCCAGGGGCTGATTCAATCGCCTTCTCTAACTTTGCCTTCACTGATGGGCGATGAATATTTGCAGCACCCAGCATTGTTCGAATCATTGGGCGCACGAAGAGTTCGAATGAGATGTAGGCCGCTATCGGATCTCCTGGGAGCGTTACTACTGGCGTCTTATCTGGGCCGATCTGACCATAGTTATGGCGCCCACTCATCTCAATGGCTAAATCCACGGTAGTTATTTCGCCAAGGCGTAAAAGCGTGCGTGTGATGAGATCAAATGAATCATCGTGTCGCTCGCCACTAATGATAATTAAATCTGCTCTGACCAGTTGATCTTCAATGACACTTTGAAGCTCATCCTCATCATCTGGAATCGAATGAACTCGATATGCAACTGCGCCAACTTCGCGCACTGCCGTTGTAAGCAGCCATGAATTCGTTTCATACTCTTCTTCACCACTCAGTGCTGTGCCTGGCTCGACAAGATCTGGACCAGCGGAGAGGACTACAACGCGCGGATGTGGGCGGGTAGGTAGATGATCTCGACCAATGGATGCTGCAAGTCCAATCTGTGTCGAGCGGATACGACTACCTGCGCGCATAACAACGCGCTCACCAGCATAGATGTCCTCTGAGAGCGTTGCCCCGTGTGCATCTAGAAGTGGCATTTCAAAAGATTCGAGCGGCTTACAGATCGCAAGAAGGGATGTTAGAAAACCATCTACTCGCGTGCGCTCTGCCATAATCACACCATACTTGTTGGGCCGCGCTTTCTTTGGGATTTAGCCCTGCGAATTACTGGGAGATAAGAGATGAATCAGAACACAGTTAAGAAGGAGCTTCGTGAGCGCTTACGCCGCGAGCGTAGCCAAAAATTCATCCCATCGAATTTCAATGTTATTTTGAAATCACCAGAAATAATTGCCGCATCGACCATTGCTTCATATTTTTCATATGGTGTAGAACCAAGCACCACCGAGATTAATCAGGCCTTGCTCAAAACTGGTAAGCGGTTGTTATTACCTCGGGTAAATGGAGAGCATCTCGACTGGATTGCGTGGGATGGTGATGAAAGCAAACTTAAGGTGACAAAAAATCTCTCTGAGCCAACTGGCACGCCTGTCACTGATCTCGATTCGATAGATGTAATTGTGGTGCCTGCATTACATATCGATCAGAATGGATATCGCCTCGGGCAAGGTGGCGGTTATTACGATCGCGCTCTTGCACAACTTCTAGGATGGAAAATCGGTTTAGTACATACAGGCGAACTATCGAGCCAAGATTTACCTCATGAGGCACATGACATCGCTTTAGATGCAGCAGCTACACCCTCGATTATTGTGCGCTTTAAATCTTAGGAACCTGGGAGATTGCGCGCCATAACAATGCGCTGAATCTGGTTCGTTCCCTCATAAATCTGGGTTAACTTCGCATCTCGCATCATCCGTTCGACGGGATAATCACTTACATATCCATAACCGCCCAGAATTTGAATCGCATCTTGCGTGATTCGCATAGACATATCGCTGGTGAAGCACTTACTGGCAGCTGAGAAAAAACGTAGATCTTTTTCATTGTTCTCACTCTTTACCGCTGCTGCATATGTCAATTGTCGAGCTGCCTCTATATTCATCGCCATATCGGCCAACATAAACTGCACGCCTTGAAAATCAAAGATTTCTTTACCAAACTGTTTACGCTCATGCGAATATTTTGCCGCTACATCGAGTGCTCCCTGGGCCAAGCCCAATGCCTGTGCTGCAATTGTTATCCGTGTGTGATCTAAAGTATTCATAGCTAGAGCAAAACCTGCTCCGATTTCACTAATTCTGCGATCATCACCGAGCTTTACATTATCAAAATACACCTCACGTGTTGGTGAACCTCTAAAGCCCATCTTCTTTTCCGGTGCGCCAAAAGATATTCCGGGATCAGATTTTTCAACAATGAAGGCGGTAATTCCCTTTGACCCAAGTGTTGGCTCACCTTGTGCCACAACGGTATAAAACTCAGAGATACCGGCGTTAGAGATCCACTTTTTACTACCGTTAAGAACCCAACCATCACCAACACGTTCGACCTTTGTACGCAGTGCCGATGCATCTGAGCCAGCCTCAGATTCAGATAGACAGTAAGAGAAGCCTTTTCCTGAGACTAACTGTGGTAGCCAGCGTTGTTTCTGCTCTTCGTTACCGCCCATGATTAAAGGCAGTGAACCAAGTTTATTTACTGCAGGAATAAGAGATGATGCACCGCAAACACGGGCGACTTCTTCAATAATAATTACCGTTGCTAGCGCATCTGCGCCATCCCCACCGTACTTTGTTGGAACATGGGCAGCGCTTAATCCCGCCTTTTGTAATGCGTTAGCTGCCTCTTGTGGAAAGCGGTGATCTTCATCAACAGATTGTGCAAATGGGGCAATCTCTTTCTCTGACAGTGCACGCACGCTAGTGCGCAACTCCTTATATTCACTTGGTAAGTCAAATAGATTATCCATTAGAGTTCTTTTCTATCCCGTTTAGCTAGCTCTTGCAGGTATTGATTGTATTCGGCTAAATCATCGGGCTGCCCCATAGCGGCGGCCCGAGCGACATTGCGATCTATGCGCTTTACTTCGCGAGAATCATCTTTCACCCAACTAATGAAAGTTACAATCAGTGCCAACAAGATTGGAATTTCTCCCATAGCCCAGCCGATTGATCCACCCAGCTGCTGATCTGCCAATAAATCAGTGAGCCATGGCGTTTTAAGTGATGCGAAGTAGCCCTTATCAATCAGGGTCGTTGATGACATCAAAGCTACTGAAAAGAATGCGTGAATACTCATGGCTGCAAATACAACAACGATACGAACCAAGTGCGGAATCCTGCGCGGATTTGGATCAATACCAATGATGACATGGAAGAAAAGGATCCCAACAAGAATAAAATGGAGATTCATAAAGAGGTGTCCTGCGTGGCTCTGCATCATCGATCCGAAGAGACCTGTGAAGTAGAGAGCGAATAAAGATCCATCAAAGAAAGCGAGCGCGACGATTGGATTAGTGTAAAAAATAGCTAACTTAGAGTGCAGCGCCGTTAAAAGTGTCCCACGCACACCCCTTTCATTTTTATTACGGCCTTGAGGCAATGTGCGTAGAGCAAGGGTGATGGGTGCACCAAGCACGATTCCAATCGGTGCGATCATTCCTAAAATCATGTGCGCAATCATGTGATATGAGAAAGAAAAGTGTGCATACAAACCAAGTCCACCACTTGTTGCAAAATCTATCGCCGATACTCCAAGTGCGAAGGAGATGGTTCGTCCTACTGGCCACTTGTCACCACGGCGAGTTAAGACCAAGACCCCCTTTACATACAAGGCAACTGCAGTAATTAATAGAGCGATCATTAGGGAATCGGGCTCGTAACTAAAGAAAATGCGGCTCCACGTTGGCGCCGGTGGTGTTGAGATTCCTGAAATTGCAATTGCAGCATCAAACTTTGGACGATTAGTGCGCTCTGGTTCGTGATTTGATGAGAGCCATGCGCCCATTGCAACAGTGACAATCATTATCAGCGCTTCGGCAAATATTAAACGGCCAAACCCTACCCAATCGATGCGATCGCGTTTAGCTAAATTTCTACGGTGCAGATAACCGGTTGCAATAAGAACTAACGTCATTACAATTTTTGCAATTACCACATATGCATAGGCGGTGTTCCACGCACCCTGAAAATCTAAGCGAACCCATGCATTAACGCTGCCACTTGCTACAACAGCGATGACTGACCACAAAGCAAGTTCACTAAAGCGTGGCACAGCGATCGGGCGATCCTCTGGATCTAAAAGTGCGATTGCAATAACCCCACCCACCCAAATAGAGAGTGCAACTACATGGATTACTAACGAACCTATCGCTAGGCCATGTGAACCACTTGATGCAGCGTGGCTTTGAAAGATCGGTGCGACTAATCCCGCTAGCGAGAGAATAAGGAGTAAAACTGCAGAGAGAATCCTCTTCAGATGAAAAGCTGAAGCTGTAACGACAAGAGCAACGACAGATTCAAAGAGTAGATACTGACCAAGAGTTACCTGTGTAATAAAAGATTTCAGTACCGTTGGGTCTAGTGCTACCGATATCGACTGATCTAAAATCGTTGCGAGGGTAAAAGCTATCGTTGCAAAAGCTCCAACTGCCCACGTCAATGCACAGCCCCACAACAGGCGTCGTAATTTCTCGGCCTGCGTTGAAAGCCGGCCGTCGGTATCTAGTAGCAGAAAGGCCATAGCCAGGAGAGTTCCAATAGTTGCAAAACTTCCAACAAGTGATAGGTATTTAAAGATTACGCTAAAAGCGATCATCGGTCCCTAAAGAGTTTTCGTGCATAAAGAGAGAGGCCAACTAATATGAAAAACGCAATTACTAATAGTGCAATGATGAAAACATTTGTTCCCCAGGTGCTGCTAGCTGGGATCTGGGATTGAGTTGGCACTGGTGTTGGTTCACTTGAAGTAATAACACTTGGTGCCGAAAAATTAAATGTATATGACCCTTGCAACGGAGCTTCACCTTCAGAGTAGAGAACATAGGAAACCTTATAGATCCCAGATTCAACCAGTGGCTTTAAACCAATTGATGCAGCAACGCCGTTGACTGTAATTGTTCCGTCGTCAACACGGATGCCCGATGGATCGGTGACCATTAATTCATTTGCGTCTGCAATCAATTCGACTTGAGTAGTCAGAGTTACCGAACTTGGCGGAGTTGTTAGTGTCGATCCGCTGATGGGTGAGGTAGTGATGAGCGAGTTCGCAGAGGCGCTACTGACTCCCACGCAGGCAAGAGTGATGAGTAACACCGCAATGCCCTTAATTCTCAACATAACTCCCTCATTCTTTGCTTCGATTCGACCCTATCGTGCCACTTCTTTAGACTTGGCATCTACCCCATCGAGGGGTTTTTCTCTGAGATTGGGGAGGCTATGCCTACATATCAATATGCATGTACTGCCTGCTCTCATGAGTTCGAGGTGGTTCAATCCTTTTCCGATGACTCTCTAACGAGATGCCCTGAATGCACTGGTGAGATTCGCAAAATTTACTCTGCCGTTGGGGTTGTCTTTAAGGGTTCAGGCTTTTATAAAACCGACTCTGTGAAAAAGAAAACTGTGAGCGAAACTACAGCTGCTGCACCTGTAGTTCCAGCCGCACCTGCCCCAAAGGCAGATTAATCTTCGTGATGTGGCGGCTTATCTGACTTAATTTCAGCTTCGCGTTGTGCCGCTTCTGCGGCGGCTTCAGGATCGATCTCATCTGAAGTTACAGTAGGAAAGAGATCACTCATAGTTATTAGTCTAGAT
>Ga0214919_10008756_pt1 | contig 13217 bp, 26 predicted proteins | sample LL1503_MetaG_FD_177994 | JGI IMG/M metagenome (GOLD analysis project Ga0214919, IMG submission 177994) | Freshwater microbial communities from Lake Lanier, Atlanta, Georgia, United States - LL-1503 | ecosystem: Environmental > Aquatic > Freshwater > Lake | place: USA: Georgia | collected...
GGGCGACACGAGCGAGATGGGCGAGGGCGCGATCATGAAGCTTGCGGATGCGCTGGATACGTACATTCCGACGCCGGAGCGGGCGATTGACGGGGCGTTCCTGATGCCGGTGGAGGACGTGTTCTCGATCTCTGGGCGCGGCACGGTGGTGACGGGGCGGGTTGAGCGCGGGATCGTGAAGATCGGCGACGAGATCGAGATCGTGGGCCTGAAGGCGACGCTGAAGACGGTGTGCACGGGCGTGGAGATGTTCAGGAAGCTGCTGGACCAGGGCCAGGCCGGGGACAACCTCGGGGTGCTGTTGCGCGGCACGAAGCGCGAGGAAGTGGAGCGCGGTCAGGTGCTGGCGAAGCCCGGTTCGATCATGCCGCACACGAAGTTCGAGTGCGAGGTGTACGTGCTGTCGAAGGAGGAGGGTGGTCGTCATACGCCGTTCTTCAACAATTACCGTCCGCAGTTCTACTTCAGGACGACGGACGTGACGGGAGCGGTGGTGCTGCCCGAGGGCACGGAGATGGTGATGCCCGGGGACAACATCAAGATGGTGGTGACGTTGATTGCGCCGATCGCGATGGAGCAGGGCCTGCGCTTTGCCATCCGTGAGGGCGGCAAGACCGTCGGCGCCGGCGTCGTCGCCAAGGTGATCGAGTAAAAACACAAGGACGGGGCGAGAGCCTCGCGAACAAAAAATGCAAAGCCAACGTATCCGCATCCGCCTCAAGGCGTTCGACTACCGGCTGATCGACCAGTCGGCGCTCGAGATCGTCGAGACGGCGAAGCGTACCGGCGCAGTCGTGCGCGGCCCCGTGCCGCTGCCGACGCGCAAGCAGCGTTTCGACCTGTTGCGCAGCCCGCACGTGAACAAGACCTCCCGCGACCAGCTGGAGATCCGCACGCACCTGCGGCTGATGGACATCATCGACCCGACGGACAAGACCGTCGATGCGCTGATGAAGCTCGACCTGCCGGCCGGGGTCGACGTGGAGATCAAGGTTCAGTAATACGCAGTTGGGTTAGCAGTATTCGTACGCAGTACTAGGTGAAGTGCCGGCCAATTGCAGCCGGCGCCCGGAGAGACTCCGGGTTACAAACAAGAGGTAAGTCATGACAATTGGACTCGTCGGCCGTAAGGTCGGCATGACGCGCATCTTCACGGACGAGGGCGATACGCTCCCGGTGACGGTGCTCGACGTGTCCGACAACCGGATCACGCAGATCAAATCGCCGGACAAGGATGGCTATTCAGCCGTTCAGGTCACGTTCGGCAAGCGCCGCGCCAGCCGCGTCGGCAAGCCCCTCGCCGGGCACCTCGCGAAAGCGGGCGTCGAGGCAGGGCACATCCTCAAGGAGTTCCGCGCCAAGCCCGAAGAAATCGCCAACCTCAAGGTCGGCGGCAAGATGGGTCTTGACATGTTCAAGCCGGGGCAGAAGGTCGATGTGACGGGGACCACCCAGGGCAAGGGATTCGCCGGGGTCATCAAGCGCCACCATTTCTCATCCAACCGCGAGACGCACGGCAATTCGCGCTCGACCAGGAAGCCGGGTTCGACCGGTCAGGCGCAGGACCCGGGCCGCGTGTTCCCGGGCAAGCGCATGCCTGGCCAGCTCGGCAACGTCAAGCGCACCACCCAGAACCTGGTGATCCTGCGCGTGGACGAAGCGCGCGGGTTGCTGATGATCAGGGGCGCGGTGCCCGGATCGAAGGGGCGCGACGTGATCGTTCGCCCGGCGGTCAAGGCCTAAAGGGACGCCATGGAACTTAAACTCATCAATGACAAGGGTGCGTCGTCCTCGACCCTGAATGCGCCGGACGAGGTGTTCGGCCGCGAATTCAACCAGGACCTCGTCCACCAGATCGTGATCGCCTACCAGGCGAACGCGCGCATGGGTACCCGCAAGCAGAAAGAGCGCAGCGAGATCGCCAAGTCGACGCGCAAGCCCTGGCGCCAGAAAGGAACCGGCCGTGCTCGCGCCGGCATGGCGTCCAGCCCGCTGTGGCGTGGCGGCGGCAAGATCTTCGCCTCCAGCCCCGACGAGAATTTCTCGCACAAGGTCAACCGCAAGATGTTCCGGGCGGGCATGGCCTCGCTCATCTCGCAGCTCGTGCGCGAAGACCGTCTGCGCGTGGTCGACGAGTTCAAGCTCGACGCCCCGAAGACCAAGCTGCTCGCGCAGAAGGTCAAATCCATGGGCTTCGACAAGCTGCTGGTGATCACGGACGAGTTCGACGAGAACCTGTACCTGTCGTCGCGCAACCTCATCAACGTCGAAGTTCTCGAAGCGCGCTATGCGGACCCGGTTTCGCTGGTCCACTTCCCGAACGTGCTGCTGACCAAGAAAGCGGTCGCGAAATTCGAGGAGATGTTCAAATGAGCGCCCCGAAGAAGTACAGCCCGGAGCACCTGATGAACGTGGTGCTGGCCCCCATCGTCTCTGAGAAGAGCACGCTGGTGGCGGACAAGCACGAGCAGGTTGTGTTCCGGGTTCACGATGCGGCGAGCAAGCCCGAGATCAAGGCCGCCGTCGAACTGCTGTTCAAGGTCAAGGTCGAGTCGGTCCAGGTCCTGAACGTCAAGGGCAAGGAAAAGCGATTCGGCCGCCACATGGGCAAGCGTCGCAGCTGGAAAAAAGCCTACGTGTGCCTCGCACCCGGGCAGGAAATCAACTTCGGAGCGCTGGAGTAAGCCATGGCACTCATCAAGGTCAAACCCACATCGCCGGGGCGCCGTTCGCTGGTCAAGGTCGTCAGCCCCGACCTGCACAAAGGTGCACCGCACGCCCCGCTGCTGCTTCCGCAGAGCAAGAAGGCGGGCCGCAATAACCATGGCCGCATCACGATGCGCCACCAGGGTGGCGGCCACAAGCAACATTACCGTATTGTCGACTTCAAGCGCGGCAAGGACGGTGTCACGGCCAAGGTCGAGCGGCTCGAGTACGACCCGAACCGCAGCGCCAACATCGCACTGTTGCTGTACGCAGACGGGGAGCGTCGCTACATCATCGCCCCCAAGGGTGTGAGCGCAGACACGCAGCTGGTCTCAGGGGCGGAAGCGCCGATCAAGCCGGGCAATGCGCTGCCGTTGCGCAACATCCCCGTCGGCACGACGATCCACTGTATCGAGATGCTGCCCGGCAAGGGCGCGCAGATCGCCCGTTCCGCTGGTGCCAGCGCCCAGCTGCTCGCGCGCGAAGGCAGTTACGCGCAGCTCCGCCTGCGTTCCGGCGAGATCCGCAAGGTGCACGTCGATTGCCGTGCCACTATCGGTGAAGTCGGCAACGAAGAGCACAACCTGCGTTCCATCGGCAAGGCGGGCGCCAAACGCTGGCGCGGCATCCGCCCGACGGTGCGCGGTGTGGCGATGAACCCGATCGACCACCCGCACGGCGGCGGCGAAGGCCGCACTTCCTCCGGGCGTCCCCCGGTTTCCCCTTGGGGCACGCAGACCAAGGGTTACAAGACTCGGCGCAACAAGCGGACCACGGGCATGATCGTCCGCGACCGCCGCCGTTCATAACGAGGCGCGAGGAAAAAAATGGCCCGTTCCATTAAGAAAGGTCCCTTCGTGGACCACCACCTGCTCGACAAGGTAGATGCAATCCGCGGCACCAACGACAAGCGGCCCATCAAGACCTGGTCCCGCCGTTCGACGATCGTTCCCGATTTCGTGGGTCTGACGATCGCCGTGCACAACGGCAAGCAGCACATCCCCGTGTTCGTCACGGAAAACATGGTCGGCCACAAGCTCGGGGAGTTCGCGCTCACGCGAACCTTCAAGGGCCATTCGGCTGACAAGAAGACTTCCGGCACGCCTACGGCGGCGCCGAAGAAGTAAGGAGCTCTCATGGAAACCAAAGCATCCCTGCGCGGGGCGCACCTTTCGGCCCAGAAGGGCCGGCTGGTTGCGGACCAGATTCGCGGCCTGCCGGTGGACAGGGCGCTCAACGTGCTCGCGTTCAGCCCGAAGAAAGGCGCTGTGCTCATCAAGAAGGTGCTCGAGTCGGCGATTGCCAACGCCGAGCACAACGACGGCGCGGACATCGACGCGCTGAAAGTGAAGACGATTCACGTCGAGCGGGGCGCTTTCCTCAAGCGCTTCCAGGCGCGCGCGAAGGGCCGCGGCAACCGCGTGCTCAAGCATTCTTGCCACATTTACATCACGGTCGGGGACTAAGAGGCGCTTATGGGACAGAAAATCCATCCGATCGGTTTCCGGCTCGCAGTCAACAAGAACTGGAGTTCGCGCTGGTACGCCAACAAGGCGAACTACACGAGCATGCTCGCGGAAGACATCAAGGTCCGCGCCTTCCTCAAGAAGAAGCTGAAGCACGCTTCGGTCGGCCGCGTGCTGATCGAGCGCCCCGCCAAGGACGCGCGCATCACGATCTTCTCGTCGCGGCCGGGCGTGGTGATCGGCAAGAAGGGCGAGGAAATCGAGGCGCTGAAGGCCGACCTGCGCAAGCTCATGGGCGTGCAGCAAGTGCACGTCAACATTGAGGAAATCAGAAAGCCCGAGACCGACGCTCAGCTGATCTCCGACTCCATCGCGCAACAGCTCGAGAAGCGGATCATGTTCCGCCGCGCGATGAAGCGCGCGATGCAGAATGCCATGCGCCTCGGTGCCCAGGGCGTCAAGATCATGAGCGCGGGGCGCCTGAACGGCGTCGAGATTTCGCGTACCGAGTGGTATCGCGAAGGTCGCGTGCCCCTGCACACCCTGCGCGCCGACATCGACTACGGTTTCAGCGAAGCGCTGACGACCTACGGGATCATCGGGATCAAGGTCTGGGTCTACAAGGGCGACATGGTCGCCAAGGCAGACGCCCAGGCGCCAGCAGTGGCACCCGCGGCGCCTGGGGCCGAGGATCCGGCCGCAGCGAGGAAGGCGAAGAAGCCCGCGCCGCGTCCGGGCGCCAAGCGTCCCGCCGCTGCAAAGCCCGAGGGCGATGGTGTGGCGAAAAAGCCCGCCACCCGCCGCCCGGCAACCAAGAAGGCCGAGGGCGAAGGCGAGGGCGGCGCAGCTGCCGCCGACACGCCGAAGACCACGGTCAAGCGCATCCGCAAACCTGCGGCCAAGGACGGCGCAGCCCCCGTCGCGGACGACGAGGGCAAGAAGGAGTAAGACATGCTTCAGCCATCACGCACCAAGTATCGCAAGCAGCAGAAAGGCCGCAACACCGGCAAGGCCACCCGTGGCAACAAGGTGTCTTTCGGCGAGTACGGCCTGAAGGCCATCGGCCGCGGCCGCCTCACGGCCCGGCAGATCGAGGCCGCCCGTCGTGCCATGACGCGCCACATCAAGCGCGGCGGCCGCATCTGGATCCGGATCTTCCCGGACAAGCCGATCTCGACCAAGCCCGCCGAAGTCCGCATGGGCAACGGCAAGGGTAACCCCGAGTATTTCGTGGCCGAGATCCAGCCGGGCAAGGTCCTTTACGAGATGGACGGCGTAGACGAGCCGCTGGCGCGCGAAGCTTTCGCGCTCGCTGCGGCCAAGCTGCCCATCAAGACCGCCTTTGTCCACCGGATGTTGGGGTAAGCCATGAAAACCAACGAACTGCGCGCCAAGAGCAACGAGGACCTCTCAAAGGAGCTCCACGACCTGCTGAAGGCACAATTCGGGCTGCGCATGCAGCTCGCCACCCAGCAACTGACCAACACCAGCCAGATGAAAAAGGTGCGCCGGGACATCGCGCGCGTCCGTACGCTGCTGAAAGAGAAGACTGCCAAATGACCACCGAACAAGCCACCCCGGTCGCAAAGAACCAGCGCACGCTCGTCGGGCGCGTGGTGAGCGACAAGATGCAGAAAACCGTCACGGTGCTCGTCGAGCGCAAGGTCAAGCACCCGCGGATCGGTAAGATCATCACTCGCTCGAGCAAGTACCACGCCCACGCCGAGACCAACGAATTCAAGGAAGGCGACCTCGTCGAAATCTCCGAGTGCCGGCCGATTTCGAAGACCAAGGCTTGGAAAGTCACGAAGCTGCTGCAGAAATCCAAGGCGGTGTAGCACCTGAATTACGAAATGTCTTGCCATAACCGTTTTTACAAGGTTATAATTTAAAGCTTTCCCGCTCCCGGAAACTCTTCCGGAAGCGGATTCGACCCGAACGGGATCCAAAACTGCCTGTACCGCCGGCAACAGGGCGTCGCAGACAAGTTGGATGGAGAACTACCAATGATTCAGATGCAGTCCATTCTGGACGTCGCAGATAACACCGGCGCACGCGCGGTCATGTGCATCAAGGTGCTCGGCGGCTCCAAGCGTCGTTACGCTGGTATCGGCGACATCATCAAGGTGAGCATCAAGGATGCCGCACCGCGCGGTCGCGTGAAGAAGGGCGAGATCTATCACGCCGTCGTCGTGCGCACCGCCAAGGGCGTGCGTCGCAGTGATGGTTCGCTCATCAAATTCGACGGCAATGCCGCGGTGCTCCTGTCCGCGAAATTCGAGCCGATCGGCACCCGCATCTTCGGGCCGGTGACCAGGGAACTGCGCACCGAGCGATTCATGAAGATAGTGTCGCTCGCGCCTGAAGTCTTGTAAGAGGCCGACCATGAACCGAATCAAAAAAGGCGACGAGGTGATCGTCATCTCGGGCCGCGACAAGGGCAAGCGGGGCGCAGTCCTGCGCCGCGTCGATGACGAGCACTTGGTCGTCGAGGGCATCAATCGCGTTAAGAAGCATACCCGCCCCAATCCCATGAAGGGCGTAACCGGCGGCATCGTCGACAAGGACCTGCCGATCCACATCTCCAACGTCGCGCTGTTCAACCCGGCGACCCAGAAAGCCGACCGCGTGGGCATCAAAAGCCTCGAGGGCGGCCGCAAGGTGCGGGTGTTCAAGTCGAACGGCGAACAGGTCGACGCTTAAGGAGCGCATATGGCGAAAGCAGCATCCCCGGCAGCTTCGGCCGGAAAACAATCGACCGCAGGGGCGCAAGCCGCCCGTCTGCACGTGGTCTATCTTGAGAAGATCGTCCCGGATCTCATGAAGAAGTTCGGCTACAAGTCGATCATGCAGGTGCCGCGAGTGCAGAAGATCACGCTGAACATGGGCGTGGGCGACGCGACGAACGACAAGAAGATCCTCGACGCGGCTGTGGGCGACATGATCAAGATCGCCGGCCAGAAGCCCGTGGTCACGAAATCGCGCAAGTCGATCGCGGCCTTCAAGTTGCGCGCCGGCGTGCCGATCGGCTGCATGGTCACGCTGCGTGGTGCCCGGATGTATGAATTCCTCGACCGTCTCGTGACTATCGCAATCCCCAGGATCCGCGACTTCCGCGGCATCTCCGGGCGGGCGTTCGACGGCCGCGGCAATTACAACCTCGGGGTCAAGGAGCAGATCATTTTTCCCGAGATCGATTACGACAAGGTCGATACGCTGCGCGGCATGAACATCAGCATTTCCACCACTGCAAAATCCGACGAAGAGGCGCGCGCCCTGCTGGCCGCGTTCCGCTTCCCGTTCCGGACCTGAGGGACCCATCCATGGCCAAACTTTCTCTGATCAATCGCGACAAGAAGCGCCGCGAGATCGTCCAGAAGTTCAAGGCGAGGCGCGCTGCGCTTCTCGAGACGATCAACAACCAGAAGGCTTCCGATGAGGATCGCGACGCAGCCCGTGTCAAGCTGCAGCTGCTCCCGCGCGACGCCTCCCCCGTCCGCCTGCGCAACCGCTGCTCCATTACGGGTCGTCCGCGCGGCGTCTACCGCAAGTTCGGCCTAGGCCGGAGCAAGCTTCGTGACTTCATCATGGCCGGCGAAGTGCCGGGCGTGATCAAGGCCAGCTGGTAAGGAGAGCCGAATGAGCATGAGTGATCCGATTGCCGACATGCTGACGCGCATTCGCAATGCGCAGATGGTCGGCCATCTTGAAGTGAAGATGCCCGCGTCGCGGCTCAAGTCTTCGATTGCCAAGGTCCTCAAGGACGAAGGCTACATCGAGGACTTCGGGCAGCGCGACATCGATGGCAAGTCCGAGCTGGTGGTGAGCCTCAAGTACTACGCGGGCCGTCCAGTGATCGAGAAGATCGAGCGCATCTCGAAGCCGGGCCTGCGGGTCTACAAGGGTCGTGACGACCTGCCGAAGGTCATGAACGGGCTGGGAATCGCCATCCTGTCGACCTCGCGTGGCGTGATGACGGACGGCAAGGCTCGCGCCACCGGTGTCGGCGGCGAAGTCCTCTGCATCGTGGCCTAAGGAACAGACCATGTCCCGAATTGGAAAGAATCCGATAGTCGTCCCCAAGGGCGTGGAAATCACCACGGCCGGCGGGCAGATCTCCGTGAAGGGCCCGCTCGGCGTGATCGCGCGCCCGTTGGACCCGAACGTGGGCATCGAGCGCGAGGGCGAGACCTTGCAGTGCAAGGTGCTGGGCAACTCACGCCACGCCAAGGCCATGTTCGGCACGGTGCGCGCGCTGGTGTCCAACATGGTGGTCGGCGTGACCAAGGGCTGGGAAAGAAAGCTCCAGCTGGTGGGCGTCGGTTATCGCGCGCAGGCGCAGGGCGACAAGCTCAACCTGACGCTGGGCTTTTCGCACCCGGTAGTGCACCAGATGCCCGCTGGCGTGAAGGTTGTGACGCCGACGCAGACCGAGATCCTGATCAGCGGCGTTGATAAACAGAAGGTCGGCCAGGTGGCCGCGGAAGTCCGCGCCTACCGCGCCCCCGAGCCTTACAAAGGCAAGGGCGTGCGCTATTCCGACGAGACCATCGTCTTGAAAGAGACGAAGAAGAAGTAACGGAGCCCGATCATGTTCGACAAAAATACAGCCCGCCTGCGCCGGGCGCGCAAGACCCGCGCAAAGATCCGCGAGATCGATGCGATCCGCCTCACTGTCACGCGCACCAACTTACACATCTACGCGCAAATCACCGCGGGCGACGGAGCCAAGGTTCTTGCGAGCGCCTCCACTGCGGAGAAGGAAGTGCGCGCGCAGCTCAAGCATGGCGGAAACGTCAAGGCGGCCGAAGTAGTCGGCCAGCGCATTGCGGAGAAAGCGAAAGCCGCAGGCATCGAGTCGGTCGCTTTCGACCGCGGCGGCTACCGTTATCACGGCCGTGTCAAGGCCCTTGCCGACGCGGCCCGCGCCGGCGGCCTCAAGTTCTAAGCCAGGGGAATACGAGAAATGGCGAAGATGCAATCCAGGATGCAGAGCGAAGACCGCGGCGACGGTATGCGCGAAAAGATGGTGGCGATCAACCGCGTCACCAAGGTGGTGAAGGGCGGCCGGATTCTCGGTTTCGCCGCGCTCACCGTGGTTGGTGACGGCGACGGTGGCGTCGGCATGGGTAAGGGCAAGTCGCGTGAGGTGCCCGTTGCCGTGCAGAAGGCCATGGACGAAGCGCGCCGCAAGCAGGTCAAGATCAGCCTGAAGAACGGCACGCTGCACCACGCGGTCATCGGCCGGCATGGCGCAGCTGTGGTGCTGATGCAGCCGGCGTCCGACGGTACCGGCATTATCGCGGGCGGCCCGATGCGCGCGGTGTTCGAAGTGATGGGCGTGACCAACATTCTCGCCAAGTGCTTCGGTTCGACCAACCCGTACAACGTCGTGCGCGCCACGTTGAACGGCCTGCTTGCGATGAACACCCCGGCCGAGATCGCCGCCAAGCGCGGCAAGAAAGTCGAAGAGCTTCTGGCCTGAGGACCGATGCCATGGCAGACAAGAGAATCAAAGTAAAGCTCGTCAAGAGCACCGCAGGCTGCAAGCAGAGTCACCGTGACACGGTGCGCGGGCTTGGGCTCAAGCGCATGCACCACACGGTGGAACTCGAAGACACCCCGTCGGTGCGCGGCATGATCAACAAGGTCTACTACCTCGTCCAGGTAGTGGCCTGATTCGGAGAAAAGCAATGCGCCTTAACGATCTGAAACCGGCTGAAGGTTCCAAGAAGAACCGCCGCCGCGTCGGCCGCGGCATCGGCTCGGGCCTGGGCAAGACTGCCGGTCGCGGGCACAAGGGCCAGAAGTCGCGTTCGGGCGGCTTTCACAAGGTCGGCTTCGAGGGTGGCCAGATGCCTTTGCATCGCCGGCTGCCCAAGCGCGGCTTTACGTCGATCACCCGCGGGCTGACGGCCGAAGTGCGCCTTGACGAACTCCAGAAGATGCCGGTTACCGACATCGACCTGACTGCGCTCAAGCTCGCCGGTGTGATCCGCCGCGATGCGCTCGGTGCGAAGGTGATCCTGTCGGGCAAGCTGGACAAGAAAGTGAGCCTCAAGGGCATCAAGGTTACCAAAGGCGCCCGCGCCGCGATCGAAGCCGCAGGCGGCTCGATCGAGATCGTGGAGGCCCAGCCGGCCGCCTAACAAGGCGCCGACTGGATCAACATAGTGGCTGCTGCGCTCCCGCAAGCCCGTTCCGGACGCTACGGCGACCTCAAGAAGAGGCTGTTCTTTCTTCTTGGGGCGTTGCTTGTGTTCCGCGTGGGCGCGCACATCCCGGTGCCGGGCATCGATCCCAACGTCCTGGCCGACCTCTTCAAGAGCCAGCAGGGCGGGATCCTGGGCATGTTCAACATGTTCTCGGGCGGTGCTCTCTCCCGCTTCACGATTTTTGCGCTGGGGATCATGCCGTACATTTCGGCCTCGATCATCATGCAGCTGATGACCGCGGTCAGCCCGCAGCTCGAACAGCTGCGCAAGGAAGGCGAAACGGGCCGCCGCAAGATCACCCAGTACACGCGTTACGGGACCCTCGTGCTGGCCTTGTTCCAGGCCACAGGCATTTCGATTGCGCTGGAGTCCCAGGCCGGGCTGGTTCTGGATCCGGGTTTGATGTTCCGGCTCACAACGGTCACGACGCTGGTTACCGGCACCATGTTTCTCATGTGGCTCGGCGAGCAGATCACCGAGCGCGGGCTGGGCAACGGAATTTCGATCATCATCTTCGCCGGGATCGCCGCAGGCCTGCCGACCGCGATTGCCGGTACGCTCGAGTTGGTACGTACCGGCGCGATGCATCCGGTAACTGCGCTGTTCATTGTCGCATCCGTTGTGGTCGTGACCGCGTTTGTGTGCTTTGTGGAGCGCGGCCAGCGCAAGATCCTGGTCAACTACGCCAAGCGCCAGGTGGGCAACAAGATCTACGGCGGCCAGAGCTCCCACCTGCCGTTCAAGCTGAACATGGCGGGCGTGATTCCCCCGATTTTCGCCTCGTCCCTGATCCTGTTTCCCGCCACGCTACTCGGCTGGTTCGGAGCGGCCGAAGGCATGAACTGGCTCAAGGACATTGCCGCCACGCTGTCGCCCGGGCAGCCAATTTACGTGATGATCTATGCCGCGCTGATCGTGTTCTTCTGCTTTTTCTACACTGCGCTTCAGTACAATCCCAAGGAAACGGCGGACAACCTGAAGAAGTCCGGCGCGTTCGTGCCGGGCATCCGGCCCGGCGACCAGACCGCACGCTACCTCGAGAAGATACTCGTACGGCTGACGCTGGTTGGGGCGGTCTACGTGACCGTCGTCTGCCTCCTGCCCGAATTCCTGATCCTGAAGTGGAACGTGCCCTTCTATTTCGGCGGTACGTCGCTGTTGATCATCGTGGTGGTGACCATGGATTTCATGGCGCAGGTACAGGCCTACGTCATGACGCACCAGTACGAAAGCCTGCTCAAGAAGGCCAACTTCAAGGGCGGCCTCACGGCCCGCTAAGGAGAAGCGAAGCAGCTTATGTCGAAGGAAGACGTGATCCAGATGGCGGGCGAGATCGTCGAAAACCTGCCCAATGCGACCTTCAGGGTCAAGCTGGAGAACGGTCACATCGTACTCGGGCACATTTCCGGGAAGATGCGGATGCACTACATCCGCATCCTGCCGGGTGACAAGGTCACGGTGGAATTGACCCCGTACGACCTATCGCGGGCACGCATCGTGTTCCGCGCGAAGTAGGAAACAGGAGAGCACCATGAAAGTGATGGCTTCGGTAAAGAAAATCTGCCGCAAGTGCAAGATTGTCCGGCGCAAGCGCGTGGTCAGGGTCATCTGCACTGATCCGCGCCATAAGCAGCGGCAAGGGTAATACGTTGAACAAACAGGATTTTTCGGATATACTCTTCGGCTTTCCGTTTTCGCCGAAGTTGACTTCAGAACTCGCTAAAAGATCTGCGGAGTAAGCCATGGCACGTATCGCCGGAATCAACATTCCCAACCACCAGCACGCCGACGTCGCTCTGACTGCCATTTATGGCATCGGTCACGCTCGCGCCGAGGCCATCTGCAAGGCGGCCGGCGTCATCGGCACGCGCAAGATGAAGGACCTTTCGGACGCCGAGGTCGACCGCCTGCGCGAAGCGGTGGCCAAGTTCACCGTCGAAGGCGATCTTCGCCGCGAAGTGTCGATGAGCATCAAGCGCCTGATGGACCTTGGCTGCTACCGCGGCCTGCGTCACCGCAAGGGCCTGCCGGTCCGCGGTCAGCGCACGCGCACCAACGCACGTACACGCAAGGGCCCGCGCAAGGCCGCAATCGCAGGCAAGGCAGCACCGAGCAAGGGCTGATCCGCCCGGTAACGAATTCCTAGGAAACACATGGCCAAGATCCCAAACCAGCAGCAGGTGCAGTCCGCAGCGCGGGCGCGCAAAAAGGTGAAGAAGAACGTCGCCGAGGGCATCGCCCACGTGCACGCGTCGTTCAACAACACCATCATTACCATCACCGACCGACAAGGCAACACCCTGTCGTGGGCAACCTCGGGCAACGCGGGCTTCAAGGGGTCGCGCAAGTCGACGCCCTTTGCCGCGCAGATTGCGGCCGAGCGTGCCGGGCGTGCCGCCCAGGAGTGCGGGGTGAAGAACATCGAAGTGCGCATCAAGGGTCCCGGCCCCGGGCGCGAGTCGGCTGTGCGCGCGCTCAACGCGATCGGCATCAAGATCAGCAGCATCGCGGACGTCACGCCGGTGCCCCATAACGGCTGCCGCGCTCCCAAGAAGCGCCGCGTCTAAGGTCAAGGAGAAATCATGGCAAGGAACCTCGACGCAAAGTGCCGTCAGTGCCGCCGGGAAGGCGAGAAGCTCTTCCTCAAGGGCGAGAAGTGCTTTACCGACAAGTGCGCCATCGAGCGCCGCGCCTACGCGCCCGGCCAGCATGGCCAGAAGAGCGGCATGCGCCTGTCCGATTACGGCAAGCAGTTGCGTGAAAAGCAGAAGATGCGCCGGATTTACGGCATCCTCGAACGCCAGTTCCGCAAGATCTACGCCGAAGCGGA
>Ga0214919_10008759_pt1 | contig 13216 bp, 11 predicted proteins | sample LL1503_MetaG_FD_177994 | JGI IMG/M metagenome (GOLD analysis project Ga0214919, IMG submission 177994) | Freshwater microbial communities from Lake Lanier, Atlanta, Georgia, United States - LL-1503 | ecosystem: Environmental > Aquatic > Freshwater > Lake | place: USA: Georgia | collected...
TACGCGCCTATGTCATGGGTGAACGCGGAGCTTCTAACGAACAAGCATCCGATGCCGACATCTCCTCTATGTCTCAAATGGTTGCTGAAGCAATGGCTGCCGGCGCTCTTGGTTTTTCCACCAGCCGCACCCCTATTCACAAAACAAAAGCGGGCGACGTCATCCCTGGCACCCACGCAGAACAAAACGAACTCTTCGGCATTGCACAAGGCCTCGCTAAAACAGGTGGCATCTTTCAGTTCGCACCAGAACACAAGATTCTCCCTGTTGATGAATGGCCGTGGATGCGTGAACTTGCCGGCAGTTTCCCGAACGTCACTGTCAGCGTGAACTTAAACCAAGACGATGCAGCCCCAGACGTATGGAAGACAGTTCTTACCCAACTCGACACCGCACAACAAGACGGCCTCAACATTGTCGCTCAAGTTGCCGGACGTTCCATTGGTGTTCTCATGTGTCTCGAGGGAAGCTTCCACCCTCTTGCCTTCCACCCTGCATGGCAAGACATCGCACACTTGCCTCACGATCAAAAAGTGAAAGCACTCAAAGACGCAACACTGCGCAACAAGTTCGTCAATGAAGTTCCTCGCGACAATGGCTTTTTTGAACACATCGTTCTCTCACGTCTCTGGAAGATGTTCCCCGTTACAGACGCGAACATCAATTACGAACCAAATCCAAAGACTGATTCCATTGATGCCCTCGCTGCCAAGCAACGCATTGTTCCTATGGACATGGTCTATGACCAACTTCTTGCCAATAACGGCACAGGCATGATCTACATGCCGTTCTTCAACTATTCCTATGGTGACTTGTCAATGACACATGAGTTGTTGCAACACCCTCACACTCGCAACGGCCTCTCTGATGCCGGCGCACACTGCGGTGCCATCTGCGATGGTGGCATGCCAACCTTCTTACTCACTCATTGGGTGCGCGACCGCGCCCGTGGCCCTCGCTTGCAACTCGAACACATGGTCCACCGCCAAACACACCAAACAGCAACCATGTATGGCCTCACCGACCGCGGTCTCATTGCACCTGGTCTACGCGCCGACATGAACTTGATTGATTACGAATCTCTCAACTTCGACATGCCTTCAATGGCCTATGACTTCCCCGCCAACGGCCGCCGCCTCGTGCAACACGCCAAGGGCTACGAAGCAACATTCGTCAACGGCACACAAATCGTGTCACGTGATGAATTCACCGGCGAACTCCCCGGCAAGTTGCTGCGCGGCCGTCGCTAGTCGCCTGACTGATTGTGTGTGGGTGTTCACCAAGTTCTGGTGACTTCAACTATTCAAATAGTGAGAACAAGAAGACAACAACCGCTATAACTCCAGCAATAAGCAGAAGCACAAGAGAGAAACCCAAGATTGGTGGAAACACAGCACATACCAAGGCAAAAAGTACCCATTTCCACCACGGAATTTGCTTCCCATCAACATCATTTACCATTGCTGTTACCCCCGTGTTTCGAGTAAATAATCTGCTGCGAAAGATACTACATGGGGTAGATATTCCCCGTAGCCGCTGCTAAACACTTGCATCGTCAGAAACTGGCTCTTCATTCTCATGAATCGTAGCAATGACGATCTGCACGCAGGCATCCCACACTCTTATGTGGTTAATGAGCCAATCGTCAGATACTCCGCCATCAAAATCGAAACGCAAGCAAAATTTTAGAAGACCTTGCTAACAATAGCGTCAAGATTAACTTCTAAACGTCGGCCATCTTCTGTCTCAATTAAACATGGAAACCCATAACCCTTATCTGGCAATTTCAGTACTCGACCAACAAGAAAATTGGTTTCAGGAGAATCAAAATCAGGTTCAATGAACAGAACTTTTAGACCGCGTTTGACTTCTTCAGGTTGCATGTCTCTTCTTTCCTGCGACTCACCCAAATTCACCGAATGAGTCTTTATCTCAAAATGTAGCGTATTTTAGATTGAGGACGATCCGTCAGTGATAGAGACGAATACGCGCCAAGTCTCCGACCCAGATGATGGTCGTTGCCACCGGTCAAGTTGCTACGCGGTCGTCGCTGATTTCATGACCCACTCGCTGTAAGCAAGCAGTTGAAAGCCTAGGTTAACTCTCCAAAATTAATCCATTACGCAATTGACTATCGATGAGAACGACCTGCAATAGGCTTCAAGATGACCAAGAGGGTAAATCATGAGTGCACTAACAGCATGCGACTTATGCGGGCAACGTCCCGCAGCAAGAATCAAACTAAAGCGAGGCGTTGGGATGGTGTTAGTTGCAAAAACCTACACAGCTGAGGCAAATTTATGCGCCAATTGCGCAGCGTCTGCAACTTCAGAATTTCAGAAAAAGACTGCTCTACAAGGTTGGACTAGTCCGCGCTCAGCATAAGCCAATCCGTTTTTCCTTGCGTCCAACGCAGTGAACAAGGCACGTCACAATCGAGATCTGAGAAACTCCTAGAACAAATACGAGTGAGGAACTAGAAGTCTCTTCAGTTCTTCTTTTCTCGCGGAGACAGTTGCAGAATCAGCGCTCTCTAATGCAGCAACGGCTGCACTGATAGGCCCTGCTTCATCAGAATCTAGAAATGGGATGACCTTAACTCTTGATTGCTCGATCAATTTGCTTGCTTCAGGATCAGCCAGAGTCACGGACGCACTTGCGCTCATGACTCCGTCATCGACTGCCGACTTAGCTCTATCTGACATAGTTTTCAACTGTCGTTTGTCGGTGGCAATACCATAAGAAACGTCGTCATCCAGTAACACAATTCCGGAGTCAATGTCTGTCGCCTTCACGTGGAGAATTCCGTCTACGTCGTACTCATACTGAAGTTCAAACGCTCGCCTTGATCCTTCTTCGTAAGGTGCAGTTAGTTGGACTTCCCATTCTTTGAGGACAGTAAAATCTGGCTGCATTGAATCAGGGTCGCCTTCTACTACCTGAACATTCACTGAATCTGAAGTTGGAACAACAGGAAAGTATTCGCCGGACGCACGGGCAGGAAGTTTGTTACCTTTTCGAATAATCGAGGAAAACTGATCTCCCGTATTCTCGTTGAATGTAAATGTTCCTAAAGCATGCTCAAGGCAAACAAAGAAATCGCTATTTGCTATTTCGCCAGACAAAATTCCAGCAGCAATTGCCGCTCCTTCACCTACTGCAGTCATTGGATTGATATCAGGGTCAGCGTCGACACCAATTATCCCTTCAACAAATTTCCTTACTGCAGGAATACGGCAAGTACCGCCGACGAGCACCAACGCATCAATGGCTCCTGGACCAATTTGTAACTCTTTCAAGCAACGTTCAAGTGGAATGCGGGACTCCTCGAGTAATCCCTTCACTTCTTGTTCAAACCGAGAACGGGTGATTCGAAATGATTGTCCATCCGGCAATTCGATACTTGTTGCTTCGGCTGTAGATAAACGAATTTTGGCAAGTTCTACTTCTAAACGTAGGAGGTGACGTTGTTCAGTATTTAGCTGGTCTAGGCCAGGAATAGAATCTCTTACAATTTTTTCAAGACGCGAGTCAAAATCGATACCACCACTACGGGGTAATCCACTGGAGGCTTGTTCAATAAAAACTCCATCAATTGATTGAAGGACTGTCACATCCAATGTTCCACCGCCCCAGTCAAACACCAGCAATTGACGAACTTCTGGATGGCGTTGGGCATACGCCATTGCAGCAGCGGTTGGTTCGTTTATAAGCGCTAAGACTTCAAATCCTGCCATTCCCGCGCACAATTTGGTGCGGTGCCGTGCTCGGCCCTTTGAGTTGGCCGGGACCGTAATGACCGCCTGATCTGCTGTTACTCCGGTAGCAATAGCCCTACGCCGCAATTCTGCAAATAGCATTGTGGCGACTTCTTCAACCGCCAAAGCATCACCTGAATCATCCACGGTGAAATCAAGTTGTGTTGCAAACATTCTCTTGACGGCATCGAAGCGCCCCCCGCTCTTTTGCTTAGCTTCCCAGCCGAAACACAGCCGAGATGCCTCATCTTTCGCCATCACCGAAGGGAATACGTTGTCGAAACCATAAGGGGCCCAACTCGGTGGCGCCTGATCAATTGGAAGTACGTCAACTCCGGATTTGGTGTGCACAGCGACTACAGAGTTTGTAGTCCCAAAGTCAATTCCTATAGCAGCCATATTATTTTCCAGTCGGTTTAGTAGTCGGTTTAGTAGTCGGGATACTGCTAGAAGAGGACGTAGTTTCATTTCCAACAATTACTTTTACAGTATTGACCGGTGGCTTGTCTGTTGTGCTGCTGTCTCCACGGAACAACAGAAAGCCAAACAACAGACCAATAACTACAGATCCGATTGCCAACAGAACTTGACCAACTATCGGAGAAGGGGCAACCGATTGCGTTTCGATTTCATCAGAAATTTGATCAATTTCAGGAGAAATTATGTCCGGAATTGGTTCCGGAATTGGGCCCTTAATGACGCGAACTTTGCCTAAACGAATCGGCGAAGGTCCCCTGTCTTCCAATTCTTCCACTATGGCTGGTTCGATTATTTCATAGCCATCCTCATCACCATCAACAGTTTCCACCACTTCAAAAAGTTGAGGAATAAATTCCCTAATAGTCTTTATGCCCAACTCCTGTAAGAAATCATTTACGCGGTCCCGAATCAATTCAATGTCTGCATTGCGATCAAGACTGTCCGATAGTGACACCAAATGACCGACGTGTGATCGATGACTCTTCACTGCCAAATTGAGTTGCTTTCGTAAGCCTTCGAAAGCCTCAGCGGATCGTGCCGATCCTGGCTCTCGAACAACAACTGCCGCATCGAGCCTGCTTAGCAAATTCCTAATCTCTTGCAACTGTCTATTTCCCATGATATTTCCTTACTAAATGTACTGAAAGAGTGAATTGTTTATGTTTTGAATAGCTTGACGAACCCCTTTCATGTCGTCAACCAATTCCGATACAGACGCCAGAGGGATGACTTGGTCGTAAGCCTTTACGGCCACACTGCAAGCATTACGAATCTGTGTAGCAACCCTCCTCACCTCTGTTTTGTCCGCAGACATTCGATTGAAAAATCCAGTCATACGTTGACGAATTTGTTGCTCTGCCCGTTCGATTTCTCCACCTTGAGCCAATAATGCGCGATGAAACATAAAAGCTAGGACATTTCCTGCTCTCTCCTGCAAGTTATTTAAAATATCAACTTGTTCTGGAGTTAATTTAGCTTCGCCAGAACGAATGGCTCGCGTCGCTTGGTTATGCCACTTGATAAATTTTTCAGAAGGCTCAGAGTTGGTCTCTAACATGTTTTCAAGTTGCTGAATTAGAAGTGGTCTCATAGCAATTCGATGAAAAGTTGAACGATCAAGCCCTCCATCAATCATTGAAAAAGCCAAGAGATTGGCGAAAGAATTAGACGAGTCCGACTCGACTAACACAGAGTTGATTGAACCAACCATCGAGTCAAGTTGCTCATGAATCCAAGGCTTCAGACGCTCCGAGTCTTGGGCGGCAATTCCACCTAATCGTTCAGCAAATTCCCCGAAGCCCTCAGCGCGTGCGGTAACTGCTTCCGCTGATAACGACCGAGAATGTTTCGAACGCTGCACATTGGAAGTGGTTTTAAAGTGTTCCGAATCCACACGCGCAAGAAAATGTCCTAATTCAAAGAAATCTTCCTCTGATATAGCCGGGTCTTCAAGTAATAAATAGATTGACGCAAGCAAGGGTCGAGGCAACGGAGAGAAGTCGTCTTCATCGTCGGATCCAGTTTCGTTACCTTGTACTTTTCTCCACAATTGGATTGCCATACGCGTGGCCATTATTCGCTCAGCAACGAGACCCGCTCCTCCAACAATAAATTTCATGTGCTCAATTGCTAGAGATGGGTCCAATTCAGTTGCGATAAGAGCAAGATTTGTCTGGAGTGAGATATTCCACTGTCCCTCTACTGCTTTCTTAAGAGCATCTAAAGCGCGGTTAATATCTCCTTGCATTGCAAGAGCCGCTGCAAGAATATTAAGTGCTTCGTCACGAATATCTTCGCGCTTTGCGACCCGAAGACTTTCGCGGGCGCAATTAGCAGCAACTTCCCAATTCCATTCGAGAAGTTGATTCAGTGCAGCTCCTAAAAAAACGAACCCCGCGTCGGGAAGTTGGTCTTCGGGAATCTCATTACTTTGAAAATTAGAAAAATCTGACCTGTAATCGAATGAGATTCCACGCGCTTGGAAAGTTTTCTCGTTTTGGATCACCTCTGGATTACAAGGAATTGCAAACCGAATAGTTGCTGAACCTTCACGAAAACTCGATTCAATTTCCGATAAGGCCGCAGTTAAGTCCTCTATAGAAAAAGCTGAACTGCTACTTGCTTTGACTTTGCGCGAGCGCAATGCAAACGCGGTTACTGCATCCTGTTGATTTGCATTTGAAGGAACTCCCAAAACGAGACACGGGGCTGTTTTGGAGTTTAAAAAAGGATCGCCCATGAGTCCCGCTTTCTTATTTGCGTTGGCTTACTGTACTTCAGACGTTTATATCCGAATTAACCCAAGATTGGATTGCCCAACGCAACTGACTAGAACGGGTCGTTCTTCGCGGTGGGCTCCTCGCATTCACGAACCGTCTTATCGAAAGTCCCCAGGATGTAATCCCACATGGAAATCGAATCCTCAAGCCATTCATCCGCGACTCCCCCGGTCAATGACACAGAGAAACTCAACGAGATCATCACGTCTTCAGAGAGATCATGATTGTCATCCATCCTGAACGTGGCGACTCCGTTTGGACTGATCGTATTGAACTCGTTGCAAATTCTTCCAATGGGAAACATAACGGGACTCACGAATCGTGTGTGAGAAAAGATCAGAAAATCTGATGCTTCGCTTTCCTCACTGACACTGATGTGTATTTCCCATTCAAAACCTTGTGATGCAGAATGAATAGTCAAATTGATATCACTCGGTTCACACATGGCCCGGTAGCCGGTGCTTTGCAATAGCGACACGACCTCATCTGCGGTTATCTCTGTTTTCATCATGGTTATTTCTTTCTCTTGGTGGTGGTCGACTTTTTGCCTGGCGCACGGCGCGGCTTCTTTGGTGTGTTCAGAATCTCAATAGCTTCTTCACTTGTAATGGTGAACAAACGCTCTTCATCTTTCAGAGAGCGGGTGTCATCTCCACGTTGCAGGTATGCCCCAAACTTGCCATACAGGCCGTGAATGATTTCCCCTGTGGTGGCATCAACACCAACAACACGAGGCAACTCCAACATCTGGACGGCATCTTGCAAAGAGGGTGTGTCAGGGTTCATGGATTTCAACAATCCAGCGGTTCGTGGCTTGGTTGCGCCTTCTGGCAAGGAACCTTTCTCCCCATGCTGGAAGAACGTGCCATTGACTCCGACTCGCAGGAACACAGGTGCTCCCAAATACTCACCCAACAACTGCGGCCCGCTGGCAGATAGCAACGCCAACAACTTCTCAGTGGTGAACTCATCGAAAGCAGTCTCATCAGGCAACGCCTTCTTCAGAGTTCCACATTCCACATACGGGCTGAATGATTTCTTAAACAATTTCCCTGCTCGCACCGTGATCACATCTCCGGTCTCTGGGTGAGTGCCAAGCGTCAACGCAAACATGTCGCGGCCCTCCACATTGTCAATGGCATCTGACACCAATGTCTGTAACCCCGGGTTGTCTGCCCCATCACCAAAGAAGAAGTCAGACAACGTGACCGTTTTCAAAGACGCATCCTGCGACACCAAGTCGAGCTGTTCTTCCATTCCTCGCGTGAATTCATAATCAAGCAACGATGCAAAGCTGCCCATCAACAAACGATGCACTGCAAACGCCGTAATAGTAGGAATCAACGCGCGCTCGCCTTTCTTGCTCCATACATACCTGTCACGCAACTTTGCAATGATCGACGCATACGTAGACGGCCTTCCAATATCTAGGCGTTCCAATTCCTTCACCAACGATGCCTCTGTGAAACGAGCAGGTGGCAACGTGTGATGTTCCTTTGCTTCTGCATCACGAATGGGCACTGCATCCGCCACTGCAAGAACCGGAAACGGAGACCCCGCATCATCTTCTTCATTGCTTGGTGCATACACAGCCCGAAAGCCTTGCTGTGTGTAGGTGGTGCCTGAGGCTGAGAAGGTCCATTCACTGCCAGAGTCTCCGCCGACTAAACGAACAGTCACAGTGGAACCCTTTGCCTCAATCATCTGGCTTGCCATAGTGCGCTGCAAGATCATGCGATACATCGCCATCTGTCGTGGGCTCAACCCATTCGGTGCTTGCACCGACATCTTTGTCGGACGTATTGCTTCGTGAGCACCTTGAGTGTGTTTGCCCTTATGTGATGCATACCGGTGAAACGGAGCCACCATGTCAGCGCCAAACTCCGCAACTATTGCATTACGAATGTCATGGCGACTTGCCACATCATGCACTGGGTTGTCTGTGCGGGGGTATGTAATGAGGCCAAGGTCAAATAACTGCTGGCTGATGGTGCGTGCTTCAGCAACGCTCATGCCCAACCTGTTCCCTGCCTCTTGATACAGACTGCTCAGCACAAACGGTGGCTGCGGCTGGCGAGTCGCTGCCTTCTCCGCAATGTCAGACACCGCCAAAGTTACCGCTGGCTCACTCAACACCTCAGCAATGTTCTGTGCAGTTGCTTCATCAACCACTGCCGCGTCATTGACCAATGCACCAGACGCATCAAAATCAGTACCCGTTGCAATCTTCTTGCCCGCTACCTCTATCAACGTGGCACGAAACGATGGCGTTGTCTCACTGTTCACCACTACATCCATATATACGGCACTCACATGATCTAACCGCTCACGCTCTCGTTCCACTACTAAACGCAATGCTGGGCTTTGCACTCGGCCGGCAGTGGTATTGCCGCGAACCTTCCGGCGAGCAACCCCAGATACCTCAAAGCCAAACAAGCGATCAAGAATGCGACGAGTACGTGCAGCCTCAACCAAGTTGTAGTCAATCTCACGTGGAGTCAGCATGGCTGCATCGATGGCGTCTTTAGTGACTGCGTGAAAATCAATGCGCTTCACAGGAACCTTTGGCTTAAGGAACTCAACCAGGTGCGCTGCAATCAACTCACCTTCTCTATCTGCGTCTGTTGCAATGATGATCTCATTGCACTCCTTCATGTCCTTCTTCAATTGGCTGATGATCTCTTTGCCCTTGGCTGTGAGTTCATAGGTAGCAGCAAATGCATTACTGACATCTACCGTGCCATCACGTTCCGGTATGTCTGCAATATGACCAACCGAAGCACGAATGATGTAATCACCACCCAGAAACTTTTCTATGGTTTTTACTTTGATAGGTGACTCAACGATGAACAATTTGGTGTGGGTGTTTTTTTCCATGGCCGGAATCTCTACAGCCACCCCCTGTCAAAGTGCCCTGACCGACCCCTCTCAAACCCCTGCAACGATTGACTGAAAAGAAAAACTTGACACCTCTGGCGCGCGTACGCGTGTCATGCGCGCGCGGGAAGTTGCATTACAGAATTGTCCGGCGGGACGAATTCAACACCTTTATATGTAGTCACCGTGGCAGGTGACACATAAGTCATCCAGTGTGCAATCTCCGTAGTAATCACAGCACTCAAATCAGAATGGCGGGATGTTGAGCTGCCCTTTGGCATGCAACAGGTACCGCGCAGCAGCTCTGATCTCTTCGGGATAGATCGGATGATTGATGACGTTTAACCAACCGATGTAGCCATCCTCGGCGCTCGTGCCCACCAGCCCCCAACCATCCGGCAAAATCCACTGAGGTCCACCTTCCTGAATTTGTGGCCCAGCACCCCACAGTTCTTTTACTGAACTAAACAACAGGAAATCATTTCGGTATTCCGAGTAGATAATCGCAACGGATGGTTCGACAAAAGGACGGTTCATCAATGGGGCCAGATACATGTTGAACGCTTCCATCGACTGGTTATAACTTTTCGGTTCCAGTCCATCTTCGTCATATCCAAAAGAACTCAAAGTGTCTTGCTGCGAAATAAAGATGCCACCGCTACATGCAACAACTCCACCCATGCTGTTGTAGCCATTGCTACGCGAACCTGTTCCAAAAAAGTCAGTCGTCATTCCATGTTCGATATACACAGCGGGAGCGTGCCTTTCACCCGGAAACTCAAGCATGTAACACACCATGGGATCCCACGGAAAGTTTGCGAACTGCTTGTATGCACCTTCTTCACCGCGCATTGCCGGTATTAGATGCTCAGGAATGATGGGGGCAACCAGGTTGAACGTGTGATGCACTTTCATCAGAGTTTGCCGTGATGCTTCGCCTTCGACATATGTTATTTCTTCCATATCCCTACCCCTATCGTGCTAACCGCTGGCCGATGCTACGAATAACATACGCCAAATCAAGTGGATTTCGGTCGAGCCATGCACGCACTTCCTCAACCATTTCTGCAACCTCAACTTCGTCATGCAATAACTCAGTGCGTGCCCACCAATCCATGGCGTCTGGTGCGTAGATAATTCCCGCAATGGGTCGTGCATTACGAATTGCTCGCAGTGCTTCTAGAGATTCCCAGCCGGTTGCCAACATGATTGCAAACAATGCTGATGGTCCGCGGTTCACACCCATGTGACAATGCACAAGAATTCGCCGCCTTTGACTGATGTCATTCAATACCGCATATGCCTCGTCGCGCAGTTCTTCAAACCACGAATCATCGCGCTTGCCACCATTGTCATCAACACCAAACCAATGTGATGTGATCGCCGAGTTCTGGTGAATGAATTCTGTGTCGTCTGCTTCGCCACGCATGTCGAAGACATCCGTAATGCCTGCTTCTTCCCATTGACGTAGTTGCTCGAGAGCCTGAACCCGATTCGATGGAAGGTCGCCGCTGACTGCGAGAATCTCTGACACCCAGCAGATCTCTCGCCACATTGCCTGTGGATCAGTTGGTCGTATCGGACGTTCTATTGATAGATGAGTGGACATGGACACCTTTCGGTTGGTGGCTCAACCCTGTGTTGAACCTTCACCTACCTCGACGTGGCCCGTCTCTCCGTTTCACTATTTCGTCTGAAACTCACGAACCACTTCATACACAGCGTCTAAAACACTGACATCGTCCTGCAGGCCGCGCGCATCTAACTGATCGTGCCTGGCATCATTCACTTCGTGCACATAGAAGCACGCAGCTTTCACAAGCCGCTTCAGCAATTTGTTTGTTAGTCCACGATTATTGATGTCTCGATTATTCAGCCATCGCAACCGTGCAATACCTTTTGCGGCCAATTGCTGGTGAGCGTCTGAATACGTGCCGGAGAATTCCAGGTGACTAATTGCCCCCGCGATCGGATCTGATAATTGATCTCGATTATCGAACTCCTGAAGAATCTTCACAAAAGCCGAGGCTGTCCCCAACTGCAGTTTCTCAATCACTTGATACACAGGCGCAACCGCACCTACATGTCCATTGCCACCCAAAATCTTCTGCAAATAGTTGGCCATGGTGTTCGGAGTTTTCCCATACATTTGTGCCAGTTCTGTCACCGTCAATTCATCGTCGTAGAAACGATCCACCAACAATTCGCGGTCAAACGCATCAGGCATGATTGCAATTACCGCAGCAACCTTCAACGAAGCAACACGTCGATTCTCTTTCTTAATGAAATCCATCGATAGCCCACCCATGGGACCATACGAAGAGGGAAAGCCGCCGGGCTCTCCTGATTTTGAGGGGCGCTCGTAGTCAAAGAACTGCAGTCGCGCTTCAGTGACCTTGTGTTGACGACCCAAATCATTAATGCGGTTGATAATGATCCGTGTGAGATACGCCTCCGGATTCAATACCTCAGACCGTTTCATAACGCTCAATAGTTGGGTAAGCGCATAATTACTGACCGCATCGGTCTCCTGCTGCAGCCACACGAATTTACGGCACTGTTGACGGGCAATTGTTTGCGCAGCTGCAGTCCACCGCGCCACTTCTTCGCGCTCCTGACGTGTCAATTTCGGTGATTTCTCTTTGGCCACCTCACGAGATTAACGGATACGTCAAGCCCCTAGGAATGCCAAAACTAACCCAAAACACGAAAACATGAAACCAAGCTCTACGCTTCGTCGATAGTGGCATGAGTACAAATAACGAATCACATACCGAATCCGACAAATACTGTTGCATCCCAATGCACCCATGGTTAACCGTGGTCCTCGACGATTTTCTTGATCGACTAGACCCGGTGGGCATTGTGTGGGGACGCATCGCACCACACGAATATCTCCCCGAAATTCCCGATCTTCTTCTTCTCCTCACTTCAGACACCATCACACATGAAAACGTGCAGAAAGTGTTTGCGCATTACTTCGGACATGGTCACGTCAACGATGAGAAAATCGACCGTCTAGTCACGTTCCTCGTACAGACTCGTGAACGTTGGTTGGTCCTTACGACCTCAGAAGGCGGAGAAATATGGCAACCACCAACTTGGATTGGGAAGGGACTGGCATTTAGGGAACTAAGCGTTCAGGACATCGGAGCAAACCGATTTCTCATTCTTGCAAAAGATCCAATCGCATATGGCGAAGATATTTTTGAGCAAATAGAAGCAGAGTCAATGGAACACGCAATCAAAGAAATCGTCAAGCGTGATTGGGAATGGTACGACGCACACTTCGCAGGGTGACACACCATTAAGGTACTTTATACCCATATAGAAGTGCTCAAGCCGTGAGCATCTCGGAGAGGTTCCATTATGCGTAATCAGTCAATGTCTACACAAGAGTTCAACAACCGCTTTGAAGAAGCTGTTCAAATCGTTGATGGCCCCCACCCCGAACGCGCAGTCCAGTTGCTTGAAGATCTCATGCTCGAGGCTTCTGAGTTTTACGTTGCAGACGATCAAATCGTCATTCAGTTGCGCATGTACCTAGGTAGCGCCCTGTGGCGCAGCCATGTTCATGCAAGGGCCGTGCCCATCCTCGAGGCGGCATTGGAAGATTCCGTTCGTGCACTCGGTTGGGAAAACAGAGTCACCTTTTCATGTGCCGGCAATTTATGTCGTGCGCTTAGCGGTGTCGGACGCGACAAGGAAGCCATACGCCTCGCTACATCGACCTACGAAAAGCGGGCCGCCGTGTTTGGTGAACTCGATAACGGGACATTGAATTCCCTCGGGCACTTGGCGAGTTTGTACTTTGATGCGGGC
>Ga0214919_10008760_pt1 | contig 13215 bp, 11 predicted proteins | sample LL1503_MetaG_FD_177994 | JGI IMG/M metagenome (GOLD analysis project Ga0214919, IMG submission 177994) | Freshwater microbial communities from Lake Lanier, Atlanta, Georgia, United States - LL-1503 | ecosystem: Environmental > Aquatic > Freshwater > Lake | place: USA: Georgia | collected...
CATCACATCAGATAAGGTGAATTTTGTTGTGGTTGCACCGCGGACTGTTATTTCATCCGATGAGGTGAACGATATTCCGACCGCGAGAAGAGCGGAAACGAGAGTTACTGCAAGTGCACCTCTATAGATTTTCTGAGGAGCGAGAGTTTTATGACGCATTGGTTGTTCAATGAATCGGTGGGTTAGGTGAGCAAGAAGAATAGTCAGTGAAATACAGGTAAAACGTTCAACGATGTGAAGCGGACGGCCCAGAACAGCACTTGGAATAACTAATGCTGGCCAGTGCCAAAGATAGAGAGGATATGAAATTGCGCCAAGCCATTGCGAAATACGATTATTACTCAAGTCGTTAAATATTGGTGGCCACACATTTATGGATGCGATGAAGAGAACTGTTGCCACTACTGGAAGAAGAGCTTTCCAACCTGGAAAGGCCGTATTCTCGTCATATCTAATCGAGGAGATAAGTATTCCTGCAAATGCTAGCCAAGGAATTATTGACGATTTGAAAAGTGTTTTTGGAACAAAAAGAAGAAGAGCTCCGAATCCCAATTCCCAAGCACGCGTGGGTAAGCCATAGAAAGCCCAAATCGGCGAAGTTTGTGTTTGGTAGATCGAGAATAGAAGTGAGAGAACGGTGATCGAACCAATACCGGCAATTAGATATATTCGTTTGCCCAATTTTGCTAAAGCAAGAATAAATATTGGCCATACGAGATAGAACTGCTCTTCAACAGCGAGTGACCAGTAATGAATTACTGGTGAAGGTGTTGCATTGAGATTTTGATAATCATTTTGCCACCAAGCAAAGAGATAATTAGAAACGTAGAGCGAGGCTGCTATGAGATCTTTACCAAGATTTACTCGAGTAATTGATGGAAGCAGTATCCACGAAAGAATTGCCGTTGCAATAAGCACAAATGCAGAAGTTGGTAGAAGCCTCTTTATGCGGCGTTGATAAAAGGCAGCTAAATCAAGATGGCCGTCATGCTCGATTTCTCGCAGTATGAGTCCTGTAATTAGATAACCAGATATTACATAGAAAATATCTACGCCGATGAACCCTCCTGGCATGAGACGTGCATGAAAAAGTGTCACGAGTATTGCAGCGAGAGCACGTAGCCCTTGTATCTGAGTAATACGCATTGTCAGGAACTCATTAATGAGTGAATCGATATATCAGGATACGAAGTGGAAATGCGATTGCGGCCACCAAGAATTGGAATCTCAATTACCGTTGCGATATCGGTAACGACGCCCCCGCATGCAGCAACTAATTCGATTGCAGCACACATGGTTCCGCCTGTGGCAAGGACGTCATCGATCATGAGGACTTGTTGGCCTCTTTCAATTGCATCGATATGAATTTCAACCGTTGCCTCGCCATATTCGAGTGCGTAACTCTGTGCATGGGTAGTAAATGGAAGTTTTCCACTTTTACGAATTGGGATAAATCCGCGATGTAAATTAGCTGCAACGGTTGAGGCGAAAATGAAACCTCGAGCCTCAATTCCGGCGATGCATGCTGTTGGTGTCGCAAAAGAGGAGAGCGCATCGGTAATGGCGTGAAGGGCATCGCCACTGGCGAGCAGGGGAGTTATATCTTTGAAAATTACACCTGGTTTTGGATAGTCAGGAATAGTGCGGATCAATTCGAGCGCCTTCTCAATATTCACGAAGCCACCGCCGTAACTTTCTCAAGAAGTCTTGTGTCCGAACGGGGACTTGAACCCCGAATCCCTTGCGAGAACTAGCACCTCAAGCTAGCGCGTCTGCCAATTCCGCCACCCGGACGAGTGCGGGCTAACGATAGCAACGAGAGCGCGTTAGGTGCAAAAGAAGGGATGAAAGCGAGAGAATAAGCAGATGATGAGCCAACAAGAGCGCGAAGAACTTGAATTAGAAACTGTTCGCATTTGCCAAGAATTGATTCGATTCCCTAGCGTCAATTACGGCGATGGTAAGGGCGATGAAAAAGATATTGCTAATTATGTCGTTGCCTCTCTAGCTGAAGTTGGTATCAAATCAAAGATTTACGAATCGGCTCCTGGTCGATGCAATGTGATCGCAAATATTGAGGGCACTGATGATTCCCGACCAGCATTGGTTTTACATGGTCACCTCGATGTAGTTCCTGCAAATGCAGAGGATTGGTCAGTCGATCCATTTGCCGCCGAAATCAAAGATGGAATGATCTGGGGCCGCGGTGCGGTAGATATGAAAAATATGGATGCAATGATGTTAGCCACGGTGCGTTCATGGGCTCGTCGGGGATATATACCACCACGAAAAATTGTTTTAGCATTCTTTGCTGATGAAGAGGCAGGAAGTCTTTTTGGCTCGCGATGGATGGTTGCCAATCATCCTGAAGTCTTTGCAGGATGTTCGGAGGCAATTTCAGAAGTTGGTGGATTTTCGGTAACAGTCGGGGATAACAAGCGTCTTTACTTTGTAGAAACTGCCGAAAAGGGAATTCACTGGATGAGACTTACCGCTTCAGGGCGCGCAGGTCACGGTTCTATGATTAATCCGGAGAATGCACTGACACGATTAGCCGAAGCAGTTTCAAAAATTGGAAATTTTGAATGGCCACAACGCTATTCAAAAACTGTCAAAGAATTGTTTACTAGAGTCGCAAAGGTAACTGGCAAACCGTATAACGAGAATGATTTACGTCCTTTGCTTGTGGAATTAGGTAGTACCTCTCGAATGATTGGGGCGACGCTACAGAACACTGCAAATCCTTCAATGCTTCAGGCTGGTTATAAGGCGAATGTAATTCCGCAAACTGCAACTGCTGTCGTTGATGGTCGATTTATTCCAGGCTATGAGAATGAACTAAATACAACTATTCGCGAATTAGTTGGCCCAGATATTGAAGTTGAAACTATTACGCGCGATATCGCACTAGAGAGTGATTTTTCAGGGCCACTTGTAGATGCGATGTGCGCAGCACTCGTTAGTGAAGATCCTGAAGGATTACCGGTCCCGTATTTGATGAGCGGTGGAACTGATAACAAAGCCCTGTCGGAATTGGGAATTGTGGGCTACGGATTCTCTCCACTCAAGCTTTCACCTGATTTAGATTTTATGGCGCTATTTCATGGTGTTGATGAAAGAGTGGAGATAGAAGGTCTTCTTTTCGGAGTTCGAGTTCTTTCACACTTCTTGGAGAACTGCTAGAACGCTGAAATATCGTTGAGTGCTTCTCTAACAATATCGGGCAAGGTGATTTGCTCAGTTGTTAGCGCGCCACGTAATTGCGCGCCAGTTCGTGCACCGATGATTGCACTTGTAACCCCTGGTGCATCTCGTACCCATGAGAGTGCAACTTCTAATGGCGAATATCCAAGACCCTGCGCGGCTACACATACCGCATCAACAATGCGCGAGGACCGTTCATCCAAATATGGCTCTATAAAGTGTGCAAAGTGTGGTGAAGCCCCACGAGAATCACTTGGTGTTCCATTTCTATACTTACCAGATAAAACACCGCGTCCAAGTGGAGACCACGCTAGGAATCCAACTCCGAGAGCCGATGCACCTTCTAGTACTTCCTCTTCAACGCTTCGATTTAGTAATGAATATTCATTTTGCATTGTCGCAATTGGTGCTTTCATTGAATGTGATTCCTGAAGAGTTATTGCTCTCGCACTTTGCCATCCCGAATAATTAGATATTCCTACGTAGCGCGCTTTACCGGACGTGTACGCAAAATCGAGAGCAGAAAGTGTGTCTTCTAAAGGGATGTGTGAATCCCAAGCATGTATTTGCCAAAGATCGACATAGTCAGTTCCTAAGCGGATTAGAGATTTTTCCAATTGGGATATCAAGCTGTGTCGTGATGCATCTACTTTTCGTTCGCCTTCAACAAATGAAATTCCTGCTTTTGTAGCTAGAACAACTTGATCGCGACTAAAGAGCGTTCCAATGAGACCGCCAATAACACGTTCTGAATCTCCGTCTCCATACGTAGCCGCAGTGTCAATGAAATTCCCACCGGCTTCTATGTAAGCCCGACATTGATCCGCTGCCTCATGTTCGTCTGTATCTCGACCCCATGTCATTGTGCCGAGTCCTAGACGTGAAATATCTAGTCCTGTTCGCCCAGCACGTCTCAATTCCATGTGGCGACCTTAGCAATACTGAGTCTGCAACGTTGCGATAACCTAGCTCTGTGTCCTTAGTAGTTCTAATACGTCATGCACATTCGGAAGCGAATGTTGCTGGAATCCTCTCTGGTCGACGTCCAAATATTGCACTAAGTGAAAAGGGTCGAAAGCAAGCCCAAGAACTAGCAGATCGTTTGGGGCAGATAAAGGTCAAAGAGCTTCGCATTAGTCCGCTACAACGCTGCATCGAAACAATCGAGCCATGGAAGTCTGCGAGGACTCGAATTCGCAGCATTGAAGATCATGGGATAACTGAAGTCGATTATGGAAAATGGAGCGGTCGGACTCTACGTTCGCTTTCCCGCGAAAAACTTTGGAAAATAGTTCAAGAGAATCCAAGTCGCGTCTTTTTTCCAGATGGTGAAGGTCTGTCAAATATGCAAGCGAGGGCAGTTGATTCGATGTATGCGGGACTTTCATCGCCTGGCACTGGAGCACTTGTATTGGTTAGCCATGGCGATGTTATAAAGGCGCTCGTTGCATCCAATCTAGGTATGCGACTTGATGATTTTCAGAGAATAATTATTGATCCCGCTTCAATAACTGTATTCGATTTCTCTTCTAAATCACCACGATTGTTACTTCTCAATGACTCTCATACAAAAATTAGCGATCTGGGAAACGCATCCACAAAGAAAAGACTTTTAGTCGGTGGCGGAAGTGGTCCATTGGCAAAGAAGAAAAGTAAATGAGTCGAATAACTTACATTTACGACCCAGTCGAACGATTTGTTGCAGGTACTGTTGGTCAGCCAGGGGAGCGAACTTTCTTTCTTCAAGCACGAGCAGGTAGTCGCATGACGTCGGTCTCACTGGAAAAAGCTCAAGTTGCCGCATTGGCGCAGCGCGTGGAGATGCTTATTAGAGACTTGCGACGTACTAATCCATCGATCGCTCTCATTCCAACTAGTCGCGACGAGTCACCACTTGAGCAACCCATATTTGAGGAATTTCGCGTCGGAGTAATTTCTCTATCGTGGGATGAAAGTAAATCCTTGATTTGTATAGAGTGCGAGGCAGCAGGCGATGAGTCCGAACAAGTAGATGGAGAGGGTGATCTGCTACAGGTTTATCTAACTCCGGGAGCCGCTTCTGCATTTGCGAGTCGCTCCTTGATGGTTGTCGAAGCGGGTCGTACTCAATGTCCCTTCTGCGATATCCCGATTGATCCACAAGGGCATTTATGTCCCAGGGCTAATGGTTACCGACGCTAATTCGCAACTCCTGAAAACGGGAGTCATAACAGTTACTGGACGTTTAGTTGACGCATCTAATGCGACCTTGTTCGCATCGATTGTTAGCGATAGCGCACAAGGACAATGTATCTATAAGCCAATTGCAGGGGAGCGACCGTTGTGGGATTTCCCTGATGGTCAATTAGCGCATAGAGAATATGCAGCCTTTCTTGTTAGTGAAATGTTGGGTTTTCATATCGTTCCGCAAACAGTTTTGAGAGATGGACCATTTGGAATAGGAATGGTTCAACTATGGATAGATATCGATGAAGAGATTGATTTAGCAAATTTCTTCTCTCAAGACGATCCCAGTCTTCGTTCAATGGCTCTATTTGATGCAATTATCAATAACACGGATCGCAAAATTGGACATCTTTTACCTGACAAATCAGGTCATCTGTATGGATGCGACCATGGCGTTACATTCCATAGCGAATACAAATTACGCACTGTCCTATGGCAATGGGCGGGCGAACCTCTGACGAAACCAGAGATTTCTATGTTGAAGTCCGCGATTTCTCAGTTTCCAGAAATTGTTGTTGCGTTAAAGGATTATTTGACTTCCGATGAAATCGAAGCACTGAAGATTCGAATCATGGACCTTTTAGAAAACGCTTCATTTCCTCTGCCAAATCCTGATTGGCCAAGTATTCCTTGGCCCGCCTTTTAACTTGATGCAATAGTATTTCTATATGAAGTCATGGGCACAGGTCTATATTCCACCAATAGATTCCGCCATTCCATTTCCGCAATTGAGCCTTTACAACACAGCCACGAAATCAAAAGAGAAGTTACCCAAGAAAAATCTTTATCAGATGTACGTCTGTGGAATCACACCATACGATGCGACACATCTGGGTCATGCGGCGACGTACATCACCTTTGATCTTATCAATAGATATTTGCGTGCTACAGGTGCGCACGTTGATTTCGTTCAGAATATTACGGACATCGATGATCCACTTTTTGAGCGCGCTAAACGCGACAATGTTGATTGGAGCCAATTAGCTACTAGCCAAATTGAATTATTCCGCGGCGATATGGTGGATCTACACATAATTCCACCAAAAAATTACATCGGCGTTGTTGAAGCAATTCCAATGATTATTGAATCCATTGTGAAAATTGAGAAGTCTGCTCCAACGTATATAGTTGATTCAGATCTCTATTTCCAGGTACATAGTGATTCCGACTTTGGCAAGCGGTCACATATGAGCAATGCGCAGATGTTAGACATATTTGCACAGCGAGGCGGAGATCCTCTCAGAACTGGTAAACGTGATCCTTTAGATGCACTCCTTTGGTTGAATCAACGCGATGGCGAACCGGGATGGGATTCTCCATTTGGCAAAGGACGTCCTGGATGGCATATCGAATGCAGTGCAATTGCTATGCATTATTTAGACGATGCGCTCGACAATCAATATTCGATTGATATTCAAGGTGGTGGAAGTGATCTGATATTTCCGCATCACGAGATGAGTGCAGCGCAGAGCAAAGCGATATCGGGTAAAGAATTTGCGCGCTCTTATGTTCACTCGGGAATGATCGGACTTGATGGCGAGAAGATGAGCAAGAGTAAGGGAAATCTTCTCTTTGTTTCCAAGATGGTCAATGAGGGAACGAGCCCTATGGCTATTCGGCTGGCGCTCATAGCTTCGCATTATGGCAGTGATCGAATGTGGACGTCATTACTACTTGAACAGGCACAAGAATTGCTTGAAAAAGTGACTATTGCTCTCTCACGTGAAGAAGTTGCACCGACGAAACCTGTTATCGAGAAAATAGTTCGCGCACTGTCAGATAATTTGGACACTCCTACTGCGCTAAAAGCTATTTCTTTATGGTGCGATGAAACTTTGAGTGGATCAACAGGGGGAGAAGCTGGCGAACTTTCAAGAGCGATTGACACTCTCTTAGGCATCGCTATTTAGTCTTGTGTTCGTCTGCGAAGGTAGCGCTCAAATTCTTTTGCAATGCTTTCTCCAGAGGCTTCCGGTATCTCTGTAGCATCCTTGCTTTCTTCTAATGACTTTATGTATTCAGAGATATCGCTATCCTCTTTTGCCATCGAATCAACTGCAGCTTCCCACTGGATAGACTCTGTAGGTAAATCACCAAGTGGTAGGTCAATTTCTAAGAAGTCTTCAAGTGCATTGATGAGCGCCAATGACGCCTTTGGTGAAGGAGATTGTGATGCGTAATGCGGAACCGCTGCCCATAAGGAAATTGCATCTATGCCACGTTTGAAGCAGTTATCTTGAATTATTCCTAAAATTCCAGTTGGCCCTTCATAGCGTGACGTTTCAACACCTAGTCTTTGTGCTAAATCTGGGTGACCGCCTGTACCTGTTACTCCTATTGAGCGAGTGTGAGGTGCGTCGGCTAATAGTGACCCAAGTGTTATTACTAATGAAACATCAAGGTCATCGGCAAGATCCAAAATTTCTCGGGTGAAATATTTCCATCGCATGGAAGGCTCCGCGCCTTGAACAATTACGAAATCGTTAGGAAGATGAGGAGTCTGAATTCCAAAAACCCTAGTTGTAGGCCAAGTAATCGAACGAATCTGAGATTCATCTAAATCGATTATTGGACGATTAACTTGAAAATCGTAGAATTCTTCAGGATCAATTTCTGCAATCAACTCAGGCAATATTGATGTTGTATCGCCACTCCATGCACCGAGGAGATGGGCCAATGCACCTGATGCAGCTTCGCCGGCATCATTCCATCCAGTGAATGCGACAACCATCACTGGGGTACGAAGCGCGGGTATTTGGTGAATCTCCATATCGACACCTTACGGTAACCTTCGACAAGTGAGTAAGTTGAAATCGTCGAACATGACCCCTGGCCTCTTGCGCAGAGCCCTCTCAACTCGAGTGGTTATCGCCGATGGCGCCATGGGAACAATGCTCCAAGAGGCAAATCCCACCCTAGAAGATTTTCAAGGCTATGAAGGCTGTAATGAGATTCTCAATGTAAGTCGCCCGGATATTGTCGCAAGTGTTCATAACCAGTATTTGAACGTTGGCGTTGATGCAATCGAGACAAATACTTTTGGCTCCAACTGGGCGAACTTAGCCGAATACGGAATCGAAGATCGCATTTACGAATTGGCTTTTGAAGGTGCAAAAATTGCCCGCACATGTGCAGATTCATTTTCTACACCTGAAAAACCACGCTTTGTTTTAGGTTCACTCGGACCAGGTACTAAATTACCTAGTCTTGGACATACAACATATGAAAAATTGAGAGATGCATATGAGTTAGCCTCCCAAGGACTAATCGATGGTGGCGTAGATGCACTACTTATTGAAACGACACAAGATCTATTGCAAGCAAAAGCTGCGGTAAATGGCGGTCGTAGAGCGATAGACAAAAGCGTTCGCGACATCGTTTTGATTGCTCAAGTAACTGTTGAGACAACCGGAACGATGTTGTTGGGTTCTGAAATTGGAGCAGCACTCAATGCCCTCGAACCACTTGATATTGATCTTATTGGTCTCAATTGCGCAACTGGCCCAACAGAGATGTCGGAACATTTGCGATATCTCTCCAAAAGCGCCCATTGTGGATTATCCGTTATGCCTAATGCTGGTCTACCGATCCTTGGCGCAAATGGTGCACACTATCCGCTCAATCCAGCAGAGTTAGCTATAGCCCTCAAAGGTTTTGTAAAAGATTACGGGGTATCACTTATAGGTGGATGTTGTGGAACAACTCCAGAGCATCTCAAAGCCGTTGTTGATGAAGTAGGCGGAACGCAAAATGCTGATCGAGTTACAGATATCGAGCCAGGTGCATCTTCGCTTTATCAATACGTTCCTTTTAGACAAGATAAGACCTATTTAGCAATTGGTGAGCGCACAAATGCAAATGGCTCGCGAGCATTTAGAGATGCACTTCTTGCTGAGGATTGGCAGACATGTGTTGAAATTGCGCGAGATCAAATTCGCGATGGTGCGCATATGCTCGATCTCTCCGTGGATTATGTTGGCCGCAACGGCGTTGCAGATATGTCAGAACTAGCATCACGCTTTGCCACAGCATCAACTCTTCCTATTGTTTTGGATTCAACCGAACCCGCCGTTCTCAAAGCAGGATTAGAACGACTAGGCGGCCGAAGCATTATCAACTCAGTGAACTACGAAGATGGCGATGGTGCTGATTCTCGTTTTGCCAAAATCATGCCACTTGTTGTCGAACACGGCGCCGGTGTCGTTGCATTAACTATCGATGAAAAAGGTCAAGCGCGTGATTGCGAGTGGAAACTCCAAGTAGCGCGACGTCTCATCAATGATCTAACAACTAACTGGGGCATGCAGACTGGCGATATTTTGATCGATTGTCTTACTTTTCCAATCGCGACCGGACAAGAAGAGACTCGTAGAGATGGAATTGAGACCATCTCTGCTATCAAACAATTGAAGAAGGAATTCCCGCAGGTTCAAACTACTTTAGGTGTTAGTAACGTTTCTTTTGGTCTCAATCCGGCTTCACGCGTTGTGTTGAACTCAGTCTTCTTGAACGAATGCGTCAATGCAGGCTTGGATTCGGCAATTGTTCATCCTTCCAAAATTATGCCTATGGCGCGCATTCCAGAACGTCAAAAAGAGGTTGCCCTGGATTTGATTTATGACCGACGCACTTTCGATGGTGATGAATGTACATATGATCCACTATCAGAATTCCTGCAACTCTTTGAAGGAGTAGAACTAACTGCTACGCGCAACACGCGTGCTGCCGAACTCGCCGCTCTTCCCCTTGAAAAGCGCTTAGAGCGACGCATTATTGATGGCGAAAAAGTTGGTCTCGAGGATGATTTAGATGCCGCAAGAGCGCAAGGAATCGCTCCTTTAGCAATTATTAATGATTATCTTCTTGAAGGCATGAAGGTAGTAGGAGAGCTTTTCGGTAAAGGTGAGATGCAATTACCTTTCGTATTGCAAAGTGCTGAAGTTATGAAAACCGCAGTTGCACTACTTGAACCACACATGGAAAAGACTGATGAAGCGGGCCGAGGAACAATGTTGCTTGCGACCGTGAAAGGCGATGTCCACGATATTGGAAAAAATCTCGTTGATATTATCCTGACAAATAATGGTTATCGCGTCGTCAACATTGGTATCAAGCAAACGATCAACCAAATAATCGATGCTGCTCTTGATGCAAATGTAGATGCTGTTGGTATGAGTGGTCTGTTGGTGAAGTCAACGGTGATCATGAAAGAAAATCTTGAAGAGATAACTGCTCGAGGTCTCGATCAAAAGTGGCCGATTGTTCTTGGGGGAGCGGCCCTTACTCGTGCATATGTAGAGCAAGATTTAGCTTCAGTATTCCCGGGTGAAGTGCGTTATGCACGCGATGCATTCGAAGGCTTGCGTCTTATGGATGCAATCATGGCCGTAAAGCGTGGAGAAGAAGGCGCTGCACTTCCTGCACTTCGCGAACGCAAAGTGGCAAATACTCGAAAGAGTTCACTCAATGTCGAAATTGATACGCGTCGAAGTGATGTCGCAATCGATATTGATATTCCCAACACACCATTTTTTGGCTCACGTGTCGTCAAGGGAATTCCACTTGCGCAATATTCAGGGATGCTCGATGAACGAGCCCTCTTTGTAGGTCAATGGGGACTTAAAGGTAATCGTGGCGAATATGAAACGATGGTTGAAGAAGAGGGACGTCCACGCTTACGTTCATTGCTCAATGAAGCACAATCGCAAGGTTGGCTCAACGCCGCTGTTGTTTATGGATACTTCCCATGCGTCAGTGATGGTAATGACCTAATTATTTTGCATCACGAAGGTCCCGACAAAGGTACAGAGCGCACTCGTTTTTCTTTCCCAAGGCAGACGCGAGATCGACGCCTTTGCATCAGTGACTTTTTTGCAAGTAAAGAGTCAGGAAAGGCCGATGTTGTCGCTTTCCATATCGTGACAATGGGTGCAGCGGTAAGCGCCGCTAGCGCAAAATTGTTTGAGGCAAATGCTTACAGAGACTATTTAGAACTTCATGGTCTATCTGTACAGTTGACAGAAGCGCTAGCGGAACATTGGCATGCACGCATACGTGAGGAATTAGCACTTAATAATTTGGATTCACCTGATCTTCAAGAAATATTGGATCAGGGTTATCGCGGTTCACGTTACTCATTTGGCTACCCGGCTTGCCCTGATCTGGAACAGCAAGTCCAGCTGTGTGAATTGCTAGAACCTGCTCGCATCGGAGTTGAGCTATCTGAAGAATTTCAATTGCACCCTGAACAATCAACCTCGGCAATCATTGTTCATCACCCAGAAGCAAAGTATTTTAACGCTAACTAATGGAGAGCTTTTTTAGCGCTGTGTTCTTCGATATGGATGGGCTATTTGCAAATTCTGAACCGCTTTGGCTTGAAGGTGAAACTGAATTAATGGCACGACATGGGCACGCCTGGACTCATGAAGACCAAGTTCATTGCCTTGGTGGTCCACTCACTCGTGTTGGGGAATATATGTTTTCTTTAGTAGGAGTTCAAAGTCCAGAATTTTTCACTAAAACACTTGTAGAGATAGTCGTCGCTAAACTTTCGGCCGGAACACAACTAATGCCAGGAGCGCAAAAATTAGCTAGCACGCTGAAAGCAGCAGGAGTTCCTATCGCGATGGTTTCGGCTAGTCCGCGAAATATCGTCAATGCTGTTCTTAGCGGGGTAGAACACGATTTCGCAACCACAATTTCATCTGACGACGTCAAAAAAACTAAGCCAGATCCAGAGGGATATCTAAAAGCAGCCGAATTCTTCGGGGTAGATATTGAGAACTGTTTGATTTTTGAGGATTCTCTCACTGGAGTTGCAGCGGCTAGCGCATCAGGTGCTTTCCTGATAGCAGTTCCGCATTTTGTAAGAGTCGAAGAATCGAAACGAGTAAGGGTTATCAAGAGTTTAGAAGAACTTGATCTTGAGGTCTTGAAAAAGTATTACGGAGATTTCACGCAAGTCTAATTATTGTGTGCAGGGCAGATACTTTTGAAATGGCACCAATCGCATAGACGACTCGTCTTTGTTGGCCAATAATCCTTTTCATACGATGCTTCTAAATCCCGAGCAATATGCATCAGCATGTTTTCTGTTGACTCTAAATCAGCGATGGTTGGTTGACTGCGCACAACCTTGCCATCTCCCAAATAAATCAATTGGAGCAAGCGAGTGAGTACTCCATGATTCTTCCAATAGAGCAGGGCATAAACACGAAGTTGGAAAAGAGCTTTTTCTTCCCAGCCAGGTTTCGGTGACTTTCCCGTCTTGTAATCAATAATTCTGACTTCACCAGTTGGAGCTATATCCAATCTGTCAACGTACCCATGAAGATAGAGTCGCTCACTTAGATCATTTTCCAAATGCAATTCACGATGCGTAGCTTCGAATGATGATGGATCTTCCAAATCAAAATACACTCGCAATAGTGCACTTGCTCGATCCAGCCATTCTTTTTCGTTTGTAACGAGCGATGCTAAATCTGGCTTTCCTTCAAGCTGATCTAACCAGCGAGAAGGCAACAATTCGATAGCTTTCTCTGGAGTGCGTTCTGACGCGGGTGATTCAAAAAGATCATGCAAAACTGTATGGACAAGTGTTCCTCGTTCAGCATCAATGCTCGGCGGTTCAGGTAATTTATCTACGACGCGATATTTATAGTGCTGAGGGCAATTATTGAAATCAGATATGCGACTCGGGGATAGTCGAAGAGGTAGTTCCATAGAGGCGAAGATACCCTCAAACGCCTAGAATGCTCTGGTGTCTAACCTCGGGTATTTCGC
>Ga0214919_10008761_pt1 | contig 13213 bp, 11 predicted proteins | sample LL1503_MetaG_FD_177994 | JGI IMG/M metagenome (GOLD analysis project Ga0214919, IMG submission 177994) | Freshwater microbial communities from Lake Lanier, Atlanta, Georgia, United States - LL-1503 | ecosystem: Environmental > Aquatic > Freshwater > Lake | place: USA: Georgia | collected...
TTTTTAAAGTACTCCCTTAGAGAAATTGATTAGCAACTTACATGGAAGATGGATGCGAGAGATTTTTCACTCTCGCATCCACTCTCCTATTAACTACTTACTTGATATAGATGTCTCCGTATGAAGGTGCACCCTGTGGCTCCCAGAAGAACACACCGCCGAGGCCGGAGCCCCAAACTTCTTGTGTCTTTGAGAATACGCCTGGGATTACCCACATTTGATCCATCACATATTGATTGAGCTCTGCCCACATCTTTCCTTGCTTCTTACGGTCTGGTTCTGACAAGGCAGCATCTGACTTAGCTTTAAATGCCTTGTATGCAGGATCGCCCCAGTTTTGTGACATTGGGAATCCACCAGTTTCGGTAAAGAGTTCAGGAATAACTGTTGAAGCGTTAGCCCAGTCAGGTGCCCAACCAGCGCGAGATAAATCGCCTTGCTTGGTCTGATCTAGAACAACTGCGTAGTAAGAACCGGCTTCAATGTAGTTGAACTTCATTGTGATGCCTGCATTCTTCTTCATTGAGTCAATCCAAATAGCGGCAGCCTTCTTATTGGTGTCGGTATCTGGGAAGTCAAAATAAATTCCGCGCTTTGGATCTGTTGCTTTCGCATAAACATCTGGACAAGCAGTCTTTGCTGCATCCATATATTTCTTCGCTGCTTCAGCATTTCCTGCAGGCTTGAATTCATCAAGTCCAGTTACCTTTGCATAGTCAAGACCCATCAATGGCTTGATTACGCCATCTGCAGGATCTCCACCGAATGCTGCGCCGCCACCAAGCTGCTGAATAGCAGCGAAGTCACGTGCGTAGTAAATGGCTTTTCGAACATCTAGACAAGGAACCTTCTTAACGTTAACCGCAGAATAAGTTACATAAGGGTCGTAAACGTTAAGTGCGCGAGTTGCAAAGTTACCCTTTGGCTTTCCAGCATCATCAAAGACTGTTGGCAAGTTAGTTGGTAGTACAGCATCCAGTGACATTGAGTTCTTTTCGGAATCATTTAGAACCAATTGATCGCGAACTTCTTCAGCCAAACCGAAGCGAACTACGATGCGGTCTGGATATGCGTTGCGAATTGGATCTGACTTCTTATCCCACTTATCGTTGCGGACAAGAACCATTTCATCCTTAGCCTTGTACTTCTGGATCTTGTATGGACCAGATGAAACTGGAGCCATGTCGTATGCATCGCCAGTGTCCTTAGCCTTTGGAACAGGCCCAAATGAAAGGTATGTGGTTGTGTAGTTGAAGTCGCCAACTGGGCGCTTCAAGTTAAATGTAATTGTCTTGTTATCTGCAGAACAGGTAACAGCTTTGTCATACGCAGCTGTGTCATTGTTCTTAGTTGAATATGGACCCTTGTAAACAGATGAGCCATCCTTTGCAGATGGAATATCAAGCATTCCAATTGCGTAAGTAGGACCATCAGTGATTACATCTGTTGCGAAGGTACGAGAAACTCCGTACTTAATATCTGCGCAAGTGATTGCAGAACCATCTTCGAAAGTCACACCATCACGAAGTGTGAATTCCCATGTCTTATTGCCATTTGATGCGCGACCTGTGTCAGTTGCAAGGTCAGCTACTACAGCTGAACCAGCAGAGCCTTCGGCACGGGCATAAGCAGTAAGTGTGCGGTGCATGTATGAACCGAACCATGCAATGTGTTGACCGGTGTAGTTACGGTTTGGATCAGCGTGTGTCCAAGCTTCGGAGTGAGTCAAATAAGTGATCGTTCCACCCTTTGATGAACCACCGCTGCTCATCTTCACTAGTCCACCCGCAACAACTGCAAGTGCTAGAACCGCAACGATTGCGATGCTAGTTGATTTTTTGACTCTCGCCATTTTCTCTCCTTTTTGTTGCTTTGGTTTACTAACTTTTTTATAACTTTTTTACTTATCAGCTCTGCTCAGACTTTGGGTCTAACGCATCGCGGATGGCATCTCCAAATAAATTGAAAGATAGGACCACCAAGATTAACGACAGGGCTGGGATAAAGAAATAGGTTGGTTCGCTCAAAATGTATTTAGTTGAGTCTGCAATGATCAATCCCCACGTGGCTGAAGGTGGCTGGACACCAATTCCGAGGTAGGAAAAGACGGCTTCTGCGGCAAGATAACCAGGCAGAGCCAGGGATACATAAACGATTACCGGAGTCCAAAGATTCGGAAGTAACTCTTTAAAAATAATTCGGCGATTAGATGCACCAAGTGCTCGAGCTGCGATTACATAATCGCGTTCACGCAAAGATAAAACTTGAGAACGAATGATTCTAGAAAAATATGGCCAACCGAAGAACGAGAGAATAATTATCAAGTAGAGAATTCGAGCGCCGTTATCTCGAGCAATTCCAGATTTTTCGATGCGCTGAATCATCGGAACGCTTAGCGCAATAATCATAAAGAACGATGGGAATGAGAGGAGAAAATCGGTAAAGCGACCGAAGATTGCATCGACGCGACCACGGTAATAGCCGGAAACAATTCCGATAATTAAACCCAGAGCCACAGTTGCAAAAGTTGAAATAACGGCAACCATAAATGAGATTCGAGATCCAAACATCAATCGCGCAAGTAAGTCATATCCAATTCCAGGTTCAACACCAAGTGGATGGTTCAAACTAATTCCACCTAGTTTTCCAATTGTTTCACCGCGTGCAGTGATTGCGCTTGCATCTCGATCTGTTGGACTTACATTTATAACCCACGCAATTAGCGGAGCAAAGATTGCGATAAATACGATCGTGAAAGAGGCTACGGCTGAAGGGATTGCAATCTTGTTGGCTCTGAATCGACGCCAAGCTAATTCTCTAGGACTACGGCTAACTAGCCCGGTATCCCCAACTCTGCCTGGATGCATTCTGGGAACACTAGTCATCTGGGCTCGGCATTACAAGGAAGGTTGGGTTATTACGACAGGGTGAATCCTTATTTAATGTGGCTTCGTTCGCTCAATCCTCGAAGGGCAAGCAGGCCATCTGAGGACCAGGAGTTAACGGTTGTAATGCTGCAAGGCAGAACATCGACATGGTAAACGCTTTCCAGAGGTGCACCTAAAACAATCGCGACAAGACTTCTAATTACATAGTTATGTGTAACGACAATAATTGTTTTTCCGGGATGTTCTAACGCAAGATTTGTAAGTGCAAGTTCTGATCTCGCCGCAACATCTTCATACGATTCACCAGTAATGCCTGCTGGTGAACTAGTACTTGAAATCCAAGAGAGCCATTCATTTGGATATAGTTTTTTAACATCAGAAATGCTCAAACCATCCCATTCGCCAAATCCAGCTTCGCGCCATGATTCATCTAAAGTTATTTTAAGACCTGTTGCTTTAGCAATCGCTTCCGCTGTTTGTTTTGTTCGGACCATCGGAGAAGCAATTATTAAATCTGCGCCGCGCGCTGCAAGTTCACACCCTACCGCTTCTGCTTGCTCCAAACCATCTGCGCTAAGTTCTGGATCTGATCCATCTCCTCCAGAAAATCTGCGTTCTGGCGTCAAAATAGTTTCACCATGACGCACGAAATAAATAATCGTTGGCTTCTCGCCAGAAACTAAGCGTTCTGTTAAAAAGTTCTTCTGCATCGGTGCGTTAGTGCTGACATCACCATCTAAAGCTTTATTTGCCAACCGGTCAGCATGTGAATTCTCATCGCGCGGAATCCACTTATAAGTTACCAATTCATGAGGGTGTGCAGCGCGCGCCAGCTTTGCGAGTTCACGCATATCCGGATGCTTTATCTGCCATCGGCCAGACATTTGTTCCACTACTAACTTCGAATCCATTCGGGCTTCTACTGTTGCAGTTGGATCAATTTCATTTACTTTACGAAGCGCGGCTAATAATCCGTTGTATTCAGCCACGTTGTTTGTCGCAACTCCGATGGTCTCAAAGAGTTCGTGCAAAATCTTTCCATTTTCTGAAACGACTGCGCCATAAGCGGCTGGACCAGGGTTTCCCCTTGATCCACCATCTGCAGAAATTACAAAGGCGCGGCCCATTTAAATGCGAACCAATATTCGTCGACATTCTTCACAGCGCAAAACCTCTTCAGAATCTAAAGACTTAATGCGTTCCATTTCAACGGCATTAATTGCAAGTCGGCAACCATCGCAGGTATTTCCAATTAGCAGCGCGGCCCCGACTCCCCCGCCATTAGCTTTTACCTTTTCATACAGATCGATTAGCGCGGCATCAATCTTTGGCGCCAACAACGTGCGCTCTGATTTCTTTGAAGCAATTTCGCGATCTAATTCATTAACAGCGCTTTCAAGACGAATATTTAACTCAAGTTCTAGCTTCTTTAGGCCCTCTTCATCGTTCTTGATTGTTGTAACCTTTTCTTTCGCCGCATCAACCTTCATCATAATTTCTAATTCGCCATCTTCGAGTTCAGCTTTGCGCTTGGCCAACGTTTCAATCTCATGCTGTAGTTGTTCTAGCTCTTTCGGGGAAGCGCCTCCGCTTGAAAGTCGTGCTTCATCTTTCACCATACGATCAGCAACAGATTCAACATCAACTTCACTTCGTCGTAAATCAATTGTCACATCAGCAAGTTCGGCTTCCGCGACCACCAATAGCTCTGCACTTGAAGCAAGTCGGGTATGAATCGCAGTTAGTTGTTCGCGCTCTGGAAGTGTCTTTAATTTATGTGTGGCCTGCATAATCGCAGAATCAATTCGCTGAAGTCCAATCAAGTTGTTCTGGTCGGAAACAGAGGCTTTCATATAAGCACCTCGCCTTTCCGAATATAACCTGCATAATGTAATTGTTAGTACCAGAACTTATAGCGATATTTTAGGGGACTTTTACGAATATTCCATAATTTCATATTTATAATTTGCTCGTGCAATTGTTTGAAACTAGACGTCTGCTCTGCTCTTCCTTGTCGATTTATGATTACGCAGAATTTGAGGCGGGCCGTGAGCCAATCTGGAAGGGTTTCACAAATCCATATCGGCATTTAATTGAGGGGCCGAGCCCACTAGCTTTTAGAATTCCCAGAGTTAAGAAGGATCCGAGCTTCGCTGAAATAGGATTAGTCCTTGCAGTTAGCAAAGAATTAAACGAAATTATAGGTTCTGCCGGTTTTCATGATTTTCCAGATGAAACCGGAATGATTGAAATTGGCTTTGGAATTGTTCCGGAAATGCAGAACCAAGGATTTGGCAAAGAATTGCTAATTGGAATGTGGGAGATGATATGCAATCGAGATGATGTGAGAATTCTGCGATACACCGTGGCCCCAGATAACGGGCCATCAATTCACATCATCAATAAGTTAGGTTTCGACAAAGTTGGCGAACAAATGGATCCAGAAGATGGTCTTGAACTCATATATGAGAAATCAGTATCTGATTTTCTATCTGGTGGGCGGTGAGGGTTTCGAACCCCCGACATCCTCGGTGTAAACGAGGCGCTCTACCACTGAGCTAACCACCCAAAACGTACTGCCGCACTCTACCTGCAGATTGGCAGTATTAAAAATTCAATGCTTAATTTATAAGAAACTATTACAACGCAGCGAGCGCAGCCTTGTAATCAGCCAAATTACGCGCATCGCCAAGGCCATTAACTACCTGCCAGCGAAGTACGCCTGACTTATCAATAACGAAAGTTCCTCGGATTGAACATCCACGTTCTTCATTAAATACGCCATATGCCTTTGCTGCTGCGCCATGTGGCCAGAAGTCGGCAAGGAGTGGGAATTTGTAACCTTCTTGTTCGGCGAAAGCTTTTAGTGAATACATTGGATCGCAAGAGATTGCGATTAGTTGGACATCATCATTTTGAAATGCACCGAGATCATCGCGAAGACTGCAGAGCTCGCCAGTACAAAGACCAGAGAATGCGAATGGGTAGAACAGAACTACAACGTTCTTTGAACCTTTAAAAGATGAGAGTGAAATATTCGCACCATGTTGATCTAAAAGATTAAATTCTGGTGCCTGTGATCCAATTTCAAGTGCCATTTAATCTCCTAATTATTTGCGACTGGCTTTTCTGGCAACTAATTTAGTTGCGGTCCAATCTGCGCCGATGGCAAAGGATACAGTCTGTGAGAGACCGGCAGTTGGTGCGGCTTCTTGAATATCACTTGGTTCAACGTGACCTTCTCTATTTACTTTTGGAGTGAGCAACCAAATTGGTCCAGTTTCAGATAGATAAGTCATGGCATCCATTAAGTCATCTACTAGATCGCCATCGCCATCTCGCCACCAAAGCAGAACGGCATCTATAACTTCTGTTGCATCGCCTTCAATAAATTTTGTACCAGTGCGCTTCTCAACCGCGCTACGAAATTCGTTGTCACAGTCGGAATCCAATCCGACTTCTAGAATCAACTCTCCTGGTTCAAGAGCGAGCCGTTCAACAATCAGATCTACCCCCATCGGGGTTCTTCCTCCTTAACTGCTTGAATAAATGTGAGATAGGTAATTCCAGGAGATAAGTCCACCGAACCTTGGGCAATTGCGCAAGAGGTAATCCGGGTTAATGCCGCTTTGGGTGGAAAGTTCATGCCAAATTCGTGGAAAGATACTGCCATGAGCACAAACGAGCAGGCCCCTGACCATTTGATTGATCAGCTTGTCGACACCGATCCGCAAGAAACTGCAGAGTGGACCGAATCGCTTGATGCCGTATTAAAGAATGCCGGACCTGTTCGTGCTCGTTACTTAATGCTTGCGATGTTGGATCGTGCCGGAGAAAATAATCTTGGTGTTCCTGCTCTTCGCGCAACTGATTACATAAACTCAATTTCACCAAAGCTAGAACCGTCATTTCCTGGAGATGAAGCAATCGAACGCCGAATTCGCGCATTTATCCGTTGGAACGCTGCAGTTATGGTTCATCGCGCGCAACGTCCGGGAATCGGAGTTGGTGGACACATATCTACTTATGCATCATCTGCTTCACTTTATGAAGTTGGCTTTAACCACTTCTTCCGCGGCAAGGATCATGCTGGCGGCGGAGATCAAATTTTTTATCAAGGCCATGCAAGTCCAGGAATGTATGCCCGTGCATTTCTTGAAGGTCGTTTAACTGAACATCAGATGGATGGTTTCCGCCAAGAACTTTCACATGAAGGTGGCGGACTTTCTTCTTACCCACATCCACGTTTGATGCCAGAGTTCTGGGAATTCCCAACAGTTTCAATGGGGCTTGGTCCAATCAATGCTATTTATCAAGCACGTTACAACCGTTACCTGCAAGGCCGTGGCATCAAAGATACAAGTGACCAAAATGTCTGGGCATTTCTTGGCGATGGTGAATGTGATGAACCAGAAACTCTTGGCGCAATCAGTCTTGCTGCGCGCGAAGGTTTGGATAACTTAACTTTTGTTGTTAACTGCAACTTACAACGCCTTGATGGTCCAGTTCGCGGAAATGGCAAGATTATTCAAGAACTTGAATCAATCTTCCGTGGCGCTGGCTGGAATGTAATCAAAGTTATCTGGGGCCGCGAGTGGGATGAACTTCTTGCAATGGATCGCGAAGGCGCTCTCGTTGATTTAATGACGAAGACAACAGATGGCGATTACCAAACATTTAAAGCGGAATCAGGCGCTTATGTTCGTGAACATTTCTTCGGCCGTGATCCACGTACTGCAGCAATGGTTGCAGATTGGTCAGATGAAAAGATTTGGGCGCTAAAGCGCGGTGGTCATGATTACCGCAAACTATTTGCTGCTTACAAACAAGCTTCAGAACATAACGGTCGCCCAACAGTAATTCTTGCTAAAACAATTAAGGGCTGGACGCTTGGTTCGCACTTTGAAGCGCGTAACTCAACTCACCAGATGAAGAAGATGACGCATGAAGATCTTCTAGCATTTCGCGACACACTTCAGATTCCACTTACTGATGAACAGATTGATGCAAAGGCGCCGCCGTATTACCACCCAGGTGTTGATTCACCTGAGTACAAATACATGATGGAACGTCGCAGTATTTTGGGTGGCTCAATGCCATCTCGTCGTAAAGATTCTGCGCCACTGCCGCAGCCACCGATTGAAACTTATGAGTCTGTAATTCGTGGTTCTGGTCATCAAGAAGTTGCAACAACAATGGCCTTTGTTCGCCTACTAAAAGATTTATTAAAAGATCCAGGTATCGGCAAGCACTTGGTTCCAATTATTCCGGATGAAGCACGTACCTTTGGAATGGATTCATTGTTCCCATCACTAAAGATTTACTCACCACATGGTCAGAACTACACATCAGTTGACCGGGAATTAATGCTTTCCTATAAGGAATCTACTTCGGGTGTAATTCTGCACGAAGGTATCAACGAAGCTGGTTCGACCGCTTCATTTACCGCAGTTGGAACTTCATATTCAACACACGATGTCCCAATGATTCCTATTTATATCTTCTATTCAATGTTTGGTTTCCAGAGAACTGGCGATGCCTTCTGGGCAGCCGCAGATCAGATGGCACGTGGTTTTGTTATGGGTGCTACTGCAGGCCGCACAACGCTAAATGGTGAAGGTCTGCAACACGAAGATGGCCATTCACATCTTCTTGCTTCGACCAACCCAGCAGTTGTTTGTTATGACCCGGCATTTGGTTACGAGCTCGGACACATCGTTCGTGATGGTTTGAACCGTATGTATGGTGAGAAAAGTGAAAATATTTACTACTACTTAACAATCTACAACGAGCCTTATGTTCAACCTGCACAACCAGATGATTTAGATATCGATGGTCTGCTTAAGGGAATTTATCTCTACTCCCCTGCAAAGCGCGGAAAGAAGAAGGTTCAATTACTTGCTTCTGGCGTTGCAATGAACTGGGCTGTTAAGGCACAACAATTACTTGCAGATGATTGGGGTGTTGCCGCAAGTGTTTGGTCGGTAACTTCATGGAATGAACTTCGTCGCGATGGTCTAGTCGTTGATCGCCACAACTTATTGAATCCAAGTGATAAGAAATCTGCTTACATCACAAAGAAATTGCGCGGCCAAGATGGTCCAGTAATTGCCGTAAGCGATTTCATGCGCGCAGTTCAAGATCAAATTTCGCCTTGGGTTGAACAAGATTTCTACTCACTCGGAACCGATGGCTTTGGACTTTCTGATACTCGTGGTGCGCTACGTCGTCACTTCAAGGTAGATGCTGAATCAATCGTTGTTGCGGCGCTCTCAAGACTTGCTGAAGCTGGCGAAGTTAAAGCGAAGGTAGTTCAAGAAGCGTTGGATAAGTATCGCTTGAATGACATCAGCGCAGCTGACCCAGGTAATACTGAAGGCTCTGGCTGATTAATTAATCTTTTGTAACTTTGCCAAGGTGTGAAAACTTTGTGGTCGCAAGCAGCATAAGTGCTGGAATAAGCAGAGCAATAGTTACTGAAGTTGCCTGAGCTACCCAAGAAATTGCAACTTTCACTATGAAGGTTGCGATTACCTGAGTGAGACCAATGCGAGCAACAACAACACTGCTTGGCAGCGAAGAATTTCTGAAGGAAATTGCGAATAACGTTGGTGCCAGAATCGAAGAACCAAATCCTGCAAGCGCAAAACCGATAAGTGAAACTATGAATCCCAAAATTTGATTTGTATGCGATAGCCAGGTTCCCAGTGAGATGCACACTGCAAAACCCACACCGCCCAAGATTGGTAGCTTTGAAATTAGCTGACGCTCACTCCATATTGCTGCAAGGCGCTTTGCATTGAATCTAACAATGATCATCGCGCCTATGAATACTGTGTAGCCGTAAATACTTGCTGAAGGGCTCATCTTCAAGGTGTCTTTTGCATAAATTGCCGACCAATCTTGAATCGAGAATTCAGCCTGCATTGCAAGCACCATTGCTAAAACTATTATCGGTTGAAAATTGAAAGTCTTGGCTATTTCTTTAATTGAAAAACTTGGGAATGCATCAGCCTCTTCATTCTTACCAATGAAATATGGCGTCGATTTTATGATGCCATACATCGTGAAAAGCCACATGATAAAAACAGTTACACCTATATGCCAGCAAAGTGTCACAAAAGGCGTAATAACAATTGCAAGCAGAGAAGTTACAAGAGCGCCCAGGCTCCAAAGGCCGTGGAGTTTGGGAAGAATTAGTTCACCAACCTCTTCCTGTCGATGGATGGCTTGGGCATTATTCGCAATATGAAAGGAAATCCAACAGAAAGAAGCAAAGATATTTAGAAGTAAAAAATAATTTGGGTTATGCATATGTGGGAAAAGAGCAAGTGAAGCAAATAGCCCAGTGGATCCAAAGATAACGATTGGCTTTATTCCGTAACTATGGACCCAGTTACCAACCAAAACGAATGCAATCAAACTACCAACAGCGCCAAGACTTAGTATCGTTCCGAATGTTCCATTATTTACACCAAGTTGATCGCGAAGTTCTGGGAATCTTGTTGCGATAGCCATTCCGCCAATGCCGAAAGGTAAAAATAAATAACTAAGCGCTCGGCGTTCGATTTTTGAGAATTTAGTTTTCAATAGAGTGCACTCGCAAGTTCTCTTCGAGCAACAATCAAATCCGGATCAGATGGGTCGACTAAAGCAAACAGAACTAGAAGATGCTCGCGTACAACTTTCTTCTCATCCCCCTGGCTCGACTTAACTAAACGGATTAAGCGATCAAAAGCCGACTTATTTAAGCCACTTGCAATTTCAACATCAGCAGCTTTCAATTGAATTGAAATTTCATTTGGATTAGCGCCAGCGAGTGTCATTACTTCCTTAGGATCTAAATCTTTTACTCGGAGAATTAGCTCAGTCTGGGCTAACCCTAACTTCGCCAAACTATCGCCAGGTTTGCGAGCAAGCCATTTTTCGTAATGCGCTTTGGCTTCACCCAAATCGCCCTTCTCCATCGCTTCCATTGCGGCAATCTCTTCAGGCTCCATCGGAACTTCTGGCGCCTCAGATTTTTCAAGCGCTTGGCCAACGCCACGTTCTGCAGCGAGTCCAACAACTTTATCGATTACAAGTCTTATTTGTTCTGGTGTGGGTACAGCTTCAAAGAGTGGAACCATCTGCTCTTGAATAATTGCAATCGCAATTGGTACCGATTGAATTTGTAGGGCTTGGGCAACTTGAACTTCAGTATCAACATTCACGGTTCCAAGAATCCAAGCTGGCTCGCCATTTTCAAGCAGATCGGCCTCTTGGTATTTACCCATTACTTCTAAAAGTGAAATTGCTTGTGTGCTTCGCGGCGACCAACATATAAGAATTACTACTTTTTGATTTGAAGCGGGAAGCACTTCACTGACTAAATTTGCTTGGGTTACAGCAATCCCTGGTGTTGGAACTTCTGGCGCAGCTGGCTTGCCTAACGAACTTAGGTCTACGGCACTTGCGAAATTCTTTGGCAGTGGCGGCAAACTCATGTCGCCATCCTACATATATCTAGCGGAGATTATTTTGAAGGAGGCTCGTGAATACCCGGAACAGTCACACCGACATAGGTTCTAAAGGGAAGAATATTTTCAATGTAATCCTTGGTAGCAAAATCAAGACCTAGATCATGCCCAGCTTGTTCACCGATATACCAACGATGTTCCAATATTTCATGGAACATCTGAGTTTGTTCAACCCGATCTGTTAGTTCTTTTGGAACTTGATTCATTACGTGGTGGTAAGTATCGCGAAGCCACCTGCGGGCGCTGTCATGAACTGGTGGTTTTGGCGTAGCTTCACGGCCGCGGAAGCGATCGAAAGATGCAAGCAAACGTTTCGCCTGAAGTTCTTCAGCGTGAATGCCAAGTAATTCGAGTAATCGATTCTGGTGGTATCCAGCAGCAACCAATTTAGGTTGAAACTTTAATTCACCCTTGTCGCCATTAATTGAAACTTCGACCTCTTCAACGGCGAAACCTAAATCTTGTAACTGACGCATCGCACCTTCAACAGCATGGCGATCATTTGGATCAAGTATTTGCGGTTCGCGAAGTGCTTTCCAAAGTCTGCGATAACGCTTGATTACACCTTCACTCGCACGAATTGGATCCATGTCGGCGAGTAGAACGCCAGCAATTTTCAAATCTTCAAGTTCAGCGGCAACGTTAAAAAGTGAAATTTCCAAATCATGTTCGCGTTGACCATCTGTTAGTCGGGTTTGAAACTCACCGGTTTCAGCATCCACAAGGTAGGCCGCGAATTGATCAGCATCGCGACGGAAAAGCGTGTTTGATAATGAGCAATCCCCCCACCAAAATCCAAGTAGATGAAGGCGAACTAAAAGCAGAGCTAAGGCGTTAGCCATATTTGTAATCTCATGTGGAGTTATCTCGGCACTTAGGATTACGCGAAACGGAAGTGAGAAGGGCAGATAGTGCGTGACTAGAGCCGCAGGAAGTTCATTGCCTTCACCGTCAGTTCTATTTTCGATAACTGCTACTGGCTCAACACATGGCGCTTCGCGGCTATTCAATTCACGCAGCAGCGCATATTCGCGGTTAGCAAATTCTGGAACAGTCTCTTTGATCGCATAAATTTGGGAATTGGAATTTTCATTCGCCTTAACGAGACGCACGATGTGTCTTGAAATACCGCGCATATCTGTAAGTGAGGCATCTTCTGGCCATATTTCTAGTGGATTTGCCCAAGGTAGGCGGGCGAGGGCAGACATCTCTTCTGCCAATCCAGTTATTCGTAAGTCAGCCACGGGGCCATTCTCTCCTATTTTGAGTTACCGCGCCGTTAAAATACGGTTATGGCAAAGTTAAAACCAATCTTAAAGCGACCAACTCTTAAGAGAAAAAAGAAGGCTGTTCCTGTTGAAGATTTTGGGACGATTGGTGAGCCGCTAAATCATTCACACCCCTTCTACTTTGGATTTCTTGCCGCGTCTGGCGCAGTAATCGCCATCACACTACTTCGCGCCTTGGCATCAGCAAGTCAGATCTTTGTTCTTATTATCATTTCGCTCTTCTTTGCAATGGGACTAAATCCAGCAGTACTCTTTTTTGAACGTCGCGGTTTAAATCGGACGAAAGCAGTTGCAGTTACCGTGGCCTTTGTTATTGGATTTGTGGGCATATTTATCTGGGTTGCAGCTCCCCTGATTATTGATCAAGTCAACGCCCTAATTCATAACGCGCCACAACTTATCTCTGATTTGAAAAGTAACGCAACGATTAACGATTTGAATAATAACTATGGCGTAATTGACACGATTCAAGCCAAAGTTCAATCATCTATAAAAGATGGAAAATTTGTCATCGGCG
>Ga0214919_10008762_pt1 | contig 13213 bp, 13 predicted proteins | sample LL1503_MetaG_FD_177994 | JGI IMG/M metagenome (GOLD analysis project Ga0214919, IMG submission 177994) | Freshwater microbial communities from Lake Lanier, Atlanta, Georgia, United States - LL-1503 | ecosystem: Environmental > Aquatic > Freshwater > Lake | place: USA: Georgia | collected...
GAGATTTATGAGTTTCATATAAGTCATTTATGAATTACTTATGAGAATTATGCGTTTGGCATGTAGCTTTTATGTAGTTTGCATATATACCGCACCATAATGGTTTAAATAAAAAATATACTTTTATACATGAAATCAATACATACGATCGAAGAACTCGAACAATACAAAGAAAGTGACTGGAAACACAAAGCAAGAGGCTTTCAGACTATATGTTATGTTTATTATAAAGGATCCTTATCTACTGCGGTCTATTATGTAGGCTTCACCACGCAAAACATATATCATTATTTATTTAAACATCATAAAATGAAATCAATTACAGCTCGTTTCAAGGAAGGGTTTAGTATACAACTTTACAAACTGTATACAGAGTATTCACTAATCAAACTCCTTAAACCCACTCTTAACAAGGCAGCAGGCAAGAGAAACCACGGAAGGACTATGGGAGGAGGCGACCTGCGTTTTGTGGGAGAGGTCTTCCAGCCATTCAAAAAACCCGAGACAAATAAACCATCGTTTCCGTGTTTAACCATTGATTTTGTATTCCTTTATCTTGAAAAGGCAAAAACAAATCCTCTGTATCAAAAAGAAAATACATTCATGTATAGTTTTATGGATCATGCACCCATTCAAGAAATAAAAGAGGATGACCCTGAATTTTTACTTCCCTTTTTAGATATCCTTGAATACTGTAAGATATCCTGTCTGTTTCCTGCGTTTGTCTCGATTCATGAAGTGTTTCTAAAACATGCTTTACAAGCACGGTCTCCATCTGAAATGGACACCGTGCCCATCTATCAAGATATCATTGACCTATTTATTCGAAGGTCCTTTTTAACAAACTCCATCATGCAATATAAAGAAAAATGCAACAATACTTCATCCGAGTTATCCTATGATTACAGGAATGCGCTTTTGTTATCGCTTTCTTCATAATTCTCATATATATTCATTTATGAGAATTATGAATATAAAGACAGTATACTTATAAGTAGTACATGGAGCAACACACCCTTGTTCTTTGCAATAAACGGATTTATGACTACTACCAAAAAAATCCTTCGATTAATATCGAAACCATGAACCTGATTTTATTGGACTTTATGGAAAAACTCAGCACAGACATGACCTCTCTGTTGCAAAACACTTTTCAGGGACAAGTAATGAACGAGGTCAAAGAACTGAGACAACAGCTCTCGCATTTTCAGGGGTCCATGATTACACAGGTCCAAAAATCAAACGATGATTTTATTGAAAAAACACGTTTGGTCTTTTCTGTCTCGTCGAGTGAAAACAAAGAATATTTGTCTCAGCAACTACAAAGAAATACAGAGACCTTTATGGATAAACTGCAACTGTTCATTCCCAAGGGAAACGAGGAGATGAATCGTAAAATACAAGAACAACTTTCATTGGTCCAGAAATCTTTACAAGAAGACCTACAAGCCTATGTAACCAAGTCAGATGCCCCTCTTGGGGATTTCATTTCTCTCTTGGATACAAAACTATCTTCTATTCAACAGCCTCTCTTTTCGTTGATACAGGCAAACCAAGAACATCTCTCGACGAAACTTTCCACAGTGAAAGAAGAGATGACTGTTTCTAAAAATACGACCGATAAACTCTATACTGACTTGAGCGAACATTTTAACAAATACAAGATATCCTCTCAGTTCAAGGGTGCATGTTCAGAAAAAGACCTAGAAGAGGTATTGGTTGAACTTTTTACCGAAGATAAAATTGAAAATACGTCAGGGAAAACAGGAAAGGGCGACTTTCATTTAGTTCGTAACGAAGTATCCTATATTATGTTTGAGACAAAGTCTTATCGGAGTAACGTCGATACGGAAGAAGTAACCAAGTTTGTCAACGATACAAAAGAGACGCGGCTTCATTCTATCATGATGAGCCAATATACCGGGATTGTGGGGAAGAAAAATTTTACTATAGAAATCAACGAATACGGAAATATTATGATTTATCTTCATCAAGTCCATTTTTGTCCAGACAAAATTAAAATGGCGGTGAACATCATTGACAACTTGGCCCCACGCATGAAGGTCATTACAGAAGAGGAAGAAACAAACGGTATCCTCATTGATAAAGATGTATTGAATCGTATCAACAACGAAGTTGCTCTATTTCTTGACCGAAAAAATAAGTTGAAAGACTTATTGAAAGAACAATGCAAGACCTCGTGTGCACATGTAGATACACTGGAGCTACCGGACCTTGGTCTTTTTCTGAAAGACAAGTATCCTGAAAAGAAACATAAAATGTATTGTCATTGCGGTTATGGATGCGACAACAAAAAACAATTATCGAATCATCAACGCACCAAGCACCCCAAGGCAAAGGCCGAAGAGGATGAGGTCAGTGCATAATTATAGTATATGTTTTTGGGTAAGTGTAAGTATTTTAATACATGAAGTAAATTAAAATACTTAATTCCTATGCTTAATACTTACATATTCAACCTATTATGTTCGACATTCCTCCTACAGAATGGACAAGGGCTATCGTATCTTACTTCCTCTGTCCCATTCATATTGATTAAACATTCGAGACAAAATTCATGTTTGCAATCTGTCTCTATCAAATATTTATCCTCAAAACATATTTCACAATTATCTTTCTTATTTGTAAAATTTACGTCATATATCCCACAATAATTGCATTGTTCACCCGTGGTAAATACGGGCAATTCATAATACCACTCAGGATAACTGTATTCACAATAATTAAACGTGCTACATTTCTTGAGACTACATCCGAAGTGACAATTTTTAACCTTTATACAAAATCGATTGTGTTTGGTTTTTATATGTTTATGTGGATACGGAAGGCAACGACAATCGTCGGTGCCCTTCAAATAAGAACATTCGCATTCACTTAAACATCGTCCGTTTCCTTCACACTCCATTATAGGGTGAGGTTAATTTTATTTCATAGATTTCATTTCAATTTATTACAATTCATTAAAAATACTGATATATTACCACTGTTCGAGTGCATCAAGATCATCCAATCTTTTTAATAACTCATCTGGATGGTATTTTTTCATGGCCAATGTCTCGCGCGCCCGCCACATCCAGTCCAACATTCGGGATTTTGTTTTTATCAAATAATAGGTTTGATTAAAACGTTTTTCTATAGCACGAATCATGTCAAACGATAATTTTATAAGGTTAGGTTCCACAATATGTGTTTCCATTTGCAACACAGATTTCATCTTTGTATACAACGGTGTTCCATAGAGATATATTTCTTGTTGAATTGTGAAATCAAAACATTTATCAATCTGTGTAAATCTCAAATCGAGATGTTTAATCCCTCTAGGTATTACTGGAGCCGAGACAAATGGATTGTGTGATAATACAACACGTGTAAGGGCATCTATTAAATGGATAGAAGATAGGTTATTGTAACTACAATTAATTTCCTTTAGAAATCGAGGTATGGTCAACTTGGATAATCTGTTACTTGAACATCTTAACTGTTCCAACGTATCAGGCAGGACTAGTTGTTCGAACCTATTTTTACTACAATCTAATTGTTTTAACTCAGATGGAATTTGTAGTCTCTGTAATTCATTTTCGGAACAATCCAGTTCTTCTAATTGGGAGGGTAATTTTAAACTTGTTAAATGATTATTACTACAAATCAACTCCTTTAAGTTTTTATATAGTCTTGGTAATTTTTTCAATCGATTAAAGGAACAACACAGTTTCACTAACGTTTTCGGCAACGGTCGTATTGACTCAAAATAATTTGCACGAATACTAAGAGTAGTTAGTGCGGGCAGCTTTGGAAGTTGAGTCAATCGATTATGATGACACCTTAAGACGCGCAGTGTCTCGGGCAACTCTGGCAGCCGAGACAAATTGTTGTAGCCACAGTTTAACTCGATAAGCGTTGTGAGTAAACATGGCAATTGATAAAGACGTTTCACTTCGACGTTCATGACAGCGACCTCTTCATCCGTATCGTCCATGTTACTTATAGGAACGGGTGTTTAATTTTGTTCCATTTTTCCGAACAGTAAAAATAATTACCACTCTTCGATTGCATCAAACCCATGTTCTAATCTCTTGAACAACTCGTCCGGATGGTATTTTTTCATGGCCAGCGACTCACGTGCCCGCCACATCCAAGCCATCATTCGAGTTTTGGTCTTCATGGAATAATAGATGCGTTTAAAACCGGCTTCGATACTTTCGATCATTTGAAACGCGACTTTGATAATCAAAGTGTCTGTGACGGGTCGTTCTGTTTCTATCACGGCATTTACCTTCGTATACAATGGAGTGCCGTATATAAAGAGTTCACGACTTTTCATGATTCGGTCGGTTAACTCAAAACATGTCTCCAAGTTTGTAAATCGTAAATCGACATATCGTATATGTTTCGGAAATATCGGCACCGAGACAATCGGATTATGGGATAACATAATAGATACAAGCTGTTCATTGAGGTTCAATTCGGTTATTTTGTTATAGGCACAGTCTAACTCTTCCAAGGAGTCAGGAAGAGTTAACGTTTCCAATTGGTTATGATGACAGATGAGTTGTTTTAAACCACTCGATAGATGGAGTAGGTTGATTTGATTGGTGGAACAGTCTAACCCGCGCAACGTATCTGGAACAGTCAAGTGAACGAGTTTGTTTCGATGACAGTTTAACCTTTTTAACCCATGCGGCAAAACGATCGTTTGAATTTGATTGGTCGAACAATTCACTTCTTTCAAGTTTGCAGATAATTCTAATTCGGTCAATTCATTATACCCACACGATAGATAGAGTAAAGAAGAAGGTAATCCGCGAAGGGTCTTGAACTTATTGACATGAATTTCAAGGTCTATCAGGGCAGGTAACTTGGGTAGATGAGACAACTCATTACTCCCGCAGTGTAATATGCGAAGTGAATCAGGTAATTCCGGGAGCCGGGTCAAACGATTACTCGCACATTTCAATACACGCAGTGTCTTGGGTAACGGCGGCAGATGAGACAACTTGTTAAAGCAACAATATATCTCGATTAGATTTCCAGGTAAAGGCATTAAATCGTATAGACCGCACAGGTCGGCCTTCAACAACGTGTTCTGAGATTCCATTTTATGGTCAGGATATGGGGTTTAATGTTGTTCGATTTTCTGGATATTAAAATACTTATCGTTCAAAAATTGAATTGAAACGCATTCAATGTAAATGATAAACATGAAGCCCATCTTCATTCCCGACCCGCGTATAAAATGGAAATGGTTATCTTCCCATGCAGAAGTAGTATACTTGGAACAACATCTGGACAAAGTCAATTGGCATACCATTGTTGAAAATCCAAACGCCATGCCTCTTATCAAAGAACATTTAGAAAAGTTGAACCGCTTTGACTGGGATTATTTGTTAGAACATCCAAGTATCCTGTCTCTCTTGAAGACTCATTTGGATTTCCAAGATAAACTCAACCCCTATGTTTTAAGTGCGAACCCAAATGCGGTGCCTTTTTTGGAAACCCATTTGGACTATATACATTGGTTTAATTTATCTAGAAATCCAAACGCGATTTCTCTTCTCGAAAAACACATCGACAAGATTGATTGGTATGGTGTATCTAATAATCCAAATGCGGGGCCTCTTATCGAACAATATCCCGACAAGATAAACCTTTCTGAGTTGTGCTCGAACCCATGTCCAGAAGCCATCGCTCTTTTGAGTAAAAACCTAGACTCTGAACACATAGATTGGTATGAGTTAAGCTCGAACCCAAGTGCATTACCCATGTTGGAACAACGGCTAGACAAGATTGACTGGGAAGAAGCGTCAAGTAATTTAAGTATAATACCTTTTCTGGAGAAGCATCTCGACAAAGTCGTTTGGGAAGTGTTTTGCGGTAATTGCCAAGATATGTCTCAAGAGGCCATTGACTTTTTGGAAAAACATGTGGAACAGTTGCCTATGCATTGCTGGTATAGGTTGTCGTGTCGTTCGATTGCGATTCCTCTTTTGGAAAAAAACCTAGACAAAATCGCGTGGCAACGTTTCTGTATGAATCCAGGGGACATTCATTTACTCGAACGATATCCCGAGAAGATAGATTGGGACTTCTTATCTTTAAATACAAACGCGATGCATATGTTGTTTCGACTGGACCATGAACGGATGCGTCAAGACAACGAGGCTTTCCGTGAAGAACTCATGGCCCATGTCTTTGACCCAGACCGACTCATGCGCCTTTCCAAGCAGTATTCGGTGGACTTTCGAACCTATCTATCCCTGTATTAAAATACTTATCCCAATCGGGCAACCAACTCTTCCAGTTTTTCTTCCAATCGTTCGATTCTTCTTTTCATCTCTATCTTGTCCGCGATTGCGGTTTCTTTCTCCAGATTGTTGTAACGATACAGGACCGCTTCTATTTTATCCCGTAGATGATGCTGGGTATGAAGGTCGTTCTCATTGAACCCTTGTCGAATCCGAGACAAATCTTTGACAAAGGTGTTTCGTTTTGGATTCTTATACAGATATTGAATGTAGCTGATAAAGACTTCTTCAAAGAAATCCTCATCCGACATTCGCGTGCGTGCAAGTTCGACAAACCGAGCCTCCATGGATAAAGTAAAGAAGTTGCTTCATATATTTTTAAAATGGCTATTTCACCTTAAAAAAAATATATTCTTATAAAGTATAAATGCCAAAATCTGCTCAAGGTTCTGCTCAACCATTCAAGTTTAAAAGATTCACGTATGAAAATCCACCCTCTGATGAGGAACTGGAAAATGCGAAACAGGCGTACGCAAATTTTTTAACTAGTAAACCATCACCACCCGGTAAGCAAATTATAAAATTTCACGGTTATGTTCAAAATTTGGATACCTTTTGGCAACAAGCGAAGAGAGATAAGGCACGTAGTAAGGCAGAAGCCAGTTTAAAAGAATCGGCTAAAAAGAAGGATACGTGTATGGCCGAGAAAGGCCGCGTCGAGTTTTACCAAAAACAGATTGAGATTGAGAAAGCAGCCATGAAGATGAAGAAAATTTCAATTGAATCTCCAACACCCATGCTTTCAAAATTGTTACAATTCTTAAAAAACGCAGAAGAAAAGCTGTCTACTTGCCAGACTAGTAAACCATCTGGTAATGGTCCAGCCAGCGGGTCAGCCAGCGGGTCAGCCAGCGGGTCAGCCAGCGGGTCAGCCAGCGGGTCAGCTAACGGGTCAGCTAACGGGTCTTCCGAAGAAGATGATATTGATGAGGATATTAATAGAGAAGCGGCAAGATTAAACGAATTAGAAGAATTAAAAAAAAAAATGGGTACTGCTCCTATTCTAAAAGGTGTTGAAATAATCACAAATATAATAGGACCAACGCAGGAGGATATAGATAATGGGTTTGATCATGGCAAAGATATGGTTACTCAAGAACCATTGACACCCGAAAATTCGGTGATGATGTCAGATAGACATATTTATACGCGTGAAACTATAAGGTCAGTGTATATTGCGTCTTATCACAATATGGTGGAGGGAGAGACAAAGGGAGATAAAGCGGGAAAGGTTAATCTTGAAACTTTTATAAGCAAAGAAACCTCTTATTTTAAAACACCTAATGGCAACCTTTGTAATGAGCATGACGTTGCAATTGCGTGTGCGTTGATGAAATTAAAAAAGATGGAAAACTCTGCAAAGGGGTCGGCCAAAAAACGAAGAGCTGCCAACGGGTCGGCTAACGGGTCATCCAGAAGGTCATCCAAAAAACGAAGAGCTGCCAACGGGTCAGCTAACGGGTCATCCAGAAGGTCGGCCAACGGGTCAGCTAACGGGTCATCCAGAAGGTCGGCCAAAAAATCGAAAAGGCCAGCCAGAAGGTAATTTATTTTCAACCCGTATATGATTATTAAAAGATGAAACACTCGTATTTTAATAACCTAGAATAAGTATATCCCAGTATTTCATATTTTTAGTTGCAACATATTCTGTTTGTTATACATCATCAACTTGATTTCTTCCTTGATGCGGTTCAGGCACTCGTCGTTGTCTTTGTTGTCGAGGTATTTCATGAATTTTTTCTTGAGTTCTTCATCCGGATTTGAGTCCAGCCACTCCTCGAGCATCATCTCTTTCTCCTCATACAGTCGGTCCAACTCATCTTTCTTGTTTGCTAGGTTCCAGTTCGCACCGTCATAAACCAGAATATATTTCTCTTTGATGTTGGAGATATAGATGTTCATGTTCTCTGGTTTTAAAGGGTTAAAGTGAACCTTCTCAATCATACTCTTCACGCAATGATTGACGCGCTTGATACAACTTCGATAATCTTGGTCGGTGAGATGCGAGACATCGGTTTGTCGGTAGCCAAGAAGTTGTATGTTATTCACGATGGCCGTATTAAAGGTATTGCCCACCTCTAGCTTCCCCATCAGCTTCTCGATTTGTTTTGCCTGAGTCTCAATCTTTTTATTGAATTCTTGTTTTTGTTGTTCCATCTGTATATTCATCAGCCTGACCAATTCTTTCAAGTCTTCATCCTTGTTTTTCGTGCAAGTGTATTTGATATGTCGTTTCATAGACTGTTTAAAAGTGAAACGTTTATCACAATATTTACAAGAAAAATCTATTTGCTCCTTTTCTGCTACATTTGTTGTCGGAATGTTGTCGAGATGTTCGTTTTTGTTAATTTTTGTTTCTTTTTGTTGGTCCTGTTGTTTTAAGGCAGCCTCCATTTCAATGAACCGTATATGTTTTTTTGAAGAAACGTGAACTGTATAATTGCTCTTTAGTGGTGTTGTAAAATTACACAGAGAGCATGTATAATTTGGCATATATATTACAATCTTTATTATTTTATATATTAATTTATTAGATTTGATTATAATCTAATAAGCCTCATTAGATTATAAATAATAGTGTTGTATGTCGTAATGAAGAATTCTGAAGTATGAAATAGAAAAGCCCCTCTCTGAAAGTAAAATAAATTATTTCTTATTCCTCTCAAAAATGAGACGCAACACTTCATTTGTTTTTGTTCATGAATGTTGCGTTTTGTTCATTTTTGTTCATTAATGTTGCTTTCATCAAAATGAACACTACGTATTTTAAAAGATTTATACACTTACATGGTGTCATAAAATGAATAGAAATAATGTTTGATTAGAATTCTAATCAAAATCTAATAATGATTATTAGATTTTAAATATCTCTTATTGATATGGTAATCTTTTGTTATTTGTTATTTATTGGTTTTGTTACCATAAATTTATAAGAGAACAACATTTTTAAAATAGATTTTTGAAGGGGGGGGAGTAAAAGATTCTGAAGTATGAAATAAAAAAGCCCCTTTCTGAAAAGTGAGCCAAGCCTTCCTTTTTGTCTCCTTTGCTTCTTTTCAACGATTGAAAAAATGCTTGATTTGTTCTAAGACATCATTTTTAATTGAATGCACGTAAACGGGTTTGCTACTTTTTCAGCTACTTGAGGTGACTCTTGAATGACCACCGGTTGATTTTGAGGTGACTCCGGGATGACTACATGTTGTCTTCTACAGTTTTCCTCATAATATGTTTTTCATAATTGAACCTTTTATCGGTTGAATATTTACAACATTCATAATACAGATAATATTTTTTTGCTACTTTTTAAGCAGTTTTGCTACAAAAGTAGCAGACAACCTATTCATGTAAGGTTTGAACAGCTACAAAAGTAGCAAATCCGCACCATGTGCTACTTTTGTAGCAACCTTAATAAAAAGAGTTTTTGAAGGGGGGGAGTAAAAGATTATGAAAGGTGAGCCATGCATCCCTTTTTGTCTCCTTTGTCGGATTATTGTTTTGTTCGAGAATGTTGCTTTTTGTTCGTTTAATGTTCGTTTTTGTTGCTTTCAATAAAAAAAACAATAATTGTTTTAAGGAAACTCGACACGTAAAAATGGTCTCATAAAACGAATAGTTAAAATCTTTTATTAGAATATATTTAAAAAAACAAATGCCTACATTGTATTTTTAAAAGAGTATTATTGATAAGGTAATCATTTGTTATTGTATTTTTATTGTTTTTGTTACCATATTTTTGAATGACAACAACATTTTTAAAATAGATTTTTGAGGGGGGGGGGAGTGAAGGATGCTGAAGTATGAAATAAAAAAGCCCCTTTCTAAAAAGTGGACCAAGTCCTCCTTTTTGTCTCCTTTGCTGTATAAAATTGATTGTTCTTATAAGGTATTTTCGTTTATAAAATGACAGACCTTGTTATCGAGACCTGCCCGATTTGTCTAGAAGAGCATACCCCTGTTTCGGTTTCACTATCCTGCACTCATCGTTTTCATAAAAAATGTATCAATACGGCTGTATTCAAATTCAAGAGTGAACATTCTATTGATTTTGAATTGAAGACCTGCCCGATGTGTAGAAACCATTTAACGGCTACGGATAAACAAATGGTTATTACAGGCGAACAGTTTGTGCGTGCCATGCAAAATATATTACTTTCCGACATAGAAAATAAACCAGAGTTGCGTATGTTGCTACACGACAGTTATGACCAACTAAAAGAGGAACATCTTCCTGAAACCATCACGGCGGAAGATGTTTATACGTTAATCGCAGATTTTAGGGACTATGATTTGGAACAGCTTGAACAAGGATACAGTCACGATACACAACATATTCGGGAATACAATACCCTTCTCGATGTTTGTAAACGAAACTTTGGGTTTGCGTAATCTTAATTTCTTGATAGGGTTCATTCTTTAAAGTTCATTTGAACGTCATGAACTATGGTGGGCATATCATAATTTTGATATATTTTACAATTTACATTTTCATAGAGTATTTTTCTAAAATCATTCATATTTTCAAATACACCGACAATGAAAATATTTTTTTTGTAAGAAAAATGTTTGTAAAACTCGACTAAATCATCAAAATATGTGGTATAACGATTGTAATAAAAAAGCACTGTTTTTTCGTTGCTTTCAAGTAGGCTTAAGAATCTTGCACAACGTCTTTGAAATTTTTCATAATCTCCTCTATCATCGATTAAATTATGATGATTGAAAAAATTGCCGGTAGACGATTTATAATCACTTGCCCATCCGTCAACTACCATATGATGTATTCTCAATAAGGGTGTATCTAAAAACGGACAATAAAAAGAATGTCTTGTAGAATCTTCAGAAGTTCCAGGCGTATAGTATTGTTTATCTAAAAATACTTTGAATTTGTCATCTATACAATGTTTTACAATGTCCAAGGAAGAAAAAATATTATCAAATGGATAGGATTCTGTTTTCAAATGATGATTTTTTAATATATCTCCAGTAGCACAGTAAGGACCTATACTTACAAATTTCATTCTTATATTTTATGCAGCACAAAAATAAAACGAATCCTCGTTATATACGTTACATACTATTTTTTAGTTGCAACATAGTCTGTTTGTTGTAAAGCATCAGCTTGATTTCTTCTTTGATACGGTTCAGACACTCGTCGTTGTCTTTGTTGTCCAGGTATTTCAAGAATTTTTGCTTGAGTTCTTCATCTGGATTACTGTCCAGCCACTCCTCGAGCATCATCTCTTTCTCTTCATAGAGTCGGTCTAATTCATCCTTTCGGTTTGCAAGGTTCCAGTTGGCGCCATCATAGACCATAATATACTTGTCCTTGATATTGGAAATATAAATATTCATGTTTTCTGGCTTCTCAGGATTAAAGTGAACTGTCTCTATCATATTCTTGACACAATGATTGACCCGCTTGATACATCTTTTGTAGTCTTCGTCCGTGAGGTGCGAGACATCCGTTTGTCGGTAGCCAAGAAGTTGAATGTTTTGAATGTTATTTGTGGTATTAAAGGAACCACTTATCTCTAGTTTCCCCATCAGCTTTTCAATTTGCTTTGCCTGAGTCTCTAACTTATTCGATTGAGTTTGCAATTCATTCTTCTGTTGTTCTATTTGTATATTCATCAGCCTTACCAATTCTTTCAAGTCTTCATCTTTGTTTTTGGTGCAAGTATATTTGATATGACGATACATGGATTGTTTAAACTTGAACTTCTGCTCGCAGTATTTACACGTAAACGTGCTTGCTCCTTTTTCAGCTACTTGAGGTGTTTCTGGGATGACTACGGGTTGTTTTTGAGGTGACTCCTGGATGACTATCGGTTGTCTTGCGCTGGTTTCAACAATTAAGATATGTTTTCTTGAAGAAATATGCGCGGTATAATTACTCTTTAATGGTGTTGAAAATCGACAGAGTTCGCAATTATAAATTGGCATGTTGTACATAATGTTTATATTCTATATTGGTTTTATTGGAAAAACAACACACAAAAACTTGAAAAACAATAATTCCAATATATGAGACCGTTATACATGTCATTGTTTTTATAATAATTTATTGTTTTTGTTACCATAAATTTATAGGAGTCATCTTTAATAAAATAGATTTTCGCGGGAGAGAGAGCGAGGATTCTCGAACTGTAAAATAAAAAATCCCCTTTCTGAAAAGTGGGTCCAGACATTCCTTTTTGTCTCCTTTGCTTCTTTTCAATGGTTGAAAACATACTTGATTTGTTCTAAGAGTTCATAAACTGTTCCAATTTCTTTTCGGCTTCATCTAACTTATCAAATAATTCTTTTGATTGATTTTGTAATTCAGTTTTAAGTTTTTCCATCTCGATTTTCATAAAACGTATTGTTTCGCTGGGGTCCTCTTTTTTCTTACAAGTATTCTTGATATGTCGATACATGGATTGTTTAAAGGAAAACTTCTGTTCACAATGTTTGCATACAAACTCGGCTACTTTTTCAGATTGGGTTGTCAAAACGTTGACTACGGGTTGAATTTGGGGTGTATCCGGGATGACTAATTGTTGTCTAATGTCTCTTAGCTGAACCGACGTTATATGCTTTTGCGAAGAAATGTGTACTGTATAGTTTCCCTTTAATGGTGTGGTAAACTGACAGAGCTCACAGTGATAAACGGGCATGTATAAATATAGGGTATCATTCTATATTTGTTTTTCCAATAACGGGAATGGATTAAAATTGAATAAAGCAAATCAAAAACAGAAGATAGAAAACAGAAGATAGAAAAGATGAAACCTCTCTTTATTCCCGACCCACGCGCAGTATGGAACATCTTATCGACCCATGCAGAGGTTGTTTATCTAGAACAACATCTGGACAAGATAGATTGGAGACTCTTATCCATGAAC
>Ga0214919_10008764_pt1 | contig 13209 bp, 10 predicted proteins | sample LL1503_MetaG_FD_177994 | JGI IMG/M metagenome (GOLD analysis project Ga0214919, IMG submission 177994) | Freshwater microbial communities from Lake Lanier, Atlanta, Georgia, United States - LL-1503 | ecosystem: Environmental > Aquatic > Freshwater > Lake | place: USA: Georgia | collected...
AACTATATCTCTATAAGATATTCCTGTTTTAAGAATAATTATAATATTATCTATTAGTTTACTAATTGAATATTTTATATTATGATGTGTAAATTTACTTTTAAGAAAAGGTACGCTATGTATATACTCTTCTATCATAGTAGCTAAATTTACATTAATATTTTAAATGCAGTAGTAGTGAATAGAACAACGTAGTTTTTCTATACGCAACGTACCATTAAAATGTAATTTTTTTAAAATAATTTAAACGAGGTTATAATAAACACTAATTAAAAGAGTTTATTATAAACATGTCTAATAAAAAAGATGTTTAATTTAACTTATATTATATTATAATATACTGAATTTTTTTATATGACAATATATATAAAATGTCATACGAGAAAAAATATATAAAGTATAAAAATAAATATCTAAAACTAAAAGAATTATCAGGGGGGGAGGATAAAGTGAAATGGAATAAAGAAGTATGGAATAAAGGGGTATGGGATGAAAATAATAACTATAAATATGATAAAATAAATAAACTCTTAGTAATAAATAATAGTGATAATAATATTATTACAAAACAAAATACTACATCTATGAAAGTTAATTTAGGTGATGAAATAAATCAAGATATACAGGTAATTATAAACGGATCAATTGAAAGAATTGAAGATAATGCTTTTGAGAATATGAACATAATAGACTTACAGTTCAATAATCTAAATAATACTCAATCACAACTTAAATATATCGGTAAATATGCTTTTGCGAATAATAAAATAAAATCTTTAAATTTACCATCGAGTATTCAACAAATTGATGATTTTGCTTTTTCTATTAATCTTATAGATACGTTTAATGATGATATTTATAATTTTTTTTATACTATAAAATGGGGTAATAATGTTTTTATTAATAACAAACTTAATATAGAATTAATCACACAAAACATTTTAAAGAATATAAATAATGATAAAAATAAAAATCATATTAAAATAATATTAACTAAAGATGAAGATAAAGTTAATAAACCAAATAAAATAAAATAAAACTTGAACCTATAAAATAATTTCACGGTTTTTATTATATGTTATATCAATTTCATCTACTTCATCAACTGATTCGTCGGTAGTATCATTAGTTGTATCATCTGTTGATTCATCAGAATTCTCATCAGAATTCTCATCAATTAAACATTCTTTTTTAGATTTTTTTTCTGATAAATTACATGTTTCGATATTCATAATTAGATTTGATTTATTAATATCACTATTTGTTTTATTCGATGCATTTTTTTTCTCTAAAATTAAATCAGTTATTTTATTTGATAATACAATTTTATGATAAGGCCATATTTTACGAAATGTTTTACTAATTGTTACATCAGAAATTCCAAATATATCTGAAATTTGTTTTTTAGTTAATTGGATATTATAATATTGAGCAACTAATAATATACATCCTGCAGCCACAGATGGGGGTTCATGTGTAGATGCTAAATCTAATTTATGAATATTATTTGAAACATCTTTACTAATATTTATATATTGTTTATCAATATTTAATTTTTTGGCAAATCGTTCTATAAAATCTGAAGATTGAGAACTTTTAATCTGATAGAATAATGATGTAGCATCAATTATATCACAAAATTTTCTACATCCACGATTTACATGTTTAATTTCTAGATCATAAATATCTGCAATTTCTTTTGGACTACGAGTTTCTTTTTGTAATTTACAAGCATGAAAAAGACATGCAGCAATCATACTACGTCTATTAATACATCTCATTATTATACTTTTACCTTTTCGTTTACCTTTTATATGCACCGATTCGGATATTTTTTTATATAAAATTTTTGCACTATCAATAATTGACTGGGTAATACAATATTTTTTACATTTATGTTGAATTGTTTCTAGAACATCCAGTAAACTTTTTTCCTTGTATGGCATTTGCCCCTGTTTTTGAAGTAAGCTTATACGATTGTAACCTTTTGAAACAATTTTTGTTCCAAGTGATGATTTAGGAAAAAAGAAACTAGTGGGTGCACCATATCTAGAAGTATTACTATTCTCACCATCATTGTATGATATATCAGGGTTTTCATCTAAATATTCTTCATTAATAACTGCACAATCTGTACAAACCATATGACCCTTTGAATTATCAATTACTAAATTTGAACTTTTACAATTTTTACAGACAGATTTTGTTTTTTGATCTATTTTCTGATCTAAATCAACACCTAATAACAGATTATCAAGTTGATCGTCGCTCATATCTAAGTATTTTTCTATGTTTTTCATAAGCTATTTATAGGGTTATTATCTCTTTATATAGTTTGTTTTAATTTCAATATTTTTTAATTTTTTATTATAGTGATTTTTTCATAATAAACCATCTATTCAAACCTTCTGTTTTGCTATATATAAATTTACAATTAAAATAATTACAAATTTCCATTAATAATTCGTCATTATAAACATAATGGTGTAGACATCTATTATTAAAATTATCTAAACTTCTTTTGGTAAATGCACCTAAATCTCCTGCTGGATGATCCATACTTAAATCATGATTTGATAATATTTCTGGAAGTGTGGATAAATCATATTCACCTACATTTTTTTCATACTGATTTAATAATGTTGAAAATTTTGAATAATTACGTTTATGATCAAAACAAACAGATTTTTCTGGAACAATAATAATTATATAACCATCTTTTTTAATTATTCTAATCCATTCATTTATTGCCTTTAACGGATTTGCTATATGTTCTAGCGAATGAGATGAAAAACAAAATCATAGCTCTCATTTTTAACAAGTGATATATTTACTGCATCATTAATTATGACTTTACCCGTTTTGTTATAATAATAATTATATTCATCTGTATGATTACTCCAAATAGTATCTTTAGAAAAAATAACATTATCAATAGACTCTGCGTTTTGATATATTATATATCCTAACGAAGAAGGCCCGCCTATTTCAACACCTATTTTATTTAATACTATACTTGATAAAATATTATTTAACATTATATATTATATTTATATATTTATAAACGCATATAATATAAAAATAGTATAAAAAGAACAAAGTTTTTATGTATATGTTTCTAAAAGAAACTATAATGTTTCTAAAATAAACTATAAAAGAAATTGTTTTTATTAATTTTTTAACATAAAAATATCTAATATTAATTATATGACACCTGATAAACTTAATAAATATAGAAAAGGAAACTTTGAATTAAAAAGTAAACACATATATGCAAAAAAAAAATTGGAAAATATTAGAGATTATATATTATTATCACATAATTTAGTTGGTGGTAGTATTTTTGATGATGCTACAACCAAAATAAATAAAGTTATTGACCAAATTGACAATGTTGAAGTAACAACAGATGTAAATTTTAAGGATATTAAAGAAATAATTATTAATACAATGAACTCTAATAAAGAGAATCTATTGATAAATAATGAAGATGAAGCAGTATTTAAAGAATTAATTGAAGCTGATGAAAATTTAACTAACACATTTAATAGTTATAGAAATATAAATGATAATAATTATGATGGTATAGATGATGCAGGCGCAATTCAAAATTTATTAATTAATATTCAAAAAAATTTATTTAAATTACAAGCTAAAATTATTTTTAGCAGTTTAAAAAAAATTAAAAAAGCAAATGTTACTAATCTGTTTGAGTTAATTAATAAAAAAATAGAAGCAATGAATAATTATATTAATAAACAAGAAGATATATATAATGAACCATCTAAACCCAATACAAAATCCGAAGCTAAAATCGATACAAAATCTAATTACATTGTAGAATCCAAATCTGTTGCCGATGCAGAATCCAAAGCCGATGCAAAACTCGATACAGAATATAATGCCATTGCAGAATCCAAAGCCAATGTAGTATCCGAATCTGATGCCAAAAAATTGTTTTATATAAAAAATGGTAAATATGATTATGAAGTAATTGAACAACCCATTCAAAATATAGACACTTATGAATTAAATGTAAACAAGTCTATTGATAATATAGAGGGCGAATTTCTAAATCATTATAATTTAGATAAACTTATAGGATCTACAAAAACACTGGATGATGATAGAATATTAGATAATAAATTTATTAATATTTTTAATAATATGGGATTTAACAACAAGTATTTATTATCTGAATCAGATGACACTGCTAATGTCAAAGTTAAAGATTTTTATAATATTTTGAAAGTTGTAAGAAAGAACTTAATAAATATGAAAAATGATTCTGAATGAGAAGAAGCTATAGGTAGATCTACTAATCTAGAATTCCATGCAGATGATTTACCTATAGCTCCTCAAAATATTAAGTATGGTGTAGCTCAACCACCAATAGCTCCTCTTCGTGATATAGATATAGATATAAAATATGATAATATTAAAATAAATTTTAACAATAATTATAATAAAATTGTAACAGAATTTAATGAAAATTATAATAATTATAAAAATAGATCCTATAATGTGGAGAAAAAATTTATTGATTATCTTAAATTAATAGGTTACAATTCTGATAAAACACCTAAAGTAAATGAATATCAATTTATATTGGATATTATTAGAACTAAATATATAAAACTTTTTATGATTAATGATGTTAATACAATATTAAAATTACAACCATTTTATAATTTGTATAAAAAAATTCTAACTGATTTTAATAAGAAATATACAAATCAAAATCAAGATAAATATGTGGATAAGATTTTTTTAAGATATCTTGGAGAATTAGGATATAATTCTAATATAAAACCTAAAATAATTGAATACATAGAAGTATTAGATATTATTAAAAAAAAATATGAAATATTATTAAAAAAAAATATGAAATAGTTAAAATTTAATTACAGACATGTTTATAATAAACTCTTTTAATTAGTGTTTATTATAACCTCATTTAAATTACTTTATTAATAAAAGATATTTTTATAATATTTTTCATAAAAATAAAATAATAAAAATATAAATAAATTATAGCTATATTTTTATAGGAAAAAGAAAATAAGTTTTTATCAAACGCACTTATTTAAAAAAATACGTAATTTTGGTAGTTATGGTTTTATTTAAAGACGTGTCTTTTATGAAAAATATGTCTACAAATAAATATTATATATGTATAGCTCGAATGGCATATAATAAGATCGAGATAAACAAAAACAAAGTTTTTATTTTGTCTAAGTTCTTATGTATATATTTCTAAAAAACTATATCTATAAGATATTCATGTTTTAAGAATAATTATATTATTATCTATAAATTTACCAATTGAATATTTTTATATTATTGTGTGTAAATTAACTTTTAAGAAAATGTACAAAATATATATATTATTTTATCATATTAACTATTTGTACATTAATATTTTTTGTACCATTAAAATATAAATTTTAAAAATAATTTAAAAACATATTAAATTTTATTATAATATCTATTTTATAATAATGTCAATATTAGATAATCAACTTAAAATATTCAAACAAAAACAAACCTTTAGTATTGATGATTATGAGTATTCAATTGATAATCTTAAATTAATAAATGATGATATTATTGAAAATGGTGATAAGTATAGTGAAATTAGTAAAATGAGTAGACGAATAATATCAATTATTGAGATTTTAATTAAAAATATAGAAAATAGTGATGATTCTAAAATTCATAAACGAATCTTTGCAATAATATTAGTACTATTTAAAAATGTATTTTACCAAAAAATAGAATCACAACATAATCAGTCAATACCACCGAAAATACCACATGTGATAGAATCACCCTCAATACCAAAACAACAGCCACAGCCACAGACATCGATGATACATAAAGAAATAAATACGTCAAGATTAACCAATGTATCTGGTTCATATTTTAATAAAATATTTAATCCAAATATAACAAAAGCAGAATTAGATATATTAAATACTGAAATTAATACTAGTATTCGTGACCCAAAATTGAAGAAGTCAATGATCCAAGAAATTAAAAAACAAAAAGAACGGATTGAAATAGTAGAAAAAATTACTAATGAAATAAAATTGCTAAATACTATTAAATATAATAATAATATTAATATAAATACAATAAATTATGATATATCAAATATTGATAGTATTAAAAAAATGCAAATGGAAACATGTAAAATTAAACCAAACATTAATATAAATAGTACAATCTTTGATAACTATAGTATTTTAAATTTTGGTTTATTACCAAAACTAATGTCGATAATGTTAGATCCTGAGATTTTTTGTGGTATATTTTATAATAGGCCAGATACTAATTTAAATGATAAACAAACATCATATAATTATGTTATTGATATATTAGATGCTATATTTATACTATCATATAAAAATATAGGAAATGAATTACAACAATTTAATAAAATATATAAATCAACAATTATTAGAGATACACATATATGTAAATCTTTATTAATACAAAATATAATATTATATAGAAATAGTTATTTTAAAGAACAAAATGTAGATGATAAAAACTTAAATTTTAATAATAAAATTATAACAAAAATTTTAAATAAAAAAATTAATGATATAAAAAATGATGAAAATAAATATATATTTAATTATACATTATTAAATAATTATACAACATATTTACATAATAATAATGATAAAATTATGTCATGTTCTTATAAAACTTTTAATAAAACTGATAATAATTATGAATATTATATAGAGGCATATTACTATTATGACCAGATAAAACAATCATTAAAAAATATAAATAAAATAAATAGTATGTTAAATGAACATGAAAATTATATAAATGATAATTATAATAGGTTGATGAAATCATCTGCACTAGTATTAACTTATGTTAAAGAAAGAAATGATGCTGGATCAATATTTACAAATGATGATAATGATAATCAATTATCATTAACAACTACAAATCCAAGGTATACGATATTTTTAAATGATACAGATTTTTTAACCTCAAAAAGTATAGAAGATAAAAATGTAGAAGAAATAAATTATTATGATTTTAAAATAAAATATTTTAACTATCCAACTGAATTAGGTTATACTATAGGTAGTAAAAACCCATATAATCATAAAAAAGCGACAGAAATAGTAAATGATAAAGAAAATGAACATTATTTTGAAACATATAACTTGGGTAAAATAAATAGATATTATTCTAATACTATAAAATCAGAACAAATAGCTAAGGATCCAGAATGTGGATTAATATTATTGAATAAATTAAGAAAGTTTGAAAATATTATTATAGTTGGTAATGGTCAATCGGGTTCTGGTAAAACTGCTGCATTATTGGGCTTTGATGATATATATAATATAAATCAACCGGGATTATTACCTGAATTATCTAAACAATTAATAGATCCAAGTCCTAGTGACGAATCAAAAACAACTCAATATTTTAATTCTGCAACAGTTAAATTTATTAATTTATATTTAAACCTAGACGATACGGATGATATTAATGATTTTAACCGCACAAAATATAAAGTTTCTAATATACAGTTATATGAAAATGACACAACAAATAAGGTTACATATAATAATAGTAAAGATGAAGTAATAGAATATACTTTTGAAATTAATAATGGTGAGTGGAAGTGTAACACAAACTGTAGTAAAAAAGATAAAACATTAGATAATATAATTAATGAAGCATTTAAAATTAGAGAAACTGAACCAACAAAAAATAACCCTGATAGTTCAAGAAGTCATATTGTTGCTTGTGTAACATTCGAAGGAATATCTATTATCCCTAATGATAATAATGAACTTAAAAAAGCACGAATAGTAGTATGTGATTTAGCAGGTGTTGAAGATAAATTTACATGTAAATTAGATGAATTATTAATATTAAATGATAACTATGAAAATAAAAGTCAAAAATATGCAAAACAAACAACCCCACAAAATATTTATTACAATGAATACTTTTGTGATACAGAATATAAACCAACAAAATTAATTCAACTAAAAAATGATGATATTAATAATATTATTAAATATATAATTATTTATAATGATATGATTAAAAAAAATAATAGTAACTATATAAAATATATAGATGACATTTTTAAAAATATAGATACTATACCATTTAATAAAAATGATGATGAAATATTTAATGAGTATATTAAAACATTATCAGATAATATTAATATTAAATATATATTAAGTAGATTAACAAAAAATGATGAAATACAAATATCTCAATCTCAATATAATATTGATATTAAATATGATAGTTTTAATACTTGTAATACTAATGAGTTTAAAACTATAAAAGGATCAATTATGAATAATTTTAAGTTAGATAATACTTTTTTTAATATTAATAATGATATTAATACAAATAAACAAACTATATTATCTAACTTACAAACTGAAATATATTATGAACCTAACATTAATACTACATTATTTAAAATGAAATATAATATTGATGATTTAACACAACATATTAATAATTATGAAACTACATTAGCAAATCTAACTAAACAACAAACCCAATTTAAAAATGATACAATTTATGATAATATTACTATTGATAATTTCGATGATGCTTCAAGCTTATTAAATAATAATTATACAATTTTAACTAATATTTTAAAAAATAATGTTGTTTTTACAACTTTATATAATAAATTTATAGATTTTTATAAAACTATTGAGTTAAATATTAATTTAATAAAAGAAATTAAAAATATTAATATTAATTTAGAAGATGAAATTATAATTAATCAGACAAACGATAATTCAGATATTAAAAATTTAAAAAAGAATATTCAAGACTTAAAAACTGATGTACAAAATAAAATAAAAGATAATAATTCTATTATAGAAGATAATAAAAAGAAAATAGAAAATTATACCCCCCTCAATGATAATGAAGGTGATACTGATGAAGACAAAAAACAAACATTTATATTAAATAAAAATATTTATATTAATAATAAAATATACAATACATTAAAAACATATATAAGTAGTACTAAATTGGATTCGTTAAGGCCAAACACCAAGGACACCAAGAGTGAAACTCTGGTATTAGAATTTACTTTTATCCCTACTTTAGAATTATTACCTTATAACATAGAAAAAGAAGAAAATTACATAGACAAAAAAAAATACGAAACAATTAAAAATGAATACACACAAGGATTCAAAGATATTCTTAGTGAATACACTAAATATCTAAATTTGTATGCTTATAGTACTACTGAAGAAAATAAATCTATAGTTTATAATATAGAATTTTTAGATAATTTTACAAAATTGAATATAAAATTTCCAAATAATTTAACAACAATACAAAAAACAATAAAAAAAAAAGAACCAAAAAACAAACAATTAATATATATAATAATAACAAATATCAATAATAAGTTTGATCTGTTAAGTAAACAATATGATGAAGTAAAGACCCAAAAAATAGAATTATATAAAAAAAAAATAGAAACAAAAATTAAAGAATATGAAAATAAATCAACTGGTAAAGATACGTTAGAAACTGATATAAATGAAAAAAAAAATATAGTTATACAAAAATACTTTGATATTATAAATACTAACTTAAATAATATGATAAATGAAAATGATAAAATAAACCAATATATTGATACAAAAATTGAAGAAGAAAATAATAATATAAATAATTTAATAAGTGAATATATTATTAATCTAAAACAAAAATATTACGATGACTTATTAATATACAAAAATAAATACATTGATGATATAAAACAAAAATATATAAAAATATATTTACCACGAAAAATAGATAAAATTAAAAAAAATATCCAACATTACATTAGATTATCACAATTAGAATTTAATTGTAATATAAGAAAAAAAGAAGGATTTATGATTAATACTTCTTTAAAAGAAATGCAAAAATTTATAGGATCAATATTATTTGATTCAGCTAAAGAACGTTTTAATAAAGTGTTAATTAAAAATAACTTGTTAAAAATGGATGATAAAAAAATGTATATATATAACGACTATATAAAATATAATGATAAAATTATAGAAATTATGGATAAAATTATAAAAAATATGAACTTATTAAATAATGACGATGTGATATATAAAGATAATATAATAAAAAATATTTTTAAAGATATCAATATTGTAAAGATTGAAGTATTACAGTATTTTATGTATATATCAAGTACATATTATGTTTATAAAGAAAATTATACTGATTTTACATATAATGATTTTAATGGATTGTTAATTTATATTTATTTGATAGATATAATTATAATTATATTTATAAATGATCAAATAGATTTTCGTTATATTTATAATGCTCTTATGCATATTGATGATTTGCCAGAATATAAAAAATCATTTGAAAATTTTTACAATGAAACTAATAGTAATCAATCACCATCTGACACAGATAGCTTAGTAGAAAGTTTATTTAATATTAACAATTTAAGTAACATTAAAATAAACATTTTATCATTATATAAGAATTATATTTCAAAAAAAAAAATAATTGATAAGTTAAATTATATTAATGATATATTTAAAAAATTTTTTAATAATAGCAAAGATAATACTTGTACAAATATAGATAATATAATTGTAGATGATAAAATACAATATACTAATGAAAATTATAAAAAGATTGTATTAGATTTATCTAATTTATGGGATGTATTTAAAACATATATAATTAATAAAAAAAAGGAATTTAATAATATTATATCATCAACAATAGGTGATACAAAAAAATTTCCTTCACCATTATTATATTTTCCACCGAGCATTAATGAATGCGTTAAAAATATAAATAAGCATGATAATGAGTATGAAAAATTTTATACCAATACTACTAATAAACCTAGAGAATCAGAAATTTTATTTAATATTATGACAAAATATAATGATGAGAAGAATAATGTAAAAGGATTTGAATTAAATATGTCAATATCTACAATTGTTCTTTTTACTGTAATTAATATAACACCACACCCAGAACAGCAAATAAATAATCCACCCAATCCACCATTTATTAATATAAACAAATTAAAGTTAATTTATAAAATAATTAGTATTAGTGGATTAGGTAAAAATTTTATAAATCAAAGCGGTAAAGAGTTTGATAGTATACATAATAATATAACAATTATTTGTAATAAATATTTAGAAAAATTGAATTTGTATAATTTTTATAAACAATATATTAATAATAAATCATACATTTATAATGTATTAAAAAACGGATATACAGAAATAATTAAAGATGTAAAAAAATTTAAAAATGAAGTAATTGATTTTATTGATAGTATTAATGCAACAACATTAATAGGCACGGTTGACTTTGAAAAATTTACAAAAATAAGGGATCCTGAGGAAACATATTTTATTTGTGATGATAAATCAGATAGTGTATTATTAAAATTAGAAAATATTATAAAAATTAGTCAACAACTAGAACAAGCAATACAAGAAGACAACGCATCAAAAGCAGTAAAACAATCAGTAACAGAACCACCAAATCCATCAACAACCGAACCACCAAATCCACCAAATCCACCAAATCCACCAAATCCACCAAATCCACCAAATCCACCAAATCCACCAAATCCACCAAATCCACCAGCATGAGTAGTAAAATCAGAAGAAAAAATAAATGAAGATAAGATAAGACACACATAACACTATATGCGTGATCAAGAAAATTTTTATAAAAAAATATATGATGGTATAAATAAAGAACACGAAAATATAGACGTGAATGAAAAAAAAAATAGGTGTAAGATTTTTGTAACAAACAGTTTAAACCTAGAAAAAGAAGATTTAGAAAAAGCACAAAAAAAGTGTGACGATTATATAACTGAAAAAATATAAACTTAACAATATTTTATGAAATTTTATTAATTTTCATAAAAATGTACTATATAATAATTATCTATTTATAAACAAGTTTTAATATTATAATCAGGTTCGTATGTACTATTATTCCATGGACTAACAGTAAATTTAGGATTTGCAATTGTTCCACGCATATCATATGATGCATTCTTTAAAGACTGTCCAACAGTATTTATACCTATGACATAACGTTCGGTATTAATTAATTTATCATCATTGACATTATATTTTGCTTGTGAAAAATCAGTATCAAACCATGTATCATTGAGTTCTTTTGGTAAATAATCGTTTGAATCATATTTTTTAAGATTATTTTTATTTAGTGGTACTTCTGATGAATTGGGTTGTTGTGGTATTGGCCGTACAAAAGCATTATCGAGATCTGCACCAGTACTATTATATGTTGTATCAAAATCTGAAACTGATGTATTATCTTTATTGGAACTATCAATATATGCATCAGGTGATTTTGTTACTGGTGGTGGCGGTGTTACTGTTACTGGTGGTGTTACTGTTACAGGCGGTGATTGTTGTGGTGGTTGCAATACCTGTGGTATTTTTTCTTGTAAATTACCTATTTGATTTTGTGAAAATTGTTTTATTTTATCTGACACGCTCTCAAAAGATTCGCATTTATTATATTTTGAATCTTGAACTTCTTGTTCATCGTCTTGTTCATTGTCTTGTTCGTCGTTTTGTTCGTAGTCTTGTTCTTTTAGATTATTATCTGGTTTTGTTAAACAATAAATTAATAAACCTAAAGCTACTAATAATAAAACTGTAGAAAGTTGATTATCGACTGGCATTTTGATATATCTAATAATAGAAAAAAATTATATATTTTATAATATTTATTTTGAAACTAAATTATTAATAAAGAAATAATACAGATTGTAATAATTTTATTTATATAAAATCTATTAAATCATCCGAACTTTCGGAATGAAATATATATTTATTTTTAATTAAAATCTTTTTAATTATTATGGTTTGATTAATTAAATCTATACTTTTACTTTTATATAATTGTTTTGTATATATATTTACTATATCACCTTCATTTATATTACATAAATTAACTTGATGATTATCCTCGTTATAAATTTTGAATTTTATTGAACCCTTATTTATTTTTGATATAAAATTAATACCGTCAGTACTAATTATTTTAAATAATTCAGGTGTAATAATAATTTGTTTAATAACTATTTTATATTTATACATATTAATTATAATATTTTTTATTTATAAATATTTT
>Ga0214919_10008765_pt1 | contig 13208 bp, 11 predicted proteins | sample LL1503_MetaG_FD_177994 | JGI IMG/M metagenome (GOLD analysis project Ga0214919, IMG submission 177994) | Freshwater microbial communities from Lake Lanier, Atlanta, Georgia, United States - LL-1503 | ecosystem: Environmental > Aquatic > Freshwater > Lake | place: USA: Georgia | collected...
AACCGTTGTCGTCAAACTGAAGAAAGGATGAATCAATTTGAATTCCAACCGGCTCCTTGAACTTGGTGGTCAGCAGTTCATTCACCTTCATCAAGTCGGCAGTGGGTGTCCAATTTGTTTGCGCGTCCTCGTCTATCGCTTTCTGAATCTGCACCTGCACTTGCGGCTCCAGCCATTTCGTTCCCAAAAGATTTAAATCTTCCATGATGGAGGCCATGGTTTGAATCATGGGATCAAGCGATGGATATGGCCCCTTCTTTGCCATGATTTTCATGGTCTGTTCAATGGAGTGCGTGATGATGATCAAATCCGCCAACCCCACGCGCGGATCATAAGCCCAGACTCGGTTAGTGGCGTAAATACCGGCTCCAGCGGCGATGTTGAGAACGTATTCACGAATTTGCGGATCGTTGATATCGCGCAACGCCAAATCGCAATCCAATGGAACGACAACTGAAATCTGTCTGGCGATTGGCACCAGGTCATGGCGAAGTGTCCAGAACTGCGTTTGCTGATCCAAATATGTCTGCAATTTTGCGGCTTTTTCATTGGCGTTCAGCTTTGGCTCGCCACTCTGACAACCACAACAAAGCCATATCAGCGCGCCCGTGAGCACAAGCAGAAATATATTTGGCCTAAGCATGGTTGAATAATAAGGCAAAATAGATACCAATGAAGACGGCCATGCTGCTCACGGCCCCACAGAACTATTTGCGCGCAAGTCATTGCGCCTAGTATCAATTTCACTATTATTAATGCTTAATTTGAATTCCATACTTCCACTTTTTCCTAGGAGCCTGTCATGTACGGCATGGTGAACAAATCGGTGCAAGCACTTGTCACGACCAATTTTGGCATTGACAAATGGGAAGCCATTAAAAAGAAGGCGGGCGTGAAGGAAGATGTTTTCCTAAGCAATGAAAGCTACCCCGACGCCACGACCTATGGCTTGATTGGCGCGGCCACAGAGGTGCTGGGCTTAAGCGCGGACGAAATTCTGTTCGCCTTTGGCGAGTTTTGGGTGCTGCACACTGCGCGTGAGGAATACGGGGACATGCTCAGTTCCGCTGGCCGCAATTTGTCGGAGTTTCTGGAATACCTTCCAATGTTCCACATTCGCGTGGCGCTTATTTTTCCGAATCTCAAGCCGCCGCGCTTTGAATGTTCCGATCTACAAGCGGATCGAATCACCATGCACTACTACAGCCACCGCCCCGGCTTGTCCGTTTTTGTGCGGGGTCTATTCAGTGGCGTTGCAAAGTTGTATAACACGCCCGCGCAAATCACGCAGACCAAATTCAAAGACAAGGGCGACGACCATGACGAATTTCTTGTCTCTTGGGGCGACGCGGCCAAATAATGACTCAGGCAGATTTCATGATTGACCGCGAGCAGTTTTCAAAGCTGTTCCCCTTTCACTTTCTAGTAGACGCAAACATGCGCGTGTTGCAAACTGGCGCCGTGTTGGCCCGCATTTGCCCACAATTTTGCGTGGGCCAGGAATTGAATGATCACTTTTCACTCTTTGATTTGTCCAGCGACCGCGCGCAACGGATCACTCCAGAATTGATATCGCGTCGAAAAACTGCACCCTTTGTATTTAAATCCGCATCACCCGATTTATCGTTGCGCTTGCAAGCGATGGTTTTGCGCGATCCGGAGCGATATCTATTTCTTGGCTCGCCATGGGTGCGTGCACTCAAAGAAATGCAATTGTTGCAATTGGTGCTGAACGATTTTGCGCTACACGATTCCACTGTTGACCTGCTTCAAATAACTCAAACCAATGATATAACTAAAAAAGATTTAAGAGCATCAATTTCAAATCTTGAGCAACGCGTGGATAATCGCACCGCTGAACTTTCACTAGCCAACTCCGAACTGTCCCGCGTGATGCGCTCCAAGGATGATTTCTTGTCGGCCATGAGCCATGAATTGCGCACGCCACTGAACGCCGTACTTGGACTTTCCGAATCGCTGGCCGAGGGTGTGTACGGCGAGATGAACGCCAAGCAAGCCCAGTCCATCAACACCATCGCGGAAAGTGGTCGCCACCTTTTATCTCTCATCAACGACTTGCTGGACATCGCCAAAATTGGCGCCGGCAAAATGGAACTTGATTTGAAGAAAGCCAATGTGGAAGATATGTGCCAAGCAAGTCTGCGACTTGTTCTTGAGCAGGCGCAAAAGAAAAATTTAAAACTCACGCTGGCCATGGATAACAAATCCGTCATGCTTACGGCCGACGAGCGCCGCCTGAAACAAATATTGGTGAATCTGCTCTCCAACGCCGTGAAGTTCACCCCGGATGGCGGCAGCGTGACGCTGGAGACCAAGTGCGATGTGGAAAGCGAATCCCTTGTGTTCTCCGTTCGGGACACCGGTATTGGAATTGCCACTGAAGATTTGAAGCGCCTCTTTAGTCCCTTCACACAATTGGATTCCAAACTTTCCCGCCTGTACGCGGGAACTGGACTTGGTCTAACCCTAGTGCTGAAGTTGGTCGAGCTGCATGGTGGCAGCGTGGCGGTGGAAAGTGAAATTGGCAAAGGCAGCTGCTTCACCGTTCGGATTCCATGCAAGGGGTTGGAGAATGCGATTCGTGGCGGCGACAAAGGCGCTGTCACTATTTCTGAAAGCTCGCCCGCCAACATACTTCCAAGCAACACTCCGCTCATCTTGGTGGCCGACGACAATGAGATCAACCTCATGACGGTCACTGATTATTTGCACGCGAATCAATTGCGTGTGATCCAGGCGCGCGATGGTTTGGAGGCGGTCAAAATGGTTCGTCAGCACGCTCCTTCATTGGTGCTCATGGATATTCAAATGCCCCTGATGGATGGCCTTGACGCCATCGCCCATTTGCGTGCCGACGACCAATATGCCAAAATCCCTATCATTGCGTTGACTTCGCGCGCCATGGTGGGCGACCGCGAACGTTGCATCGCTGCTGGCGCCAACGACTATCTGAGCAAGCCAGTGAATATGAAACAATTAGTGAAGACCATTCACGCCCACTTACCCAAAGACGAAACGCGCTAAATTAAATCTGCCATGACCTCATTATCAACTATTTTAATTGTGGATGATGACTCGCGTGGCCGTGAAGCATTGGAGGCGATGCTCACTGGATTGGGCCACAACTTGCACTTCTGCGACAACGGTCTTGACGCGCTGAAGCAAGCCAGCATTTTGCAGCCCGATGTTATTTTGCTTGATGTCATGATGCCCGTCATGGACGGCTTTGAAGTGTGCCGCAGACTTCGTGCGGACCCTCTGTTGGCGGATGTCCCTGTGGTCATGACCACCGCCCTCGACGACAAGGCGTCGCGACTTGCAGGCATTGAGGCCGGCGCCGACGATTTTATTACCAAGCCGATCGATCGCTTGGAAATTCGCGCGCGCGTGAACAGCATTATCCGCTTGAATCGCTATCGAAGGTTAATGAAGCAACAAGCCGATTTACTACAGGCTCACCGTGAATTGCAGGGCGCCTACGATGCCACTCTCAAAGGCTTGGTGCACGCCCTGGATTTTCGCGACAACGAAACCGGAGATCATTCACGGCGTGTCACGCTACTCACGGTTGAACTTGCGCGCTTAATGGGAATCAATGAGGATGAACTGGTGCATGTGCGTCGCGGAGCTTTGCTTCACGATATTGGAAAGATAGCTGTCTCCGATTCCATTTTGCACAAGCCTGGTCCGCTGACGGAAGCGGAGTGGGACATCATGCGAAAGCATCCGCAATCTGCGATTGAGATGCTCAAGGACATTGAATATTTGCGACCCGCGCTTGTTATTCCTTTGAACCATCACGAACGCTGGGACGGCACGGGCTACCCACACGCAATCAAAGGCGAAGAAATTCCTTTGGCCGCGCGCATTTTCGCCGTGGTCGATGTGTGGGACGCGCTGTCATCGGATCGCCCCTACCGCAAGGCCTGGCCTTATGAAAAGATCTTGGAGTACATGCGCGAGCAATCAGGAACGCACTTTGATCCCAAGGTGGTCGCACTCTTTTTGCAAATGATGGTGGGCGCCCAAGAAACTTCACAAGCCGCGACCACAAGTGGCGCTTGATTGTGCCACGGCACTACTCTGTGTTTGCAAGTGCCAACACGTTCACCCACGCCTAACAGACTTCACGTGCTCAATTTATTTTGGCTTGTTGGTGTTGGCGATCGCGATCACTTTTGCGCCGTCGCCTGAGCCTTGGAACACGGCCAAAAATGGCGCGGGATCAGCGGGAATAGTGGTGAAAGCCACTTTCTGTCCCATGGTCAGATTGCAAGTCACCACAAGAAGATCGCCGCACTTGGTGGCACGCGTGTCGGCCAACACCGGCATCTCCGTGGTCGCCCGCTTGGCGCCATTGATCATGTCGTCGCGCCCAAGTTGTCCCTTAAAATTCACAATCTGCAATCCTGTTGCAAGCATGGCGTCAAAGGCGGGTAATTCTTTTTTGTGCTGCGCCATTAAAAGTTTAGTCAACATTGCGGCGCCCTGCGCGTTCAACGCGGCGTCGCCGGCAAAGGCTGGAGCTTTGGGCGCGGGCCGCGGAGATGGCGAACTCAGTGAGGCCCACGCCGCAATTTTCCATGCGCCATCCACAATCTGCCACACACCCAAGCGCGGCATGGCATCTGAAGAAAGTTTTTTGCCGTCCATTTCTTGATCGGCTTTCACAAGACACGTTGCGATCAACGCGTCACCAACACGCGTGGCTATGACCTTGCTCACCGTGGGCGCCTTGGTTCCTAAATTGCTGACATGGGCCATGCTGGTAGCGGGATCAAACACGCCTTCGAATGTGACCACTTGAAAATTAGGTTGCATGGCGGCCATCACGCCCTTCATATCTTTGTCCGCAATTTGTTGGAACCAACCATTGAGTAGTTTTCCGGCAAGCGCGTTCAAACCCGCTTCATCCGCGGGCCATGAGGCGGCGACAGCTGTGGCGGCGGCGGAAGTTGGCGCGGCGGGCGCGGTTGTTTGCGCAAACAGTGGTGCGCAGAAAAGAACTGGCGCAATAAATGAGATGACATAAAACAATTTACAAATGCGATTGGTCTTCATGCGCACGTTGTACCAAATTCAAGTTGGCGGGGTGAGCGCGCGTTTGAAATCCCAACCAAAATTAAAATTTAAAGTTGAATCTCCAACCCGTCATAGGCAGCAAGCACTTCAAGGCGCGAACCTTGGCGCGTGATTTCTTCCAACCGTAAAGCGTCGTGGCATAAACGCTCAAGGGTGGCGTCATCATTGGCTGGATCGTGATGCACCAACGCAAGACGTTTAACGCGCGCTTGCTGGCACAATTCAACGCCCGCCACATTGCTGGAGTGTCCCCAATCTTCCTTTACAGAGACACTGTCGGCCAGTGAATACATGGCGTCAAAAATAACCAAGTCGGCATCGCGATAAAATTCAACAAAAGCGGCGGCATCCTGATTGTTTTCCGGTTTGTGCTCGGCGTCGGTGGAATACACAACACACTTTCCATTTTTCTCAAAGCGGTAGCCATATGCATCACCTGGGTGCTGCTGCAACTTGGCGCTCACTTGATAACCAGCAATGTTGTGCACGCGCCCAGGTTCAATGCGCACAAAATAAATGTTTGAAGCCATCTTGGATAAATCCACTGGAAAACTTGGCTCGGCTTGCTGTCGTCGAAACGCATTTTCCATTTGATCGTGACAACCATAAATATGAATGCGCTGACCAGGGATATACGCCGGAGTAAAAAACGGAAATCCCATGATGTGATCCCAGTGCAAGTGCGACATGAAAATATGAAATTCACCGGGGCGGCCCGCCAGCCGGCGCAGTGCTTCTTGTCCCGCCAAGCGAGCGCCTGAACCCATATCAAGTAAGACCACATTATTTTCGTTGGCGCTCAACTCCACACACGAAGTACTTCCTCCGTATGTGCCGCCAATGTGAAAGGGCAAACTCTCCACAAAACTATTCGCTCTTTCAATCGTGTCTAAATTCATGCCAGCCCCCGCCACTAACGCGCTCACCAATTTATTGCGCAACTGTTGCAATGTCAGCGGCGCGGGCAGGGAACCTCGCGTTCCCCAAAAATGAACGGACATTTTATTTCCCCCGCGTATCACTTGTTGGGCGGCGGCGGACGTGGCGACTTTATTCACCGCCTGCTCAATGGTGGCAAAACATGCAATCAGCGTATCTATGCGGCCGAGTTGGAATATTTCTAAAACTTTGGGCTGCATTGCGGCGATCGCAAATGCAACTTTCAATTCACGCGCCTGTTTCAATCCAAGCATGAGCGCGCGCAAACATGCGCTTGAAACAAATTCAACTCCGCTGAAGTCAAGAACTACTTTCTGAACACCTTCCACCTTGATCTTTGCAAGCAACTCGTCGCCAAATTCAGCGGCGGTCTCCATGTCAATGCGGCCTTTGACAGAAAGAACAAGCGTGGTGCCATGTTTTGTTTCGCTCAACTTCATATGGTCTCCAAGGGTGGCTGCCTATTTTAGAATTGATGGATCAGAAATGACTGCTTGCAAATGCCATGCCGACGAAAACGGTTCACACAATTGGTGTTTCAAGGGGTTGCTTGGGCGCGCACGAAAACCGCTTGAAGTTCCGTGGGTCGAATCGCCATCTGCCCAACGAAGGGCCGCGCGTGCACTAACAACACCGCAAAGCAAAACGCGACCGCGAGTGTTACCAAGGTCAGCGCCAATTTTCGTCCGCGCGGGGACTCACCGTGCAACGCGCCAATAGATATAAGCAGCAAAATAGCCAACATAAACACAACCCCCCAACGGGATGGCGACATGTACGCCATGCCATCACGGATACGAACTTCACGCGCCTTTTCGGCGGATTTAATGCCCTCAATCATGTCGGAGTCGCCGCTTTTTTTTGCCAGATCACGCAGTTTTATAATTTCACGTGACCGCGTTATTGAAAATGGTGGACCAGTCAGCAATGGCCACTCCTTCTCTATCAGATTGCGTGTGTACTCAGCCACGGTTTGACGAATTTCTTTGGCTTGCGCGGGGTCGCTCAGATTTTCGCAATCATCAAGCACGGTTATCAAAGCGGAAGCCTCATCAATCACCGCGGCGTGTACACGCTCGCCTCTATCCCAAATCCAAACGGCATTGAAAGAAATGAGCAAGCCAAATGCCAACGCAATTTGCGATGTGACTTCGGCCTCAAACTTGCCAAGTTTTTTTCCGTCGCTTCCGCACAAAATAGGAACAATAACTAGATTGATAAATACTGCGATCGCGGACCAAAGTAGAACAGCAATCACCAAGATCACTGGAGTGGGAAACGAAAGAAACTTGTCGATTACGGGATACATGTGCTGAGAATAGCAACGGGCGCAAAGTCAGTACGTTGCGCGAGGGCGTATATAGCTATGGCAAAAGTTGGGAGGTAATCAATCGACATCCAGCGTCAGATGCTCCAACAACTCCACACCAACGGGTTCGTTGGCTTGAAGTCGCACCACCGCATAGCGCTTGGAATGTTTGTGTGAGACCAATTCAATTTGCACCAACTCGTTGCGCGCCCGTTGTTGCAACAAGGGCGACACGGGGCGCGCCAACGCCAAACTATTATTCACAATCCAAGCCCAAGGCTCAATGCCAGCGCGGCGCAAGTCCGTTTGAAGATTCGCCGCCTCAAGAACCGGCGTGGTCTCCGCCAATGTGACCAACAACACTTTGGTTTGCTTTGGATCCTGCAACTGCATCATGGGCGTTGTGAAATGCATATTTGATTGCGTCATCTGCCGCGCGATTTCACGGTGATACGCGCCCGTGGCATCAAGTAGTAAAAGAGTGTGGCCCGTGGGCGCGGTGTCCATCACCACAAAACATTTCCCTGCCTCGCGAATAATGCGTGAAAATGCGCTGAATACAGCTATTTCTTCCGTGCACGGCGAGCGCAAATCTTCCATCAACATCAATCGACCCTGCTCATCCAAATCCTTGCCCTTGGTTTCCAACACGTGCGCTTGGTAACGCTCTGTTTCCACCAGTGGATCGATACGACTTACTTGTAGATTTTCAAGAGCGCCATGCAACGTCTCAGCAAGATGCGCCGCGGGATCGGATGTTGTCAGATGCACTTTGTGACCGCGACGAGCAAGCGACACGGCGATCGCCGCCGCCAATGTTGTTTTGCCAACGCCGCCTTTGCCCATGACCATCACCAAGCCATGGCCGTCCATTTCAATTCCATCCACCAACGTGGAGAGTTTGGGCGCCGTGAACTGCGCAAGAACAACTTGCGCGCACGGTGGATCGCAAGCACCAGGCTTGAATAATTCGCGCAACGAAGAAAGGCCAACTAGGTTGAATGCCTTCAACGGAACATGATCAATTGGCAATGCGCGCAAGATTGCTGGCATGTTCGCCAACGCTTGCTGCTCGCGGCGCATAACAGCGGCCGCCAATGGATCGATCAATGCCTCGCTTTGCGGCAAAATCCCATTGATCACCAGATATTGATTCGCAAAGTGAATCGCAGCCAATTCCTCATGCGTTCGCGACACTTCGCGCAATGTTGAACTTTGCGCGCGCGCCACCAACACCAAGCGCGTGCGAGTTGGACTTGCAAGCGCGTCCACCGCGGCCTTGTATTGATCGCGCTGCTTCTGCAAACCAGATAACGGTCCCAAGCAGGAAGCATCGCCCGCGCCCTCTTTTAGAAACCCGCTCCACGCGCCCGGCAATTTCAATAATCGGATGGTGTGACCGGTTGGCGCGGTGTCAAAAAGAATGTGGTCATATTGCCGAGTCAATTCCGCGTCAGTCAGCAGCGAAGTGAACTCATCAAAGGCCGCGATCTCGGTGGTGCATGCGCCAGAAAGTTGCTCCTCGATTCCTTTCACAACTGCGTCGGGCAACACTCCGCGCACTGGACCAACAATGCGCTCTCGATAGGCTTGCGCGGCAGCGGGCGGATCAATTTCTAGCGCCGACAAATTTGCAACGCCAGGAATCGCCGTGATGTGATTGCCAATCGCAACACCAAACACTTGTCCAACATTGGAAGCGGGATCCGTACTCACCAACAACACGCGCGAACCTTGGTCCGCCAAACGCACCGCAGTGGCACAAGCAAGAGATGTTTTCCCCACGCCGCCCTTGCCCGTGAAAAACATGAATTGCGGTGGAGAATCAAGAAAAAGCATGTTGGTCCTCTTCACACAATTACAAGTTTGAGTTCATCAAGAGCAGCAACCTTTGCCGCCACAACAATCGCCTGCTTTGGGCTGGTCTTGTGCGATTTGCAAACCAACCCACCGCTTCAATTCGTCACGACTTGGATAGCGTCCCGCAAGAGCTATCTCTCCGTTGAGCAACACCAAAGGCAAACCCTCTGGTCCAGAGCGCTGAAGAAAGTTTTTCACCAAAGTATTTTCAGCAAACACCATGGGTTGCTGCGCCAAATTAAAACGCTCAAGTTTCACTCCTTGTTGTTTCACCCACTCCGAATCCGCCGCAAAATGAACAAGTTGCTGATTGATGTCCACCCCACACACGCCAGTGCCGCAACACATGGCGGGATCAAACACTTGAATTGTTGTCATACACATCCTTTCTGTAGTGACTTCATGATAAGTGAATTGCGTTTTTCAATTTAAGATTTTCAATATTGATTTATGGAAACCATTGCAATGCAGTCGTCTTAAACGCATGCAAGGATAGAATCACACGGCGGCAATCGATGAATATGGTTGCGCACACAAGGAGCTTTCATATGTTTTTACGAATGGTCTACGACGATAAATTGGCGGAGGCCGCCTATGTGATCGGTTGTCAACGCACGGGCGAGGCCGTTGTGATTGATCCTGAACGCGATGTGGATCGTTATGAAATGGTCGCGGCAGCCAACGGCCTACGTATTGTTGCCGTGGCCGAAACGCACATCCACGCAGACTTTATTTCTGGCGCGCGCGAGTTGGCGGAAAAAGGAGCGAAAGTTTTTGTAAGCGACGAAGGCGACGCCGATTGGAAATACCAATGGCTCAACAAGAAAATTGGCGGCGGAAGTTACAACCATCAGTTGCTCAAAGATGGCGACATATTCATGATTGGAAAAATTCAACTCAAGGCGATTCACACACCAGGCCACACTCCGGAGCATCTCAGTTTCATGGTCACCGACATTGGTGGCGGCGCCGACAAACCCATGGGTGTGGCCACGGGCGATTTTATTTTTGTAGGTGATGTGGGCCGACCCGATCTTTTGGAATCGGCCGCTGGTCTTGTGGGCATCGCGGACAAGTCGGCACATCGGCTGTACCAGACCGTTGGAAATTTCATGAAATGGCCTGATTACCTGCAGGTTTGGCCGGGTCATGGTGCGGGAAGTTCGTGTGGAAAATCACTTGGCGCTGTTCCTCAAACCACAGTTGGTTACGAGAAAATGTTCAACCCATCCATTTTGGCCGCGCAAAGCGAAGCGCAATTCGTCGACTTTATTCTGGATGGTCAGCCCGAACCGCCTTTGTATTTCGCCAACATGAAACGCGACAACAAGATGGGTCCCACAGTTCTGGGTGGCGTTCCAAAGTTGCAACACATCACCGCAGCAGAAATGAAATCAATCGATGGCCGAACGTGCGCTATCGTGGACACTCGTCCATGGGCTGATTTCAAAGCGGGACATATTGCAGGCGCGCTGTCATTGCGTCTTTCCAATTCATTCAACACGGACGCGGGCTCAGTTATTGATGAGCATGAAAAAATATATCTCATTGTTCAAGCATCACGTTTGGACGAGGCCGTGCGCGATTTGATTCGAGTTGGCTTGGACAACTTCGCTGGTTGGTTTGAAGCTAGTGACATGAAGCACTATGAAGCAGCGGGCGGAAAGCTTGTTTCCACTGACGAAGTTTCGGTTGCGCAAGCGCAAACATTGCTTGCCAATGAGCACCCATTCGTGCTTGATGCGCGGCGAAAAACAGAATTTGCTGGCGGCCACATTCCTGGCGCAGTCAATATTGCGCACACACGGCTACTTGCACGGATTCAGGAAGTGCCAAAAGACCGAAACGTGCTTGTGAACTGCTTTGGTGGCGGGCGCTCATCGCTTTCATGCTCACTGTTACAGAAACACGGCTATCAGGTTGCAAATCTTGCAGGCGGATTGAACGCGTGGCAAAAAGCTAAAGTATGAGAGGGTCATTGCGTTGCATATGAGCGCCCAGAAATCACAATTCAATTCGGAGAACTCCATGAACTCAACAAAAGACACACAACAAACTTCTTTTTCAGCACAAACAATCTCTGAAATTCAAGACAAAACTAAATCTACAAACAGCGCCGTAGCCAATGTGCATCCGCGCGAAGTGCGAAAATGGCTTGAGTCTGGGGATGCCATTTTAGTTGATGTCCGCGAGGCCGACGAGCATGCGCGCGAGCGAATTCAAGGCGCGCAACTTGCAGCACTGTCAACTTTCAATCCCAGCCAAGTGCGCTCCATGGCAAAACCTGGTCAACGCATGGTGATGCATTGCAAAAGTGGGCGCCGCGCCACTGACGCCGCTCGCATGATGGCGGAGTTCGCAAGCACGGGATTGGCTATCAGCTCCATGACTGGCGGCATTGAAGGGTGGAAGACAGAACAATTTCCTGTTGTGCTCAATACAGCAGTTTCAAAGATCAGCGTCATGCGCCAAGTTCAAATTGTGATCGGTCTTGGAGTCCTTGTGGGCGCCGCGCTCGCATGGTTTGTTCACCCGGCCTTCATTGCAATTCCGGCGTTTTTGGGCGCGGGACTCATTTTCGCTGGCGTTTCTGGAACTTGCGCTCTGGCATCGATCATTGGAAAAATGCCTTGGAACAAATTCAATTCCGGCGCCGATTCGTGTGGAATCTAAAATAGTCGCGATTATTCATTGGAATGACCTTCGCTAAAAAATTACCACCTCATTTTGACAGCAGAGTCCATGCATGACCACTGATCAACTTCACATTCGTAACATGACGCGAGCGGAACTTGATGTCATTGTGGACTGGGCGGCCAATGAAGGTTGGAATCCTGGCCTACATGACGCGGACATATTTTGGACGACCGATCCTGACGCGTTCATAGCGGCGGAATTCAACGGCGAAATGATCGGAGGCGGATCCATTGTGAATTACAGAGGAGTCTGCGGCTTTATGGGCTTATTTATTGTCCATCCAGGATTTCGAGGTCGCAATTTTGGCCATCAATTATGGATCGCTCGACGTGACCGTTTGATCAAGCGACTTCATGCGCCAGCTCGCATTGAGATGGATGGCGTGTTCAACATGCAAAATTTTTACGCCAAAGGGGGCTTCCAGTTTCTTTACCGTGACTTGCGATTTCAAAGAGTGGAATCCTCGCGCGAAAGTACATCAGCAACTCAGCTGGCAATGTCATCGGACAGCACTCTTGTGAACTCAGCAACAATTGATTCACAAGTTTCTTTAGTTCATCAACGTGACTCAAACAACCCTGTTCCCTCTGCAACTTATTTCGCCGGCGTCAGTGTTGTTGATCTGTCCACAATTGCCTTTGAAGAAATCAACCAATTCGACCAAGCAATTTTTATGGCGCCGCGCTCCCAATTTTTACGGCGATGGATTTCGCAACCTGCGTGCCACGCTCTTGGCGCAATGCGCAATGGAAATCTCACTGGCTATGCGGTTGCAAGACCATGCAGAACGGGCTACAAAATTGGTCCGCTTTTTGCGAACGATCCCGAAACCGCGCGCATACTTTTCCAATCGTTGCTGGCGCGCTTGCCAAATCAGCAAGTGCAAATTGATGTTCCAGAGTGCAACACATCTGGCGTCGAAATGGTGAAACACAACGGTTTCACAGAGGTATTTGGCTGCGCCCGCATGGCGTTGGGCCCCCCGCTACCGCGCCCATTCCAAAATATTTTTGGCGTGACCACATTTGAATTGGGTTGAACACCAATTCACTTGGACGGACTTGCCAAATCATGTTGGTGCGCACTCTTTGTGTACACCACAAATGTCGCGCGCGACTTGTCTTTCTGAAAATCAAATTCACACATATCGCTTGCAACCAACGAGACAGTTGCAACCGTGTCGCTCGGTCTAAGCGCCCTGAACTCCCCCACTGTGGCGCCGCTGCGATCGATATGAAAACAACCCGCCATGTGCACCACGTGAAATTTCTCGCGCGCCCTCGCGACAGACCGCGCCATG